>Ga0114997_10002576_pt1 | contig 14568 bp, 13 predicted proteins | sample ArcticOcean_MG_C_2_FD_87045 | JGI IMG/M metagenome (GOLD analysis project Ga0114997, IMG submission 87045) | Marine microbial communities from western Arctic Ocean - ArcticOcean_MG_CB4_136 | ecosystem: Environmental > Aquatic > Marine > Oceanic | place: Arctic Ocean: Canada Basin | collected... | reverse complement strand
CTTCATTAGCTGAGCCTTCTAAAAGCTTAAATAAAATAAAATTTGTTTTACTGTCATAGACTTCAATTTTCTTAATATTTCTCAATTCTAATATCAAAGAACTTCTTAATAGAATGATTTCCTCGATTTGGTCTTCCAAATAACTGCTATCAATAGATATTTCGCTTATTTTTTGAGATATTGAGTTTATATTAAAAGGCAGTCTTAATTTATTTATTTGCTTGATTATATATTTATTAGAGAATAAATATCCTAACCTGATACCTGCCAAACCCACTTTAGAAAATGTCTTCATTATTATAAGATTTTCAAATTCATCAATTTTTGATATGAACGATTCTCCTGAAAATGCACCATACGCTTCGTCTACCACTACCACACCATTAGATTGTTTAATTATCGCTTCAATATCATCTTTACTCCAAAGATTTCCTGTTGGGTTATTAGGATAGGCAAGAAATATGATTGCTGGATTCAGATCTTTAATTCTTTCTAACATCAATTTTATATTTAATGAAAAGTTATCTTGCAAAGGCACTTCTTCATACCTAAGTCCTACAACTTGAGAGATTTTTTTATACATACTAAATGACGGTGTTGGACATAAAACAATATTTTCTACTCTTAAAAAAGTTAAGCAAATAAGTTGTATTAGCTCATCTGAGCCATTCCCAATAATAGCATCGTATTTTTTATCATCTAACTGATACTTTATTAATAATTTATTGCGTATGCTTTGACAATCTGCGTCAGGGTACCTATTTAGATTTGTTGCGCCAGAAGGAAGGCCTGTAATTTCAAAATTTATATCTAGATCAAATGGATTTTCCATTGCGTCCAACTTGATCATATTAGTAGAATCAAAAATCTCATATTCTTTTAATAAAGCAATATCATCTCTAAAAAAATTATTAATTTTATTCTTCGTCATCTGATCCCTCTGTTTGTCTTAGTATAGCGGAAGTTCTATGGGAATATAAACCTTCGGCTTCAGCTATTATCGAGGCATGTTTGGCTAAAACTCTTGAAGCATCTTTTGAGCACTGTATTACAGTAGATCTTTTCTGAAAATCATAAACACCTAAAGGCGAGGAAAACTTAGCTGTACCAACAGTGGGTAAGACATGATTTGAGCCAGCGCAGTAGTCACCAAATACTTCAGGAGTATGCTCTCCTAAAAATATTGCTCCAGCACTTTCAATTTTATCTAAGTATTGCTCACTCTTTTTAATTGATAATTGCAAATGCTCTGGCGCTAAGTTATTTGATATTTCAATTGCCTCGTCAATATCTTTTGAATGAATTAATATGCCAAAGTTGTTTAATGATGACTCAATAATTTCTTTTCTTTCTAAGCTCGGTAAAGTTTTTCTCATGTAGCTTTCAACTTCATTTAATAAATTTTTATCGGGTGATATTAATATAGATTGAGCCAATCTATCATGTTCTGCCTGTGCAAATAAATCAGCTGCTAACCAGGCTATGTTTGCACTAGAATCTGCAATAACTAAAATTTCAGATGGTCCTGCAAAATTATCAATGCCTACCTCACCATATAATTCCTTTTTGGCTTCAGCTACATACTGATTCCCAGGCCCTACTATCATATTTACTTTTGGTATTGTTTTCGTGCCGAATGCAAGTGCTGCTATAGCATGCGCACCACCTATTCTAAATAATCTATCCACTTCTCCTAAGCATGCTGCTGCCAATACCAAGTTATTGATTTCTCCGTCTGGAGAAGGCACAACCATTATTACTTCACGAACGCCAGCAACTTTTGCAGGAATCGCATTCATTAAGACGCTTGAAGGATATACTGCAGACCCGCCAGGAACATAAATACCTACCTTATCTATTGGTGTTACTCTCTCTCCTAAATTTATTCCATCGCTACTATAGCTCCATGATTCTAATTTTTGATGTTTAGAAAATTCTTGTATTCTATTTTTTGCAAATTTTAAAGCTTCTAGTTCTTGGGATGAAATCTTATCTAATGCCAAAGAAATAGTTTCTTTGGATACCTCTAATTCTTTTGCATTTTTAACATCATAGTTATCAAATTTTTTAGAAAATTTTACTAAAGCATCATCACCAAACTCCCTAACTTCATTAATAATATTTTTTACTGAACTTTGAATGTTTGATGAATTTAACTTCCTCTGCGAGATATGTTTTTGCAATATCTCAGAGAAATTTTTACCAGCAGAACTTATTTTTTTAATATTAAGCATTAACTCTTCGTTTTTTAATAGCGTCCGACAATGCGTACAAAGCTTTTTCTGTATCTTCCCAGCCAATACATGCGTCAGTAACGCTTTTCCCATACACAAGATCTGGATCATTAATATTTTGATTACCTTCAACCAAATTACTTTCTATCATTAATCCCTTAATTCTTTTTTCGCCATTACTTAGTTGCCCGGCAAGATTATCTACAACTACCATTTGCTTTTTATGATCCTTAAGGCTATTTGCATGGCTGCAATCTACAACAATTTGCTGTGGTAAATTTGCCTTATCAAGCCTAGCTGAGACATCATCTATACTTTTCTCATCATAATTAACTTTATTACTTCCACCTCTTAAAATAGTATGACAATAAGGATTTCCACTAGTAGAAAAAATAGCAGAATTACCTTCCTTAGTAACTGATAGAAAATGATGTGCGCCAGATGCTGCCTTTATAGCATCAATAGTAATCTGTAAATTACCATCTGTACCATTTTTAAAACCTACTGGGCACGAAAGCCCTGACGATAGTTCTCTATGACATTGGCTTTCAGTTGTTCTTGCACCAATTGCACCCCAACTGATTATGTCTGCAATGTATTGAGGGCTAATAAGGTCTAAATACTCTGTACCGGTTGGAATCTCTAAATCAACAATGTCCAACAGAAGTTTTCTTCCTATCCTAATACCTTTGTTTATTTCAAAACTACCGTCTAGCATTGGATCATTTATAAGGCCTTTCCATCCTACTGTAGTTCTCGGTTTTTCAAAATAAACTCTCATTATTATAAATAAATTTTCAGAAACTTCTTGAGAGATCTTTTTTAATTTTTTCGCGTAATCCATTGCGGCAATAGGGTCGTGTATTGAGCATGGCCCAATAACAACAAAAATTCTATCGTCTTTTTCATCCAAGATATCCTCAATGACTTTTCTAGAATTCAGAATAGTCTTTGCTGAAAGATCAGTTATAGGTAGCTCTTGTCTCACATCTTCTGGAGTACTTAACTCTTGTGTTTCTATTATCCTTAAGTCATCAGTTTTAAGCGTCATAATTACTCACTATATAATTTCCTCAAAAGCATTAATAATATTCTCAATAGATTCTGTCTTCGTTTTCATCGAGGCTTTGTTACTTATTAATTGCGCGCTAACATCAAAAATAAAATCAATTTCTTCTAGCCCATTAGCTTGCAAAGTCATTCCGCTATCTACTAAATCTACTATGTAGTCTGCAAGACCAAGTATAGGCGCTAACTCCATTGATCCATATAATTTTATTATATCAACCTGTTTCTTTTTTTTATTAAAGTATTCGTTAGCACAGTTTACATATTTTGTTGCAACTTTAATTCTTGCTCCTGGCTTACAATTTGGCAGTGCAGCTAAAGACATTCTACACTTTGATATATTTAAATCTAAGGGCGTATATATATTATTTAAATTACACTCTACCAAAGTATCTTTTCCTACTATTCCCATATCTGCAGCCCCATTTCCAACATAAGTTGGCACGTCGGAAGCCCTAACAATTACTAACTTTAACAGGTTATTGTTGGTTGGATATATCAGCTTTCTAGAATCACTCATATTGTCCAATGTTTCAATACCCATTTTTTTTAAAAGCCCCATACCCTCTTCTAAAATCCTTCCTTTTGATATTGCTATTACAATATTATCATTCAAATTCATTTTGGTAGTCTCTTAATACTCGCGCCAATTTTAGTTAATTTTTCCTCGATACACTCATACCCTCTATCTATATGATAGATTCTATCTACTATAGTCTCTCCTTTTGCAACTAATCCAGCTAAAATTAGACTCGCAGAAGCCCTTAGATCGGTTGCCATCACGGGCGCTCCTGTCAGACCTTTGACACCGTTTATACTAGCTGTATTCCCATTGATTTGAATGTCTGCCCCCATTCTAACTAACTCCTGAACATGCATAAACCTATTTTCAAAAACTGTCTCTATAACTTTACTTTTTCCCTTTGATATTGAGTTTAAAGCAATAAACTGAGCTTGCATATCTGTCGGGAAATCTGGATATGGATTAGTTGTGATGTTCACCGAATCTAATTGAGACCTAACATCTATATTTATAATATCATTCTTTACTTGGATATCTGCGCCCGCTTTTCTTAACTTATCAATAATTACTTTTATAGTGTCTGGCCTTGTGTGAGTCAAAGTAAGCCTTCCTTTTGTTATGGCTGCCGCTACTAAAAATGTAGCAGTTTCTATTCTATCGGGCAACACATCGTAATGACATCCACTTAACTCACTCACACCTTCAATAGTAATAGTTGAAGAACCGTCTCCTTCAATTTCTGCGCCCATTAACCTTAAGCAGTTAGCCAAATCTATAATTTCTGGCTCTTTTGCGGCATTTGTAATTACGGTTTTTCCAGCAGCCAAAACTGCAGCCATCATTATATTCTCTGTTCCTGTAACAGTTACTATTGGAAATACAATTTTTGCACCTTTAAGTTTTTTTGCTTTTGCAACTATGTAGCCGTCCTTAACTTCAATATTTGCGCCCATTGCTCTTAAACCTTCAAGGTGAAGATTCACTGGTCTTGAGCCTATAGCGCATCCACCCGGCAAAGAAACTTTTGCTTCGCCGAAATGAGCAAGTAATGGGCCTAGGACTAAAATAGAGGCTCTCATAGTTTTAACCATTTCATATGGAGCATAAAGGCTATTTACAGATGAAGCGTCGATACTTACCTTCATTTTTTCATCTATAGATATGGTGGCCCCCATTTCTGTAAGAAGAGATATGGTTGTTGTGACATCTTGTAGGTGAGGAACATTCCCAATAATAACTTCTTGCCTACTCAGCAAGCTTGCAGCCAATATAGGCAAGACAGAATTTTTAGCGCCAGATATCCTAACCTCACCCTTTAAAGCGCTACCACCTCTTATTAGTAATTTTTCCATATTTAGGACTCTGACTCTAATCTACTTACTACAGACTCAATTCCATTTTCTTCAATTTCTGGTAGTAAGCTTTTACGCAAACTTTTTACCAATCTTAAACCGTTTGCAACTACCTCTACTATTTTCCATGAGCCAGAAGATTTTTTCATGACATATATGACTTGAAAACTAGGTTTTCCTTTACCTACTGATAATTCAGTTTTCACCAAATAAAAACCTTTGTTTTCTGAAGCACTTATAATTGTTATTTTAGAATTTGCATATTCCACAATTGTTTTTGCATATATTCTAATTAATTGGTTTTTTAATGCTAATTTAAATCTATTTTTTAATTCAACCGGCATATCATTATATTTTTTTTTCCCAGTGATACTTTTAATTAAAATATCAAAATCTATAATTGGCGTTAAAATTTCATCCACCCTTCCATAAAACGATGAAATATCATTTACGTATACATCTTTATTTCTCTCAACGTCTGCAAATAAATTATTCGCTGCGGACAGTATTATATTTTCGGGGGTAGTGCTGTCAGCATAAGAGATTGGTGTGCCTATTAAGATCAACGGGAGGAAAAGCGCGAGGCTAAATTTTTTTAATTTTTTCATGCTGCATTATTCCACACAAATATACACTTCATCAAGAAACATCCTAATTATTTTCTTTACCTAGTGGTTTAAATAGGATCAATAAAGCTGGTAGCAGAGTCAAAGAAGCTAAAAGTGCAGCCACCATAGCTAATCCTGTTAATAAGCCAAAATATATAGTTGGTATAAAATTTGACAAAGATAAGATGGAGAAACCAATTACAATAATTGAAGAGGTGTAATACATTGCCTTTCCTATGCTTCCATGACAAATTTGAACAGATTTAGTGTAATTTTTATTTTCTGAAAATTCTCTTTTAAATCTGATCACATAATGAATAGTATTGTCTACTGCTATCCCCACACTTATAGCTGCAATTGTGATGGTCATTAAATCAAGAGGTATTGATTTTAAGCCCATAAAACCTAATACTAATGTAGCCGGCAGAATATTTGGTATTATTGCTATTACCGCCAAATAGAAAGACCTAAACAAAATAATAAACATAAACATTATAGAGAAAAATACAAAGCCAATAGTCTGTATTTGAGATGAAAATAAACTCTGCAACATATTATTATATAAAACTAACATGTTGGTAGTATTAAATCTTTCTTTTGAGTAACCCATTTCTCTTATAAGAAAAGATTCTACTCTCTCAATAAATTCCTTTCTATTTAAGTTTTTATCAGAATCTATTACTCGCAATGTTATTCTTGTTTGGGTTTCATCTTTTGACAAATAGGGATCCAGTAATACCTCTCTCACCTCTTTGGATAATGAGCTTTTAATTGCTCCAACCTGAAGATCTGATAAGGGCTCGTCATCATTCAATCCGATGGAAAGCTTGTATAGAGTTGCAATTGATAGTACTTTGCCAGTCTCAGGCTGAGCCTCTAAATAATCATGAATTTTTTCTACCTCTTTTAACTTAGGATTACTTATCCAATAACCCTCAACATTCTCCTCTGTGTCTCCTAGCAAGTCAGATAAAGAATCAAAATCCATATCATCATCAATTGCCACCTCAGCATCAATATCCTCTGTATAAGGCTTATCAATAATAATATCAAAAGGTGTCGTTCCACCCAGTTTCCTATCTATCTCAAGCATACCTTGATGAATCTCGGTATCAGAATGAAAATAATCAATAAATCTATTTTCTACTTTTATTTTTGTTATGCCAAAGATACTTATAACTAATATCAAAAATGCCATAAAAATAATTTTTCCATAATTTTCTATAGTGAATGTTGCAAATTTATTTGTGATATTTTTCGTGATATCGTTTTTCTCCTCAATATCTTCATTTGGCAAAATCATGAGAATAGTTGGAAAAACTATAAAAGTAATAATAAAAGCTGAGCTGATACCAACTGTCATCATGTTGCCAAAATCTATAACAGGCCTTATTCCACTAACAACTAAGGATGCAAAAGCCACAATTGTAGTTAATGATGTGTAAACACAAGGTATGAACATGTAATGAATTGTCTCAATCACTATGTCCTTTTTATCTGAGCCTAACTTTTGAGCATTTATCTCTCTATACCTAACTGCTAAATGAATTGTCATAGACATAGTTATAATTAATAGTATTGCCGCGAAATTAGAGGATATAACTGTTATGCGCCAGTCAATATAACCTGCGAGACCGCTGACAAAAACCACTGAAATAATACAACCAAATAGTGGAATAGCTACCCACCTTATACTCTTAAAAATCAAAGATAATATTAAAACAAGAAAGATGAATACACCGACGCCAAACTTTTTAATATCCTCCGCGATAAAATCTGTCATATCAGAGGTTATCATTGGCACACCACCTAAAAACATAGATGCATTACTTTTATACTCACTGATAACATTTCTAATTTTTTTTATATTTTCTTTTTCCTTTGCTGCACGATCAAAGCTATAGTTCTTAAAACCTAACTCCGCCTTCTTTAGAGACTTCTCTTCTATCTTGGTTAGATTTCTTGTTAGACTAATCTCCCTCAGACCGCTCCTTTTGTCTAACAAGTCATAATATTTTTTATCTTTTGAGAAGTTTACAACTATAACTGTCGTTGAAGAGTCTGAGCTCATTAAAAGATTTTTATATAATGGGCTTGTCAAAAACTCTTGCTTTACTAGATCTAGATCAACATCTTTAGATCTTAGTGTTCTTTGCTTTTTTGAGAGATCAGTGAATCCTATTTTTGGGCTATCTAACAGCGGCACGTCTAGAATAGTTAACACATTGCTTACATCAGACACACTAGATTTTAAATTTTCAGCTAAATTATCTAATAAATCCAAAGACTCTTTATTATAAATACCTTTATGGGGCTTAAATGTTATAACAACAAAATCTTCTGTTGAGTATCTTGCGCTTGTAGCTCTATAGTATTTTAAAGCCTGGTCATTTTCTAAAACAAGAGAGTCTGCCGAAGCATCCATTTTAAAATCTGAAATACTTTGAGAAAAGAAGGTAATTATTAATAACGCCGAAAAAAGAAAAAAGTAAGGTCTTTTTACTATTAAATAGTCATAAAAGGTTACAATGCTGGATATAATTTTCATAAAATAAGTGAATTGAGCTCCCTAAGATGAGATTAATTCTATCATTGTATCATTTTTATAGCAGCATTCTTATAGAATTTATGAGATATAACTTATATTATCTTATATAATAAATAAACATTTTTTTAAAAAAGCTTATGTCTAAATTATCTGAAAGTGAGGCTTTAAAAATAGCCCAAGAAGTTATCAAATCTGAAGTTTCTGCTATAAATAATCTTAAGAAAACTTTAGATAAAAATTTATACCTTGCATGTAATAAAATTTATAATTGCAAGGGTAAATTAATAATTATCGGAGTCGGCAAATCTGGGCACATAGCAAACAAGTTAGCGGCCACTTTTTCAAGCACCGGGACCCCGTCTTTCTTTGTGCATCCTAGTGAAGCGATGCATGGCGATATAGGCGTAATTTCAAGGCAAGACATAATACTTTTAATATCTAATTCAGGATGCACGCCTGAAATCATCCCTATTCTTCCCCACCTAAAAAAGATTGGATGTTCAATTTTAAGTCTTTGTGGCAATAAAAAATCAAAAATCTATGAGGAATCAGATATCTCTTTAAGTATCAATATAAAAAAAGAAGCGTGTCCACTTAATTTAGCTCCAACCTCCAGCACCTCGGTAACATTAGTTTTAGGGGATATTATTGCAATAATTTTAATGGGCATGAGGAAGTTTAAATCTGAAGAATTTGCTAAAAATCATCCTGGTGGTCGCTTAGGTAAAAACTTAAATTTAAAGATTAAAGATATTATGCGTAGCGGCAAAGATATACCGCTAATTAAAAAACAAAAAAAGTTAAAAGATGTATTAATAGAGATGACAAGCAAAAATATGGGCTGCGTAATAATTGCTAATCATAAGAGTAATGCAGTAGGTTTTTTTACTGATGGGGATTTACGAAGAGCAATTAATAAATTGCTTGATATACATGAAACTCCTATAGAAAAAATAATGACAAAAAAATTTTTAACTTGTAGTGCAAGTGATTATGCTACTGACATTTTAAATTTGATGAATAAAAATAAAATAAACTCGCTCCCAGTCCTAGATACAAAAAATAAAATTATTGGGGTAGTGAATATGCATATTTTAATAGAAGCGGGGATTAATTAAATTGTGAATTCTATTAAAAAAAATCTAGGAAACTTTTTAATTATTATTATAGGTTGCGCTGCTGCCTTATTTATAAATAATAATGCTGAAAATTCTTTAAGTATAGAATCTAGTGTCATTAGAACAACGCCAGATAATTTGTTTAATAAAGTAAAATATATTGCCATGGATACTAACGGGGTTCCTTTGTACACAGTTTCAAGCCCAGTTATGCGACAATTCTTTGACAATGAAGTAATAGAAGCTGAGAGCCCAAATATTCTACTGTTCAGGAAAGATAAGCCGCCAACTAAGATTACCTCTAATTTTGGAAAAATTGCTTATAAAAGGCATAATATAAAATTATCTGGTGACGTTAACATGTACTTTAAAGAGAATTTAAGCGAACCCTTTCTTAAGTTAAATACAGATGAGATATATATTTACCTTGATGAACAACTTGCTGTTACCGACTCAGAAGTATTTATAAAAAAAAATAACTCACACTTAAATGGGAAAGGCATGAAAAGTAGTTTAAGCAAAGGTGAATTTATAATTTTTGAAAACACTAGAGGAAAACATGTTAGGTAATTTTAAAATTTTTTTAATCGCCGTTTTTCTTCTAAGCAACTCTATAGTAAATGCTGAAAACGCTGACAGGGATAAACCTGTTTTTTTAGAATCTGATTCTGCTAAATGGGACGAAGAAACCCAAAAAAGCACTTACCGTGGAAATGTTGTAGTCACGCAAGGAACTATGTTGCTAACTGGCGACTTGTTAATAGTTACTTCAAAAAATAATACGATAAATGCAATGGAAATGACAGGAGAAAAAGCTACATATAAGCAAAAAACAGCCAGTGGAAAAATAGTAAACGGCGAAGCAAAAAAAATTCACTATTATTTAGAAAAATCAAAAATAATTTTTTTAAATCAAGCGGTTCTTGTGCAATCAAATAATATTGTTAAAAGTAATAAAATAATTTACAAGACCGATAGCGAAAATATTATTGCTGGCGACAAGGAAGGAAAATCAAGAGTAAAAATGACACTAGAGCCTAAAAAAAATAATGAATAAATTAAGTATTAAGAAAATTTCAAAGTCTTATGATTCAAAAAAAATTGTTTCTGACGTTTCTCTCGAGGTCAATACTGGAGAAGTAATAGGGTTGCTCGGGCCAAATGGAGCTGGGAAAACAACCTGTTTTTATATGATCACAGGATTAATAAACCCACAGTCCGGCGATATATTTATTAATAAAAATAATATAACAAAACTAACTATTGATGAGAGAGCAAATCTAGGTATTGGTTATCTTGCTCAAGAACCATCAATATTTAGGGGTTTAAGCGTAAAAGATAATATACTAGCTATACTAGAGTTGAGAAAAGATATCAGTACCGCGGAAAAAAATAATAAATTATTGAGTTTATTAAAAAAATTTAATATAGAGCACATAAAAGATACTATTGGTGTAAGTTTATCAGGTGGAGAAAGAAGACGAGTTGAAATCGCACGAGCTCTTGCTTCCAACCCAAAATTTATATTACTAGATGAGCCTTTTGCAGGAATTGACCCAATATCAGTAATAGATATTCAAGATATAATAAAGGATTTAAAGAGTAATAATATTGGCATATTAATTACAGACCATAATGTGAGAGAAACGCTAGATGTTTGCGATAGATCATATATCCTGAATAATAGTAAAATTATTGCCGAAGGGAAATCAGAAGAAATTTTAAAAAATGAGCAAGTAAAACAGGTTTACCTAGGTGATAACTTTAAAATGTAATAATAGAAAATTAAATCTATAATTAATCATGAAAATTAATCTTACTTCAAAAATTTCATCAAGACTTTCAATAACACCCCAACTACAAAATGCGATTAAGCTTTTACAGCTTTCAGCTGTGGAAATTAATCAAGAGATACAAAATATATTTGAATCAAATCCATTGATAGAAAAAGAAGACTTATGCGAAGACTTCGAGGAAGATAATTGTTTAGAGCATTATTCACATTACGATCAAACCCACATTATAAGTAACAAAAATTCTTTATCGACTTCTGAGGTTATAGAAAAAACTACTTCAGAAGAAGATACTTTGCAGCAATACTTGTTATGGCAAGTGCAAATCCTAAATATAAGCGATAAAGATAAATCTTTAGCCGAAACTATTATAGATTATGTGAATGATAATGGTTATCTAGAAAAAAATATTTTAGAGATTTTTGATGATATGTATACTAAATCAGATATAACTATTGATGAGTTAATAGCTGTCCAACATTTAATTCAGAATTTAGATCCAATAGGCACGTGCGCTAATGGAATACAAGAATCACTAGTTATTCAATTACAAAATTGCAATTTAGAAAGTGATATAATTCAAAAATCATGTGTTGTGATTAATGAGTTTTTTCAAGAGTATACAAAAGGGCAACTAAAATATATTAGGAAAAATTTACATCTTAATAATGAAGAGATTTTGTTAATTGATAAAGCAATTAAAAATCAAAATCCTAGGCCGGGAAATGCTATAGGGACTAAAAAAAATTATGATTATATAATTCCTGATATTAAGGTTTCAAAGAAAGGATCTAATTGGACAATAAGATCAAATAAAATTATATCACCTGAAATTAAAATAAATGAAAAGTATGTCAAATTTAGCGAGAAGAATATATCAGATGAAGACAAACTATATTTAAAATCTAACCTTCAAGAAGCAAAATCTTTTATAAAAAATATTGCTTATAGAAACGATACCTTATTAAGCCTCTCAAAATGTATTTTTAAAAAACAAATTAAATTTTTTGAGAATGGGTCGGAAAAGTTAATCCCCATGAATCTTAAGGAAATTGCAAATGATTTGAGTGTTCATGAATCAACAGTATCTAGATTGACTAATGGAAAATTTATGGAAACTCCTTATGGTGTTTTTGAATTAAAATACTTCTTTTCAAGCTCTATAGTTAATAATTCTGGGGAAGATTTTTCTTCGCAATCTATTAAACAAAAGATAAAAAAAATCATTAAATCAGAAGATAAATCAAAGCCTTTTAGTGATAATGAAATTAAACGAATACTTTTAGAGGAAGGTGTGAGTTTAGCAAGAAGGACTGTTGCAAAATATAGAGAGTCTCTAAGTTTATTTTCTTCCTCCGAAAGAAAAACAAAATAGAGTTTTCTGTAGATATTGTTACACTAAACCATGATGCAAAATTTATAAAGACCACTTGAAATTAATATAATGTCAAATGAAACGCAAATCTTAAAGCTTAATGCTATTACTGAGTCTCTTAATTCAGGAGCCATGCTAAAAGTAAAATTAATATTAAATGGGCTTCATCCCGCAGAAATTGCTAGATTATTAGAAAGCTCCCCGACTAGGCAAAGGCGATTAATTTGGGAGATGTTAGATCATAGGAATGATGGTGAAGTATTATTAGAGGTGGGAGATGAAGTTAGAAATAATTTAATGGAGTCTATGGATGAGAAATCCTTGTTAGCAGCAACAGCTGGCTTAGAAGTTGATGATCTTGCAGATCTGTTAGACGAGCTTCCAGAAACTGTTGTTAAGCAAGCGTTAGAAGGGATGGATTACCAATATAGAACTAGATTGGAAGGTGTCATGAACTACGACGAAGATACTGCTGGTGGTCTAATGAATACAGACACTATTACTATCAGACCAGATGTTACGCTAGACGTAGTTTTAAAATACCTACGGTTAAGGCAAGAAATTCCGAAAAATACTGACAACATTATTGTCGTGGATAGATATAATCATTATTTAGGAACTTTGTTAGTAACTAATCTCCTGTGTGCTGAGCCTGAAAATACAGTAGCAGAATCTATGAATAAAAATTATATATCAATCAGGTCTGATGCTATAGCTAGCGATGTTGTTAATATTTTTGAGGACAGAGATCTGGTATCAGCCCCAGTAGTTGACAAAAATAATATACTTTTAGGGCGGATAACAATTGATGATGTTGTGGATGTTATTCGTGAAGAAAGTGAAAGTGCTGTTTTAAATATGGCAGGTTTGACTGACGAGGAAGATATCTTTGCGCCAATCTTACCATCAGCTAGAAGGAGAGCTATTTGGTTAGGTGTAAATTTAATCACAGCTTTAATTGCATCAGGGGTTATTAGTTTATTTCAAGACACGATTGAAAGAGTAGTGGCTTTAGCTGTGTTAATGCCAATAGTCGCTAGTATGGGTGGTGTAGCTGGATCTCAGACATTAACTTTAGTGATTAGGGGTATTGCTCTAGGAAATATAAGTTCTGCAAACTCTAAATCCTTATTAATAAAAGAAATTGCTGTTGGCCTTCTAAATAGCTTTTTATGGGCAAGTGTGATCGGTGTTCTATCTTCATACTGGTTCGATAATTACTTAATAGGCGTTGTTATAGGTATTGCTATGATTGCTAACCTTGGTTTTGCGGCTCTTTCAGGAGTATTAATTCCAATTGCGTTAAAAAAAATTGGGGTAGACCCAGCCCTGGGTGGTGGTGTAATATTAACAACGATTACAGATGTAATAGGGTTCGCTTCTTTTTTAACATTAGGCACAATTTTTCTCCTCTAAAGAGAGCCTAAAATTTTTTTCTTATAGCATCCTTGGTAGACTGAGCAATAGATGATGTTGTTTCCTTGAATTTCTTTAATAATTTTTTTGCCCAAATAAACTCTGTGGCTAAAACCGCTAAACCAACTGGTATTACAATTATTGCTGGGCCTGGTGTAAAAAATAATACACAGCCAATTAACACTATAGAAATACCTATTAAAAATACAACCATTTTCCTTATTTGCTTATAGAGAATTTCAGGTGTCATATTTTATTTAGGTAAAGTTACTCCGGTTTGATTTTGATATTTCCCATTCCTGTCTTTATATGATGTCTCGCAAATCACATCTGATTCAAAAAAAAGCATTTGCGCTATGCCTTCATTTGCATAAATTTTTGCCGGTAAAGGTGTTGTATTGGAGAACTCCAAAGTAACATGCCCCTCCCACTCCGGTTCTAATGGTGTGACATTAACTATTATGCCGCATCTTGCATATGTTGATTTCCCCAAGCAGACAGTTAAGACAGATCTTGGAATTTTAAAATACTCT
>Ga0114997_10002574_pt1 | contig 14577 bp, 14 predicted proteins | sample ArcticOcean_MG_C_2_FD_87045 | JGI IMG/M metagenome (GOLD analysis project Ga0114997, IMG submission 87045) | Marine microbial communities from western Arctic Ocean - ArcticOcean_MG_CB4_136 | ecosystem: Environmental > Aquatic > Marine > Oceanic | place: Arctic Ocean: Canada Basin | collected... | reverse complement strand
TCGCGGAGAAGGGCAAATTATTAAAGATCATTGTGGGACTTGCAGAGGGGCTGGAGTTAAAGAGGAAACTAAATCTTTAGCTGTGAGTATCCCAGCCGGAGTAGATAATGGAGATAAAGTTAGATTGACTGGAGAGGGCAGTGCAGCTAGAGGCGGTCCGGCAGGTGATCTATATGTTGCTATCCAAGTGATTGAGAATAGTATCTTTGAAAGAGATGGTCGCGATCTATATTTTGAAGCTCCCATCCCTTTTAACATTGCAATCCTTGGCGGCACAATTAACATTCCTGGATTAGAATCTAAAATTGCATTAAAAATTCCTGCTTACACTCAAACTGGCAAGATATTTAGGATTAAAGGCAAAGGCGCTGCATCTGTAAGAGACTCAAGAAGAGGCGACCTGATGTGCAGAGTTGTTGTAGAAACCCCTGTCAATTTATCTAATGCTCAGCTTAAAAATTTTAGGGAGTTTGCTGAATCCATTGAATCTGAGAAGCATCATCCTATGAAAGAATCTTTTAAGAAGGCTGCCGATCAGTTTCATAAAGAATAAAATTGCATATTCTCTTAAATGGATTTAATGGCAATATGGGCAAAGCCATCAAGGAGCTATCAAAATCTAATAAAAGGATTACCTTCCATAATTTTAAATTAAATACAGTAGATTCTTTAAAACCTTCGTTGGTTATTGATTTTTCTTCTCCTGACTGCCTTTCAGGTATTTTAGAGGTTTGCATTTCTCAAAAATTACCCTTATTAACTGGCACCACTGGCTTCACTGCAAGGCATCATGAAATGCTAAAAAAGGCTCAAGAAATTATTCCAATTTTAGTGGCCTCGAATATGTCCATTGGAATTGCGAGCTTAAAAAAGTCTATAGAAAAATTTCTAACAACTTCGCAAGAACCTCTATTATGCAATCTTGTAGAAATTCATCATAGAAAAAAATTGGATACCCCCTCTGGAACAGCATTAGAAATTTTAAGATTTCTAGAGAAATTTCCAGAAAATAAGATTAAAACACCAATATCAGTTAACGCTCATAGATGTGGAAGCGTATTTGGTATCCATAGAGTTGAATTTCAAAGCTCTAAAGAGATTATTTTCTTCCAACATATAGCTAATTCAAGGGATATTTTTGCTGCCGGGGCTATTGCCGCCGCTAAATGGGTTGAATCAAATCAACCGGGCCTTTATAACTTTGGTGATTTCTTGGCAAAAAAACTTTGATCTCAACCAAATTTTCTATAGAATACACAGACTTAAAATCCCGAAAGCGTTATTGAGATTATTGTTGGGGTGCTCCATTGGAGTCAACTTTATGAAGCGCTGGAGTATTAACCCCGGAGAAAAATTATGAGCATTGTTTCAATCAAAGACCTGTTAAACGCAGGCGTTCATTTCGGTCATCAACAAAGATTTTGGAATCCCAAGATGGAATCTTTTATCTTTGATACTAGAAAAAAAATAAGCATTATTAATTTAGAAATTACCAAAGAGTGTCTAAATGCAGCGTCTTCCAAGGCAGAAGAAATTTGTTCCAAGGGCAATAGAGTACTTTTTGTCGGCACAAAAAGATCTGCTTCCAAAACAATTAGAGAGTCAGCTTCAGCATTGGGCTTGCCTTACATCGACAAAAGATGGCTGGGTGGAACGCTTACAAATTGGAAAACCATTCGGGGATCCATCAGACGTCTACTAGATATTGAAGAGCTTCAATCATCAGGAAGAATTAACAAACTTTCAAAAAAAGAAGCGGTAGACATAACTAAAGAATATGAAAAGTTAGACGCAAGTGTTGGTGGCATCAAAGACATGAAAGGCTTACCAGATGCTTTGTTTGTGATTGATGTTGCACATGAAAAGATTGCAGTCACTGAAGCAAAAAAAATGGGAATTCCAATCATTGCTTTAGTAGATACTAATTCAGATCCAGATGGAATCGATCATATTATTCCTGGTAACGATGATGCAATAAGATCAATCAGATTAATAACTAAAGTTATAGCTGAGGCATGTGCTAGAGGCATAGCCTCATCTACAGGTGGCTTAAATCTCTCTACTGATGATGAAGACACTCCGGAAGTCAAAATTAAAAAAGCTACTGTTACATCTGGTAAAGCCTTAAATATAGTCGAAGAAGCTGAATTGAGTGAGCCAGAAGTTGAGGTTGCCCAAGATGCGCCTACTGAAGAAAGCGTTCCAGGGGTAGCTGATGTTACCAGTAAAGATGAGCCTACCATCACATCAGATGAAGCCACTGCAGAAGAAGAAAAAGATGAAGTAGCACCCGAAGTAGTCTCAGATGAAAAAGTTAGCGAGTCTCCCGATGTTGAGGCACAAGAATCTGAGGATGCGAAATGAGTATTTCTGCCAGTCAAGTTAAAGAATTAAGAGAAATGTCAGGAGTTGGCATGATGGAGTGCAAAAAGGCTCTAGTTGAAACTGATGGAGACCTTGACAGCGCTTTGGATCTGCTTAGGGCAAATAGCTCTTTGAAAGCTGAAAAAAAAGCTTCTAGAGTGGCTGCAGACGGAGCAGTAAAGGTTGCAGAAACTTCTTCGTATGTAAGCTTAGTTGAAATTAATTCTGAAACTGATTTTGCTGCAAAAGATGCCCAATTCAAAGATTTTACTAGTTCCGTAGCTGCTCACCTTATCAATAGTAGAGTTGACTCAATCGAATCATTGAATGAAGCTCTAGATAGTCAGCGGCAAACACTAATCCAGTCTATTGGAGAAAATATTCAATTACGAAGATTAAGCACCTTAGAAATTCCTGATGGTGGCTGCATAGGTTCATATATTCATTCTGATGGAAGGTTAGCTGCACTGGTCTCTTTAAACGTTGAGAACAAAGAGTTAGCAAAAGATTTGGCAATGCATGTTTCTGCCACTAGCCCTAGCTGTCTCAATTCCGATAATATTGATCCAGCATTATTAGAGCGAGAGAGAGCAATTTATCTAGCTCAAGCCGAAGAGTCAGGAAAGGATCAGGCTATTATGGAGAAAATGATAGATGGGAAAGTTAAGAGATTTTTATCAGAAGTTAGCTTAGTTTCTCAGGCGTTTGTAAAGAATCCAGATCAATCCATTCAACAGCTAATAGATGAGAATAATGCATCTATTATAGATTTTGTGCGTTTTAAAGTTGGCGAAGGAATCGAGGTTGAAGTCAAGGATTTTGCAACCGAGGTCGCCGAACAGTTAAAAAAATGACCGAACTTTCCTATAAGCGACTCCTTGTTAAATTTAGTGGAGAAGCTGTTGCTGGCGATGATGAACATGGCATTGACCCAAAAATATTAGATCAAATGGCAACTTCTGTAAAAGATTGCAGGGATATGGGTGCAGAAATAGGAATTGTCATAGGTGGCGGAAATCTTTTCAGAGGTGAAAAATTAAGCCAAGCAGGGATGGACCGAGTTGCTGGAGATCACATGGGGATGCTTGCTACTGTGATGAATGGCATTGCCCTTAGGGATGCGTTAGAAAGAGCCGGCGTTAAAACGAGAGTTATGTCTGCTATATCAATGTCTGGTCTTGTTGAGCATTATGATAGACGCTTAGCCATCCAGCTTTTGGCAAATGGTTTTGTAGTTATTTTCACAGCAGGGACTGGCAATCCGTTTTTTACTACCGATAGTGCTGGGTGCTTAAGAGCTATAGAGACACAATCTAATGTAATGCTAAAAGCTACTCGGGTTGATGGAGTGTATTCTGCTGATCCTGAAAAAGTTGCTGATGCTACCTTTTATTCCAATCTTTCTTACGATGAGGCCATTCAAAAAAACCTCAAGGTTATGGATGCTACCGCATTAACTCTCGCACGAGATCATCGATTACCTATAAAGGTATTTAACCTAAATCACCCCGATGCTCTAAAAAAAATTGCTTGCGGTGAAGAAATTGGAACATTAATATCATAGTTATGAATGAAATTATTGATCAGATTAAACCTAAGATGCAAAAATCACTTGATTCACTAAAGCATGAATTTAATAAGATTCGCACCGGAAGAGCCAATCCTAATATATTAGACACTGTCAAAATTGATTACTATGGAAATCTGACGCCAATAAGTCAGGCAGCAAACATTGCTGTGGAAGAGGGAAGAACTTTAGCAATCTCACCCTGGGATAAATCTCTCATTGGAGAGATTGAGAAGGCAATCATGAAGGCAGACTTAGGCTTAAACCCAAGTACCAGTGGAGATTTAATTAGAGTAACAATGCCAGTTTTAACAGAAGAGACTAGGCAGGAATATATTAAGCAAGCGCGAACTGAAGCTGAAAATTCTCGCATTTCAATCAGAAATACTCGGCGGGATGCAAATAATACTGCTAAAGATGACCAGAAAGCAGGTGATATTTCAGAAGATGATCTCAAAAGAATTGAAGATTTGGTTCAAAAGGAAACAGATCATTTTATTAGTCTAGTCGAGGCTGAGCTTAAGAAAAAAGAAGAAGATCTAATAGAAATCTAGATTGCTCTTTTTCTAGCCAAGATGGCAAAATCAAACCCAAACTTTCATAACCTTTCAGGGGCTAATATTGCAATTATTATGGATGGCAATGGTAGATGGGCAAAAAAAAATAAACTCAATGTAACCTCTGGACATGAAAAAGGGGTGGATGTTGTTAGAAGGATAGTGGAGTCAGCTGTTAGCCATAAGATTGAATCGTTAAGCTTATATGCGTTTAGTACAGAGAACTGGTCTCGTCCAAAAAAAGAGATTCTTGGAATTAAAAAATTGATCATTAGCGCTATAGATAAACAAGTCCCTGATCTTATTAAGCAGGAGGTTTCCTTAACTTTTTTTGGTGACTATGAAGCATTTGGTCCCAATGTAGTTAAAGCAATTGAGGAGGCAGAATTAGCAACTGCTTTTGAAAATCCAACATTAAAATTAAATATTGCTTTGGGTTATGGGGGAAGGGCAGACATACTTCAAGCCATCAAATTAATATGCCGGAATGTAGTAACTCAAAATTTAAATCCAATGGAAATTTCAGATGAATTAATTTTTAATTATCTAAAGGCGCCAATCAAAGAATTAGATTTATTAATTAGAACTGGTGGAGATCACAGAATCAGTAATTTCCTTCTTTATCATCTGGCATATACTGAAATTCAGTTTTTGGATACGTTATGGCCAGATTTTAATGAAGAAAACTTTGAAGCATGCCTAGCGGAATTTATAAAAACGGAGAGACGCTTTGGCAAAAGAATTTTATAACAATATTTTAAGCAGACTGCCAGCAGCCCTAGTAATTGCAGCTTTAATTTTTGGGATTTTATATATCCAAAACCTCCTGCTGATGTTTCCTGTAATAATATCTGTTGGAGTTCTGCTTTTGAGGGAATGGCTTCACTTATCAAAAACTAAAATTTCCTTAATGCAGATTATTTCCTTAGTTACACCTTTTGCTCTTTTTATTATTTATGGAGAGCAATTTATTTATTATTTTCTTTTACTTGCTGGAGTTTTTTGGCTGACATACGGAAGCTTACTGATCACTCAAAATACAGAAAGTATTTCAAGCGTTAGTTTTAATAATAACTACCTGGGCATCTTTTTAATTCAAACATTTATGCTTGGAGTGATTTCAGTCTTGCTGTTTTCTAGTTTTTTTAGTATTAATAATTTCTTTATTCTCTTCTTACTGTTATTCATTTCTGCTTTAGGAGATGTAGTAGCTTACTTAGTTGGAAGTAGCATAGGGAAGACACCCTTATTTCCTAAATTAAGCCCTAATAAAACTGTTGAAGGCTTCTTAGGAGGAATGATCGCTATGATTTTATTTGCTGCTGGTATTTACTGGTTAGAACTAATCTCATTCAAACTATTCATTGTTTTAATGCTAGTGACCCCATTTACATTTCTGGGAGATTACTTTGAGAGTCAGTTAAAACGCAATCAACAAATAAAAGATAGCGGCTCATTGATCCCCGGACATGGCGGTATATGGGACAGGCTAGATTCCCACATATCAGTGATTCCAGTTGCTGCATTGCTCTGCTTACTTTTAACATGAAAAATATTGTTTTATTAGGCGCAACAGGAAGCATTGGCTTAAGCGCCTTGAGTGTTATCAGGCAAAATAAAGAGCGTTTTAATTTAATGGCGATTTCATTGAATCAAGATCTAGATGCGGCCCTAAGAATCGTTAATGAATTCAAGCCGGAGTCTACTGTGATTGCTGACGAAAATATTGATCGGGGACATTCACTATTTTCTTCTAGCTCAAATATTTTTACTGGCTCAGAGGGGCTAAGAGAAATTATTCAAGATCCATCAGTTGATATTGTTATTTCAGCCGTTTCGGGTTTTGCCGGCCTCAAGGGTAGTTATTACGCCATTGATGCTGGAAAAACTACACTTGTTGCAAACAAAGAAAGTATTGTGGCAGCTGGTGATATCTTGTTGCCGCTGTCTGAGCAAAAAAACGCTAAAATTATTCCTGTTGATAGTGAGCATAATGCTATTTATCAATGCTTGCTGGGAGAAACGAGCACATCTGCAATATCTAAAATTCTCATTACTGCTTCTGGAGGGCCATTTAGGCAACTTTCGATGGAGGAGCTTGCAAAAGTTACTTTGCACGACGCACTTCAACACCCAACTTGGAAAATGGGTTCTAAGATAACAATCGATTCTGCAACTCTGATGAATAAATGCCTTGAGCTTATAGAAGCTTGTTACTTATTTGATGTCCCTGAATCGTTTATAGAGATTGCTACCCACCCGCAAAGTATAGTCCACTCAATGGTGACATATCATGATGGCTCAACCATAGCTCAAATGAGCAATCCAAATATGGAAGTGCCTATTGCAAATGCATTAGGAATGGGACATAGATTGCCCATTCAATTTGCTGACTTAGATTTTTCCTCCATGGAGCTAACCTTTGAACCAATTCCAAAGGGAAGAGAGAGAATATTTGAAATGGCGAGAGAGGTTTGTAGAAATAAAGGAAACCTAGGGGCAGTTTTTAATGCTGCAAACGAAGTGGCAGTTCAGGCTTGCCTAGATCAAGTCATCACTTTTATTGACATATATGAGGTTGTTGAGAGAACTTTTGGCCACTTCTCTTGTTCTAAGATCGCAACCATTGAAGATGTATTTGAATATGATAGACAAGCACGCATTCAAGCGGAGAAGGTGATAAAATCACTAAACTAATTTTTTTAAAAACAGAATGATATATCTATTTTCAGCAATTATTTTATTGGGCGTACTCATAGCTATTCATGAGTATGGCCATTTTATAGTTGGACGAATGTGCAATATTCATATCTATAGATTTTCTATAGGCATGGGCCCAGTAATTTTTAAGAGACATGATAAGCATGGTGCTGAAATTGCATTGTCAGCCTTACCTTTGGGTGGCTATGTCGCCTTCCATACAGAAAAAGTTAATGAAGAAGATTCAGAATTCATTAAGAACTTAACTCTTGAGCAGAGAGCTAATACTTTTGAGAGCAAGCCTAAATGGCAAAGAGCCTGTGTGATGCTAGCTGGACCGGTTGCAAATTTTATTCTTGCGATTGGAATTCTTTCAGTGATTTTTGCTAATTCGATTGAAAGACAATTTATTCCAGAAGTTTCAGATATCTCTTCTTCATACCTCATACAAAACACAGCTTTAGAGGTGGGGAATGTTTTGGTATCGATTAACGGTAAGCAGACCTCTAATCTTCAGCAGATTCGGCTTGAGCTTCTATCTTTCTCTGGCTCAACAGGCTTTCTAGATCTTGTATTTAAATCCCGAGATGGAAGTCGACAAGAAAATATTACTATCCCTGTAGAGAACTTCCTATCTTCAGCTGCAGAGCAAAATGCTCCAGAAAACTTTTTAGGTTTTAAGATAGCTATGAAGATGCAGCCACTCGTTGGAATCATTTCAAAAGAATCACCAGCTCTTCAAAATGGACTGATGGTTAATGATCGTATTCTTGCTGTAAATAGTGTGCCTATATATTCGTTTGAAGATCTTATTATCTTTTTAGATAGCTATCAGGGATCAGAAATTGATTTAAAAGTTCAAAGGTTAGATAGTACTCTGTATTTAAATATTCCTCTTGCAGTCAGACTAAATGCAGAAGGCATTGAAGAAAAGTTTATTGGAATTTCACCTGGTTTAAAGCGCTCATTGTTAAGCTCTATCTCAAAGGGCACCTATGAAACTTATAATCTGAGCTCGAAGACTTTGATGTTTGTAGGCAAAATGATCACCGGAGATCTTGGAACACAAAATCTTAGTGGTCCAATTGGAATAGTCCAGATGGCAGGCGATACCGCAAAGGCAGGTTTTCTACCATTTCTTTATTTAATGGCATTGCTCAGTATCAGTTTAGGAGTCATGAATTTGCTCCCTATACCGGTCCTTGATGGAGGTCAGCTTGTAATGCTTGGAGTTGAGGCCTTAAGAGGATCACCTATGCCAGAGAAAATGGAGAATATGTTCTACCTTTCAGGCTGGGTTGCGGTTGGCTTTTTGATGGTCTTTGCTGTGTTCAATGACATCTCTAAATTTTTATAAACCATAAATGAAAAAATTATTTCTATTTTACCTAGCCTTCATTTCATTTACTGTATCTGCTTTTGATGAGTTTTTAATTACTGACATTAGAATTGTTGGTCTCCAAAGAGTATCAATAGGCAGCATCTTTACTGCGATACCAGTAAGTGTTGGCGATAAGATGAATGATGGAAAAGTATCTGAGATCACCAGAGCATTATTTTCTACTGCTCAATTTAATGATATTCAAATTGGCAAAGACGGCAATACATTGATTATTAGTGTTGCCGAGCGACCATCCATATCCTCAATAGAATTAGAGGGAAACAAGGCTTTGAAATCTGAGGATTTATTAAAAGGTCTTGAGGGAGCAGGTATCTCTGAGGGTCAAGTGTATAAACGCTCTACACTGAACGGAATGAAGAGCGAACTGGTTCGTCAATATGCTTCTCAAGGCAGGTATGGTGCAGGTGTCGAAATTGAAACTATTGACAAGCCAAGAAATACCATCGAACTTAAAATTATTATCGATGAAGGCGAAAGCGCAAAAATAAAAAAAGTAAACATTATTGGAAATGAGCTATTCTCCGACTCCGACCTGATGTCTGGATTCGAGCTAAAAGAAGGGAAATGGTATTCGTTTCTTTCTAACAAAAATAAATACTCCAAAGAAAAACTGAAAGGAGATATTGAGAATTTAGAATCATTTTATCTTGATCGAGGCTACCTAAAGTTTTCTATAGAGTCTTCTCAGGTTTCAGTATCCAAAGATAAAAAAGATGTGTTCATCACCCTCAGCATTACCGAAGGCGAACAATATAAAATTAATAAAGTAAACGTAATTGGAGATGTGCCACTTGATGAGGCGCTCTATAATCCGATTTTAGAGAGTCTAAAAGATCAAATATACTCACAAGCTCAAATTACTTCTATAGAAGAATACTTTGTTAATTTCTTGGGAAACGAAGGTTATACTTTTGCAGAAGTAACTGGCAATCCTGATATCAGCCAGGAAAAGAATCAAGTTTCTCTTATTTTTTTGGTGCAACCTGGAAATAGGACTTATGCAAGAAAAATATTGTTCGCAGGAAATTATCTAACCAATGATGAGGTTCTACGTAGAGAAATGCGCCAATTTGAAGGTGCATGGGCTTCTGATAACTTAATTGAAGGCTCAAAGGTTCGATTAGAAAGGCTTGGATTTTTTAAAGAAGTTAGTGTTGAGACTATCCCGGTTCCCGGTACAGAGGATCAAGTTGACATAGAGTTTACAGTTGAAGAGGAAAGCACTTCAAGCATTGGTGGGTCAATTGGGTACAGCGATTTTGGTATGAATCTAGGGTTAAATCTTTCAGATAATAACTATCTTGGTACAGGTAACCGTTTTAATTTAGCTATAAACAAAAGCGTCTATCAAGAGGCTTACAATATTTCTTTTTTTGATCCTTATTTCACCATGGATGGAGTGAGTAGAGGGTATAGTCTTTATTATCGTGTAACTGATTATGGTGAATACAACGTAGCAAACTATTTAACTAACTCCATGGGTGGAGGTGTTCAATTTGGTTATCCTATTAGTGATACAACTCGAATTGGCTTAAACGTAAATTTTGATAATACTGATATCGATCCTGGCTCTTTGCCCTCAAGAGAGATAGCAGATTTTCTTGCCTCAGAAGGAACAGTTTTTGATGTTTTCAAAGCTCAAGCAGTATGGTCAAGAATGACATTAAATAGAGGAATGTTTCCTACCTATGGCTCCTCAACAGATGTAATGCTGCAAGTTACAATTCCAGGGAGCGATCTGACCTATTATAAAACCGACATCAAACAAAAATTTTATCGCCCGCTAGGCTTTGCGAATTTGGTCTTTGGTTTTAATGGGGAATTGGGCTATATAGGTACCTATGGAGATACAAGGAAAACCCCATTTTTTGAAAACTTTTATTCTGGTGGGCCTCGTTCTATTCGCGGTTTTGAATCTAATACCTTAGGGCCCAGAGTTACACCTGCACCATGCTATTCATTTAATGCAAAAACTGGAGAGTGCCCATTAATTGTAGATACTGATTTTGATGGTGTGCCAGATTCAATAGCTCAAAACCCATATGCCTATCAACAACTTAGAGACCCCATCGGTGGAAATTTTTTGGTTGAGGGGAGTTTGCAACTTATTTTTAAGCTGCCCATGATTGAAGATCAAAGGTCCATGAGATCAGCCTTTTTTGTTGACTTTGGTAATGTCTTTTCTACTGACTGTCAGTCATATCAGTTAAACTGCTATGAAGCATCAGTTGATGAGTTGAAATACTCTATTGGTCTCGGGGTGACTTGGATTACAGGCTTTGGACCTATGAGTTTCAGTTTTTCTCAGCCATTTAATGATGGAATCTACGACAGAACTGAGGAGTTTCAATTCACTATTGGGACAGTGTTTTAGTCATTAGTTATTAGTTAGTGTTTTTTATCTCAATTCATATAAAATATAACAACAATTTAAGGGGTTTAAAATGAAAAAATTATTATTAGTACCAGCGTTATTAGTTTCCTTTCTAGCTTCGTTATCTGCTTATGCTGTTGAGGGTGTGGGGGTTATAGACATGAGAACTGCAGTTCTTGCAACTCAGGTCTCTCAGGCTGCTTTCAAAGCTTTAGAAGAGGAAAGCGAGTTTGCTGGAAATCTGGAGCAAGCACAATTGCTTCAAACTGATCGTCAGGCTATAGCTGAAAAACTTCAAAAGGACGGTGAAACTCTTTCACAAGAAGAAATTGCCCAAATGCAAAGAGATATTCAGGAAAAATCTAAAGATTTAGAGTTTATGACTGGAAAGCTTCAAGCAAAGCAAGAAGAAACAGCTGACAAGGTATTCAGAGAATTAAATCCATCGCTTCAAAAAATATTGTCTGAGCTCATTGCTGCTAAAGAAGTAAAAATCTTGCTTGGAAGAGATCAGGTGCTATTTGCTGATACTGCATTAGATCTTACTGATGACGTAACTTCTATGTTGGATGTAGCTGCAGCTGCTGGCGAAGACAAAAAGTAAGTTTGTCCGGGCATTCGTATAGCCTTAGCGAGTTAGCCAAAAAGGTTAATGGAGAGTTAGTAGGCGACCCAGACACTTCTATTCGTTTAATTTCAACAATACAGAATGCATCCCCAGGATGCATTTCTTTTTTAGCGAATCCAAAATATAAGAAATTCCTTTCCAATACAAAGGCTTCTGCTGTGATTGTTAGCTCGGATCATGCTCCAGATCTAAGATGTCCGGGCATTATAGTTGATGATCCTTATGCAGCTTATGCATTAATATCTTCTATGTTTGTTGCTTATAACAATCCATACGATGGCATGTCAGAAAATTTTAACGTGCATCAAACATCTACGCTTCATGAATCTGCAATTATTGGCCCCAATGTTTATATTGGTCCTAATTGCATTGTAGGGGCTGGCTCAATCATTCATGCTAGTTGTTCTTTGGTGATGAATGTTGAAATTGGTGAGAATTCCATAGTGCACCCTAACAGTGTTCTAGGGTCAGATGGCTTTGGTTATGCACCTGATGGCAAGGGCTATCTTAAAATTGAGCAACTTGGGAAGTTAATCATTGGCAACTCAGTAGAAATAGGAGCAGGATGCACAATTGACAGAGGTGCTATTGATGATACAGAAATCCACGATGGTGTGAAGCTAGATAATCAGGTTCACATTGCCCACAATGTAATCTTAGGCAAGAACTCAGCAATTGCAGCTTCTTGTGCAATAGCAGGCTCCACTGTTATTGGAACAAATCTTCAAATGGGAGGTTTATCTGGAATTCTTGGGCACTTAAAAATTTGTGATGATGTCCTGATTGGTGCTCACACTCTGATTACAAAGAATATTGATAATTCAGGAGACTATGTCGGTATAATGCCTGCCCAAGAGAAAAAAGACTGGGCTAAATCATCAGTTTTTATTAAAAAAAGGAATTTGAAATGACATATGATTTTTCAGAAATATTAAAACATCTACCGCATAGGTCTCCATTCTTATTTGTTGATAAAATAATTTCTGTTGAATTAGGTAAAGCCATCCATGCTCAAAAAAATGTTTCCATCAATGAAGACTTTTTCAGTGGACATTTTCCTAATAAACCTATCATGCCAGGAGTGCTTATTATTGAGGCCATGGCACAAGCTGCAGGCATCCTTGGTTTTATGACAATGGAAAAAACACCAGAAGAGGGAAGTATTTATTATTTTGCCGGTGTTGATAAGGTTAGATTCAAGAGTCCAGTCCAGCCTGGAGACATTATAAATTTACATGCGTCCATTCGTTCCGAAAAAAGAGGTATCTGGAAATTTGACTGCTCAGCTGACGTTGATGGAAATAAAGTATGCGATGCAACGATCTTATGTGCTGACCGTGAGAAGTAAAAAGAAATGAACTCAGTTATAGATCCATCTGCAAAGATACATGATTCTGTAAAAATTGGACCATTTTGTATGATAGGTCCAAATGTTACTATCGGTCCAAACTGTATTTTGCACTCTCATGTGGTGATTAAAGGACCCACCACCATTGATGAAGATAATATTTTTTTTCAATTCTCAACAATTGGTGAGGATACTCCTGATAAAAAATATGGTGGCGAAGAGACTTCCTTAGAAATTGGGAAAGCAAATATTTTCCGTGAAGGTGTAACTGTTCACAGAGGTACTGTCCAGGATAAATCGAAGACAGTTATTGGGCATTGTAATTTATTTATGGCGTATGCTCATATTGCTCATGATTGTGAGATAGGAAATTATAATGTTTTTGCAAATACTGCAGGTCTTGCTGGTCATGTAAAGCTAGGCAACCATGTGACTCTCGGTGCTGTCACATTAATCCACCAATTCTGCCATCTAGGCGATTATTCATTCACGGGTTTAAATACTATTATCACAATGGATGTCCCTGCCTTTGTGAAAGTAGCTGCCAATCCAGCTAGGCCAATTGGACTAAATTCTATTGGTATGGAGCGCAATAACTTTGACATTGATTCGGTTAATTTGATTAAAAAAGCCTATAGAATTGTTTATAGAAAAGGCTATTCTCTCCAAGATGCTATTCAACACTTGCATGCATTGAATGCCCAGGCTAATCCAGCCCTAGATACTTTTATCTCTTCGATTGAGAGCTCTGAAAGAGGCCTGTTGCGATAGGTGCCCAATAAAAAGTTAAAGATAGGTATTATTGCTGCTGAGCATTCAGGGGATAGGCTGGGAGCTAATCTGATTACAGCATTACAGAACCTTCAAGACTTAGAGATATATGGTTTGGGTGGACCAGAGGTGAGTTCTTTGGGCATCGCTACTCCTGATGGAATGGATTATCAAGATTTACAAGTCATGGGTTTAATAGACCCACTTCTAAAATTACCAAAACTATTATCTATTAGAAAACAACTTTTTCATCTGTTCGCACAAGAAGGCATTGATATTTTTATTGGCGTAGATTCTCCCGACTTCAATATGTACTTCCATAAAAAGTTAAGCAGAATTGGTGTGAAAACAGTTCAAGTGGTGAGTCCTTCCGTTTGGGGTTGGAGGGAGAATAGAATTAAAACTATCAGTACCAACGTTGACCTAACAATGTGTTTGTTTCAGTTTGAGCATGACTTTTATCTAAAGAAAGAAATGAAGAGTTTTTTTCTAGGCCATCCATTCAGCAATCTTGAACCAAGCATGCCATCATCTGTTTTAGGAAAATATCAATTAGATGGCTCTAAAGATTTTGTTTGCATTTTGCCTGGAAGCAGAAAAAGTGAGATTTTTCACATGATGCCAATTTTTATAGAGGCAGCGACCAGAATTCATGATTTAAATCCAAATACATTTTTCTTAATTCCTTCGGCAAACGAAGAACTGCGTGCATTAATTAAAACGCAGCTTGATTGCACTGAGTTAAATTATCAGCTTACTGCGTCTGCAGCTCAGGATTATCTTAGTATCTCCAAAGTGTCGATTGTAACCTCAGGTACAGCTTCACTTGAGGCCGCAGTCCTTGGATCCTTACCAATCATTTGCTA
>Ga0114997_10002573_pt1 | contig 14579 bp, 6 predicted proteins | sample ArcticOcean_MG_C_2_FD_87045 | JGI IMG/M metagenome (GOLD analysis project Ga0114997, IMG submission 87045) | Marine microbial communities from western Arctic Ocean - ArcticOcean_MG_CB4_136 | ecosystem: Environmental > Aquatic > Marine > Oceanic | place: Arctic Ocean: Canada Basin | collected... | reverse complement strand
TGACAACATTCTTAAAAAAATTATTTTTCGTATGATTTAGATACTTTCTTCTGAGTATTAAGGTTGGTTATTATTTTTTCTGAATGATCTCATATTCGTATTTAATTTTTACTTTTGATCAAATTATATTTTAGGATATTATTTAACAAAATCTCCTTTTATTCCAATATCTGCCTTTGTAAGTTTAATTATTTTAATAATTATTTTTAAATCAAAAAAAAGTATTATAAAAGAAGGTGTTATGAATATGAACGAACATAATGGTGATTTAAAACAATTATTAAAAAAAGAATTTACTATGCCCACGAAAAAAAATCCAGTTATGAATATCTTAATGAATGAATATAAAGATAATCCAAATAGAAAACCCGCAGCACCAATATATAACGATGAAGTTCATCAAGAAATGAATAAAAACGCAAAATCAAAAACGGATAAAAGATTATTTAAAAATTTAGGAGATAATATTTCATTTGAAAATTCTATGAGAAATTTTTATGCTATGCCGAATACACAAATTCCTAATAATCAAAAAGATTTTGCTCTATTTTGTTATGGAAATATGCCTTCTTGTAAAGAAGGTAATGAATTACAGTGCTCTAAAAATAACGCACTTTTAAGAACTTCTTAAATAAAAATAATCTTAAGTAAAATATATAGAATGGCAAGCGTATACAATTATACCTTTGAAAATTCAAGTCGAATAGGAAATGATGTTTGTGGTATATCTGAAAGAGAAATGCAAAATCAAAACTTTGGGACATACCCTCTTCAAAGTTTTTTTTTAAAAAATTGTGGAATGAGAAAACCTATTTCTTTCGCAACTAATCAACCAAATGTTTTTTTTAATGGTAGTCATGGAGGTTTAGGAGGTTGCACTATTGATAAAGATTCTAATCTTAAATTAGGAGCTATACAAACTAATCCTAAATGCAGAGTAAATCTTCAACAAAGACAATTTTTAACCGTTCCATTTTTAGGAAGAGGACCATCCAGACCTGTTGAAGAAACAGAATTATTACAAGGAGGATACACCGGAGATAAAAAATCTTGCAAAACTCTTATGGAAAAAACACACAAAACTAATCAAGATTTAGTTCCTTCTTTAAAAGCTACCATACAAAATCCAGCAAATATATGCGAATCTACAGCTGCTGATGGTTGGATTAGAGGTGGATTACCATCCAGAGAATTGTCCAGAGACCAAGATTATTTTAAAAGAAGTAACTAATTTTAAAAGATGTAACTATTTAAATAGTATTGAATATTTATTATTATGTATAATTATTCAATAAATACAACTTATTTAACACTTCCCGATTTACAACAAGATACTGCTTATAGAAAAGAACTTTTATCTGTTTTTAATCTAAAAAGTTACAATGATATCACTATTGATAATATGATTAATCATCTATATGAAAAATATAAAAATCTATCTCAATTAAAAGAATTATTAAAATTAGATATAAATTCTATACCTATTAAACTTAATGAACAAACAAAATTTACCTTTTTATTCTCATTTGAAACATTCTTTTATACTCATAAATGCTTACAAAATTTAAATCATAATAACATTATTAATACACAAAATTATATAAAATTAAAAAATATATTACAAAAAAAATAATTTATAATATTATATGGCTTCATTGAAAAATTCTCCTGGTGAATATAAATTACAGCAAAAATCATTTAGACAATTAAATAATTATTTAACATATAAACATTCTCAAATACCATTAAAAAGTAAATTACCCGGTTTAGGAATAAATCCTGGTAATATGAGAGGAGGCTTTTATAATAATATACTTTCTAATAATGCTTCTAATATTGAAAGTAATTTATATGGAATTAGACAAATAGATTTAACCCAACCTCAATCTAATTTTAAACCCTCATTAAATACTTTAAAAGAACAAACCTTTTTCAATACCCCCAATGTTTTTGTTCCTGAACCACTTGTTATTGAAAAAGAGCAAAGACCAGTAGGTCCCTTTTCAGGCGTATAGATTTATATAATATATTAATTTATTATATAAATGTCATCCAAAGATAATCATGATAAATCTCGTGACCAATACATTAGTCATAAACTTTATTTAGAAAGAAGACAAGGTAATAGATATTATAATTTAGGTTATATGACTTATGAAGGAATTGTAAGCACTCCTCAAACTATATCACCTACTCTTGAAAAATTATCTGATTGTATTAAAAATTTTGATATCGCAATATTATTTAATCCTAATGATGTTGACGCAACCGAAAGAAGAAAAGATTTATGTAAAAAATATGGAGAACAAGGCACTATTGTTCAAGTATTTAATAACAATGATTTAAATATCACCATTAAAAACTCAGCACGAAAAGAATTTAGAGAATGTAAATGTTAAATTATTTAATTTAGTAACTATTAAATTAAATAATGAATTTTATACCTATATAATATAGATTAATGTCTCATGGAAATTATAATAGTTATATCACAGCGCGTAGAGCATATAGAACAAATGCAACATGTATAGCCGAAGGACCACAAGGACATCAAGGACATCAAGGAGTTGACGGAGAATATTTCGTTGCTAATGCATATCAAGGACCTCAAGGTTATACCGGTTTTCAAGGATACACTGGTTTTCAAGGATATCAAGGATACACTGGTTTCAAAGGATACACTGGTTTCCAAGGATACACTGGTTTCCAAGGTTATACTGGTTTTCAAGGATGGCAAGGATTCACTGGTTTCCGAGGATATACCGGCTTCCAAGGTTATACTGGTTATCAAGGTTATACTGGTTATCAAGGTTATACAGGTTTTCAAGGTTATACCGGCTTCCAAGGATACACTGGATTCCAAGGATATCAAGGTTATACCGGTTTCCAAGGTTATACTGGTTATCAAGGTTATACTGGTTTCCAAGGATACACTGGATTCCAAGGATACACTGGATTCCAAGGATTTCAAGGAAATGATGGTAGTTTTGGTGGCGCCACTTTTGATTACTCATTTAATATAAATACTGATTCTACTCCATCTTCCGGTTATACACAGTTCAATAATACAGTTATAACCAATATTACTGAAATGTATATACATGAAAAAGATAGTAATAATACTTCAATTGAAAAATTTTTATTAACTATTGATAGTGTCTCATCTACTATCAAAGGATTTGTAAGAATTAGTAAAAAATTTAATCCAACTTCATTTATAATATTTGAAATTACAGATCTTATTGAAAATACTGATAAATGGACTATTAATATTGATTTATTATCAACATCCAGTGGAATACCCTTTTCAAATAATGAAGATATTATTGTTAGTTTTGTAACCAATGGTAATAAAGGTGACCAAGGAACTCAAGGTTATACCGGATTTCAAGGATACCAAGGTTATACCGGATTTCAAGGATATACAGGAAGCCAAGGATTTCAAGGTTATACTGGTTTTCAAGGTTATACTGGTTTTCAAGGTTATACCGGTTTTCAAGGTTATACCGGTTTTCAAGGATTCCAAGGATTTACTGGATATGGACCACAAGGATATACTGGATTTCAAGGATTTCAAGGATTCCAAGGTACCGCCGGAGCATTCGGTGGTGAAACTTTTGATTTCAGTTATAATAAAACTGATACTACAGCAAGTAATCCTGGAATTGGATATATTAGACTTAATACTCAAAATATTCTAACATCTGAAAAAATATTTATTGATAGTAAAGCATTAGATAACACTGATATTAATAATTCTATGAGTACATTAGATTCCACTACTTCTTCTATTAAAGGTTATGTTAGATTATCATCAGGAGGAAATAATGTTGTATATCAAATTACTGATTTAACTAATAATTCAGGGTGGTGGTCTATTGATATAACATATACAACATCATCCGCAAGTTTTCAATTATGGGACAACGATGCTAATATAGAAGTTAGTTTTATAACAAATGGAGATAAAGGATCTAAAGGTGAAAAAGGATTTACTGGATTTCAAGGATTTCAAGGATACACTGGATTTCAGGGATATACTGGATTTCAAGGATTTCAAGGATACACTGGATTTCAGGGATATACTGGATTTCAGGGATATACCGGATTTCAAGGTTATACTGGTTTCCAAGGATGGCAAGGTTATACAGGTTTTCAAGGATATACCGGTTTTCAAGGATATACTGGTTTCCAAGGATGGCAAGGTTATACTGGATTTCAAGGTTATACAGGCTTTCAAGGTTATACTGGATTTCAAGGATTTCAAGGATACACTGGATTTCAAGGATACACTGGATTTCAAGGATACACTGGATTTCAAGGATACACTGGTTTCCAAGGATGGCAAGGTTATACCGGATTTCAAGGATATACCGGATTTCAAGGATATACTGGATTTCAAGGATATACTGGTTTCCAAGGATGGCAAGGATATACTGGATACACTGGTTTCCAAGGATATACTGGATTTCAAGGATACACCGGTTTTCAAGGATGGCAAGGTTATACTGGATTTCAAGGATTTACTGGATTTCAAGGACATCAAGGTGAATCTGGCGCATTTGGCGGCTCAACATTCAACTTTAAGTATAGTAAAAATGATACTACATCTGCTGACCCTGGATCCGGATATTTTAGACTTAATAATCAAAATATTTTAATAGCCGACAAATTCTTTATTGATGAAATTGATGTAGATAATGAAGATATTGATAGTTTCATGACTACATTAAAAAATAATACTTCTAATATTAAAGGTTATTTACGACTATCTTCATCAACTGATAATGCTGTTTATCAAATATCTTCTCTTACAAACAATACAGGATGGTGGAGTCTCAATATTAGTTATACTTCATCAAATTCTAATTTCTCATTATGGGATGATGATGAACAAATTCAAGTTAGCGTTATTACCAATGGAGATAGAGGTTCCGATGGACAAAAAGGTGAAATTGGAGTTCAAGGTTATACTGGATTTCAAGGTTATACTGGATTTCAAGGTTTAGAAGGAGATAGTGGGGAAAAAGGGGAACGAGGTTCTGATGGAGCTGCTGGTTCTGTTGGGGCTGATGGTGCTCGGGGTTTCCAAGGTTATACCGGTTTCCAAGGATACACTGGTTTCCAAGGATATACTGGTTTCCAAGGATATACTGGTTTCCAAGGATATACTGGTTTCCAAGGTTATACAGGTTTCCAAGGGGCTGCTGGGGGGACAGACATTCCTGATTTACAAGAAACAACATATTCAAGATATACTATTATTCCAGGAGTCAATCCTCCTGAATGGTCTTCACCAACAACTGTAGATGCTATTGAATTTGGAAGACATTTAATTCCTTCCAAAGATGACACTTACGATATTGGTGGTACAGGAGGACGAAGATGGAATTCTATTCATGTCAAAGATATTTTTATGTCTCAAAATACTTTATATCAAGCTACTCCTGATGGGGGAAATATACCAGCATTATCTGTTGATAATAATGGTAATTTAAGACTTCCTACTGGAACATTGATTGGTGGTATTAACCCAGGAACTATTATCATTAAAGGAGCTAAAAATTCTACAACTGATTTACCATCCGGTTCTACTGGAGATGGATATATTATTAATCAAGACTTACATGTTTTAACAACTATTCCTTCTACTTATACTAATGTTGGTGTTATCAAAGGACCTCAAGGTTTTGATGGTCTTAGAGGATTTCAAGGATTCCAAGGATTCCAAGGATACACCGGTTTCCAAGGATACACCGGTTTCCAAGGATTCCAAGGAAGAGGATTCCAAGGATACACTGGTTTACAAGGATTCCAAGGAGTCCAAGGATATACTGGTTTTCAAGGATATACTGGATTTCAAGGATGGCAAGGATACACCGGTTTCCAAGGATTTCAAGGATTTCAAGGATATACTGGTTTTCAAGGATATACTGGTTTCCAAGGATATACCGGTTTCCAAGGATTCCAAGGATATACTGGATTTCAAGGATTCCAAGGAATAGGATTCCAAGGATACACTGGTTTTCAAGGAGAAAGAGGTTATCAAGGATTAGATGGTTCATTTGGTGGGGATACTGTACATTTCAAATATTCTTCATCTATTACTGAACAAGAACCTGGTGAAGGTTATGTTAAATTTGATAATACTTACTTACCTTCCGTTGATTATATATATATAGATAGTTCATCCAATGATACTGTTGTTAAAAATATTAATGATTTTTTAATGACTGTCAAATCAATACAATCCTCAACAAAAGGTTTTATTAAATTTACAGATAAAGATGATGATAAATACGCTTTATTTCAAATTTCTGAAGTAACAAATAATACTGGATGGTGGAAAATAAAAATGACTATTCAAAGTCATTCCTCGATATTACCAACATTTAATGTTGATGAAAACATTCAAATCAATATGCTTACTAATGGGACAAGAGGTGATATGGGTCCTCAAGGAAACCAAGGATTTCAAGGTTATACTGGATTACAAGGATTTACTGGAGCACAAGGATTTACAGGTAAAGGGTTTCAAGGTTTTACTGGATATACCGGTTTCCAAGGATTTACCGGTTTCCAAGGATATACTGGTTTCCAAGGATGGCAAGGATTTACCGGTTTTCAAGGATATACCGGTTTCCAAGGATTTACTGGTTTCCAAGGATATACTGGTTTTCAAGGTTTCCAAGGATATACCGGTTTCCAAGGATATACCGGTTTCCAAGGATATACTGGTTTCCAAGGATATACTGGATTACAAGGATGGCAAGGATACACCGGATTCCAAGGATACACTGGATTCCAAGGATTCCAAGGATTCAAAGGATTCCAAGGATATACCGGCTTCCAAGGATTTACTGGTTTTCAAGGATTTACTGGTTTTCAAGGATTTACTGGTTTCCAAGGATTTCAAGGATATACCGGATTTCAAGGATATACTGGATTTCAAGGATATACTGGTTTCCAAGGATGGCAAGGATTTACTGGTTTCCAAGGATATACTGGTTTCCAAGGATTTCAAGGTAAAGATGGAGGATTCGGTGGAGAATCTTTTATATTTAAATTTTCAATATCAGTTACTGAACAATATCCCGGAGAAGGTAAAGTTGCTTTGAATAATTCATACTTCGCTACAGTTTCTAATATGTTTATTGATAGTTCATCTAATGATACTACTGTCAAAAATGTAGATTCCTTTTTAACTACATTAGACGCAATAACATCAGACATTAAGGGTTTTATTAAATTTACAGATACTACATCTATGAAATTTTTATTATACCAAATTGCGGATTTAACAGATAATAATGGTTGGTGGAAAGTTGATTTAACATTACAAAATCATTCTGCTTTATTTCCTGATTTTGATGATAATGAAAATATTAAAGTTAGTATAGTTACAAATGGAACAAGAGGTGATAGAGGACCCCAAGGATATCAAGGAACTAAAGGATACACTGGATTCCAAGGATATACTGGTTTCCAAGGATATACTGGTTTCCAAGGATATACTGGTTTCCAAGGATATACTGGTTTCCAAGGTAATTATGGTACTGTTGGACCAACAGGACCATCTGGAAAAAGTATAAATATTGATGAAACTGTTGATGTATCTCTTAACAACTTAAAAGTTCATGGAGATTTAAGTGCAAATGATGCAAGTTTCAATAATATTCAATTCTTTGGTAAAATATTAAAAAATGATGGTACTGAATTTGTTGGCGGCGGTGGTGGCGGATCCAGTTTTGTAAATAATGCCAACCAAACTTTCTTTGATATTCTAACTCAACAACCTAATCAATTTAAAAAACAAGATGGCCCTATATCTACTACATCTACTATAGATATTAGTTGGAACTTTGATGATATCTTAGCAAATCAAACAGCAAATATACTAGCAAAATTATCATTTCAATCTTTAGAAAAAAATCAATCATTACCTTTTATCAATCAAATTAAACTTGATATTTCTGGCAATACTACAGTAGTACCCAGCCACTCTAACACTTGGTTAAGTATGACCACTTTTAACATTGCTGATGGTGATGATTATAATACTGATTCATATAAAACTTATCAAATACCCAAAACTGCTTTATCACAAGCAAATAACAATGATGTTCAAAACATATTAAGTAAAACTGATAAATTTGATGTTAGAGTTTATGGAATAAATTACGCACAAAATCATCCAGATATTGATACAAGAGCTTTAATATTTAAGGATTTACAATTTTTACAAGCAAATCCTCCCACATTACCACAATTCTTTGATGAAAATATTACAAGTAATTCTATTACATTAAGATATAGTGTTGTTGAACCAGAAGGAGGAAATAGTAGTTCATCCGCAATCATTTCTGATGTTATTACTGATTATAGTCAAAATAATACTCTTTCAAGTTCTATTTATTCTATTGTATCTACTAATTTAACGGATACTGAAAGTGAAAATGCTAATACTAATACTAATTTCTCTATTATATTATCTAATTTAAGATCTGGAAGTAAATATAATTATAAAGTTAAAGCTAAAAATAATTTCAGAGACCTTTATTCAAATTATTCTACTCCCAGAATTTCTAACTTTTTAAAACTACCATCTGATAATGGAATTTCTACTACATTAAATTTCAATTCTACCCAAAGCGAAACATATATTACTACACCTTCTTCTACTGCTAATTTAAATAACTCATATGTATATTATTTTAATACTTCTACTAATACTTCATTTAATTTAAGTAGCACAAGTAGTCAAAATATTCAAGTATCAAAACCGTATAGTAGTAATCAACAAAATACACAAACTGGTTATGGTAAATGGATTGATAATAGTCAAAATTTGGTTACTGTTGAATGTTATATAGATTCTACACTTAAACAAACACTGTTATTTAATGGATTTAATACTACCAATAATAATGCTGGAACAGCATCTAAAACTAATTCTAACAGTAATACATTTGATTATTTCGGTAATCCTTCTCAAATTGATATTTATTCCGCCGCAAATACAAAAGGCTTTAGAATTAAGGGTAGTGTTAAACTAAATTCTATTAATTCTGTATTAACTAATATTGGAATCGCACAAAATGATAAACATATTGTAGAATACAAGTATATTCGACATACTGACATCGGTGGTTCTTCTACAAGTAAAATTCATAATATTTATATTGATACATTACCTAATAATCCTTCTATAAGTACCAATACAACAACATCTACAGTTAAATCTGTTATTTATACTATGGGTATTCCAAGTATTAAAACTATGGATATTGATTTTACAAGAACATATTCAAATATTCATTCATCACATAAATATATTCCCGGAGATAAAATAATTGCCAAAATTACAGACATCGCAAAAATAAATAAACAACAGGATACATATATTTATTTAGCCCGAGATACTTCTTCAGGGAAATATAATAAAATTATAAATTCAACCGGCACTTATGAATATACATTAGAAGAAATGAAAACTGCCACAAATAGTTATTATCATAGCGCGTATTATGATGAAGAAATTGGTATTGATAATGAAAATGGCAATACTTTAATTATTACAGAAGGTGTTTTCTCTTTAAAAAATAGTATATCTGTAAATAATACTTTATCTGTTAATCACTTTTTTGATAAAAATAGTTATAATAGTTCTGGAGGAAGCAGTATAAATACAAAATTGTCATTAACAAATAATTATATTTATGAAATTACAGATTCTACTGAATTAAACAAAATGAATACTAATTTTGGTGATATCGGTTTAACAAAATATACTAATCATTCTACTATTATTCAAGATTGGACATTATTATATTTAAGTGGTAAATTTAGAACCAATACAAGTATCACATACCCCAATATTAATAATTATGAATGGAACTCTATTGTTGAATCAAATCAATATAATAAAGGAACTACTTCATATGATTTAACTGGTAGTAGTTCTGGTGATTCTGGATTTAAATGGATAATTTTTAAATTCAATGGGTCCAGCGATATTACACAACAATCAACCAATATTGGCACTGTTAATTATTTAAATATTTATAGTAAATTAAATAGTTTAGGATTTTCAAGTACAATTTTAAATAAAATTGTCGCGAGTTGGGATAATAATCCTACTTCAAGTCAAATGACTAATAAAGAGGTAATGTGTTTAATCATTCAAAAAGATAGTAACAATACCAAAAGAGTTGGTAATTTATTATATAGATTCCAATCTGATTCAAAATGGTTCCAACAAGATAGTAATAAATCTCTTACCTATATATTATCTAATACCAGTTCAGGAACACAATATTCATCATATGGTTGCTTATATAAAAATAGTAACATTGCTTGGGGACCACAAGTATTAAATAATTCAGGTAATGATATTTATCTTTATTTAGGATTAAAAAATACTATCAATTTCAGTTAAATTATCAATTAACTAAATATAATATTAAATAAAATTATAATTAAATATTATATACATGAGTGATTTTGATACAACTGAAAAATTAAATGTATTATTAAAATCGGCGTTTGCTGTTACATCTACAAATGAAAATACACCATGGTACAATGAAACGGTTGTTCCATTTAATAGTTATGTTGAAGCAGATGATGTATTTCTAAAAAGCATCCCGATATCTCCTGTTTGGAATACAGATTGTTTGCCAAATGAATTTGGATTAAAATATTCTGATTTTCACAATGGTAACGATAGTAATTATGGAAATGGAAATATACAAAAAGATAGCACTGGATTGTTAGTTAAATTTACAAAATTAACGTTAGAAGCTATATACAATGAAAATTCTCTATCTCATATAGAAACATCGTATTATAAAAAAGGTTCGGTTAATGATGTAAGTGAAAATTTACTAACAAACTCTTTTCAATTTACAAGACACGCTTCTGGATCTAATCAACCATATGAATATATTTTATGGAAAAATGATTCTTCTGGAACAAATAAAATAAGTAAAGATTCTACGGGTGGTAATTACTTTTTTGATTATAAATCTGGAATTATTTTTTTCCCTGATTATAATCTCGTTTCTGGGTTTGTAGATAAAAATACCCCTCCTTTACTTACCTTTGTTAAATATATTGGACCCAAAGGTGTTCAAAATTTAGGCAAAGGTGATGTTGGTGTCACAGGACCTACTGGACCAGAAGGTCCTGCTGGTCGCACAAGTAATTACATAAGAGCTTCTATCGCAGGTGATCTTGGTGGTCCTACTGGAGATAATAAACTGGAATCTACCGGTGATATTATTACTATACCTTATTCTAATATTGAAGAAAGATTACCCGATAATAATACTATTTTTGGGGTTTCTGGGGAGACTGGTGTTATCAACTTTTATACTGAAACTACAGCATATATCAGTTATGTAACAACTACCAGAATGGCTGATAATAATGGTAATGTAGCATGTGAAATATTTTTAGAAATAAAAGAACACGACAGTAGTGATTGGACTGAATTAACTAATTCCAGACTCGGTTCTTCGCATCAAAAATCAGGTGTTCATAAAACTACTGCTACTGGAACTTATGTTAAAAAAATGCTTTCTGGTTCTAAATTAAGAACTCGACTCACAAGAACTGCTGGATCTACCGATTCCAGATTATGGGTATCCAATGCTGATACCAGCATTATGATTTTTGATATGAGAACTGCAGGACCACAAGGTTATACCGGATTTCAAGGATATACTGGTCATCAAGGTAATACCGGATTTCAAGGTTACACTGGTTATACTGGATTTCAAGGTTACACTGGATTTCAAGGTTATACTGGTCATCAAGGTAATACTGGATTTCAAGGATTCCAAGGATATACTGGATTTCAAGGTTATACTGGATTTCAAGGTTATACTGGTCATCAAGGTAATACTGGATTTCAAGGTTATACTGGCTTCCAAGGATACACTGGATTTCAAGGTTACACCGGATATCAAGGTTATATAGGATATCAAGGATTTACTGGATTTCAAGGATTTCAAGGAACTCAAGGATATACTGGGTTCCAAGGATACACTGGATTTCAAGGTTATACTGGTCATAAAGGTAATACTGGATTTCAAGGATATACTGGTTATACTGGATTTCAAGGATTTCAAGGAAGAGGATTTCAGGGATTTCAAGGATTTACTGGATATACTGGATTCCAAGGTTATCAAGGATTTCAAGGTATTGAAGGAGATTTCGGTGGCGCTACTTTCGAATTTTTAGCTGATATCAATTCACAATCTTCTGGTAATCCTGGAATAGGAAAAGTTAGATTTAATGATATTTATCTAAATGTCGCAAGCAATATATATATAGATATATCATCTAATGCTGGGGACCCTAAAATATTAATTACCTCATTTATGAACACATTAAATGGAGTTTCAGGTGATGTAAAAGGATATGTTAAATTATCAAAAAAAACACATACAGACAAATTTTTATTATTCCAAATCAGCGATTTAACGGATAATACTGGATGGTGGACCTTAAATGTAAGGTCCCAATCTGCTTCAGAAAGTAGACCATTTGATGACGGAGATGTATTATTAGTAAGTTTTTTGGCAAGTGGTACAAAAGGTGATAAAGGTAAACAAGGAACTCAAGGATATACAGGCTTCCAAGGATTCCAAGGCTTCCAAGGATATACTGGATTCCAAGGATATACTGGATTCCAAGGATATACTGGATTCCAAGGATATACCGGATTCCAAGGAAATCAAGGAACACAAGGTTATACTGGATTCCAAGGATTTCAGGGATTTCAAGGAACTCGAGGATTTCAAGGTTATACTGGATTTCAAGGATTTACTGGATTTCAAGGATACACCGGATTCCAAGGATACACCGGATTTCAGGGATTTCAAGGATATACCGGATTTCAAGGATATACTGGCTTCCAAGGTTACACTGGTTTTCAGGGATTTCAAGGATATACCGGTTATACCGGATTTCAGGGATATACTGGATTTCAAGGATATACTGGATTTCAAGGATTTACTGGATTTCAAGGTTATACTGGCTTCCAAGGTTACACTGGATTTCAAGGATTCAGAGGATATACCGGTTTTCAGGGATATACAGGTCATCAAGGATTTACTGGAGTTCAAGGATATACTGGGTTTCAAGGGTATACCGGTTTTCAGGGGTATATCGGTCATCAAGGATTTACTGGAGTACAAGGATTTACTGGATATATTGGATTTCAAGGATTCCAAGGTTCCATTGGAGATAAAGGATATACCGGATTTCAAGGATATACCGGATTTCAAGGATATACTGGATTTCAAGGATTTCAAGGAAAACAAGGGTCTATTGGTGAATCTGGAGTTCAAGGATACACAGGATTCCAAGGAAAAGAAGGTTCATTTGGTGGTGCTACATATGAATTCCAAATCGATTTAGGAGATACTTCTTCTTCGAATCCTGGGGAAGGTAAATTTAAATTAAATGAATCCTATTTAAATACTTCAACCAAATTATATATTGACAATACTTCTAATATTGGGGACCCTAAAAAAACTATTAGTTCTACAATATCAACTATTAATAGTGTTACATCTGACATTAAAGGATTTCTAAAATTAACTAATAAATCTAATTCTAATGATTTTATTACTTTTCAAATCAATCATGTAACTGATAATACTGGTTGGTATACATTAAATATATCACACCAATCATCTTCCTCGTCGAGTCCATTTTCTACTGATCTTGGAGATATATTATTAAGCTTTCTTACAAATGGAAGCAAAGGAGACCAAGGAGAAGATGGACCACAAGGATATACCGGATTTCAAGGATATACCGGATTTCAAGGATATACTGGATTTCAAGGATATACCGGAAGACAAGGATATACTGGTTTTCAAGGTTATACCGGATTTCAAGGTTTCCAAGGATATACCGGATTTCAAGGATTCCAAGGATATACCGGATTTCAAGGATTCAGAGGTTATACCGGATTTCAAGGTTTCCAAGGATATACCGGTTTCCAAGGATATACCGGTTTCCAAGGATTTCAAGGGACTGCTGGACAAGATGGTTACAATGGAGAAAATGGCACTAAAGGTCAAAAGGGTGAACTTGGAGACAAAGGTCAAAAAGGGGAAATTGGTCAAAAAGGATTTACTGGATTTCAAGGATTTCAAGGGATTGAAGGTAATAAAGGAAATAAAGGTCAAAAAGGTCAAATTGGCGAAAAAGGATTTATTGGATTCCAAGGATTTCAAGGAAAACAAGGTTCTATTGGACCAGCTGGAAATAATGGTAATAATGGTGATAAAGGTAATAAAGGGGAACATGGTGATAAAGGAGAAAGAGGACAAGGAGAAAAAGGACAACAAGGTTCTAATGGTGATAAAGGACAAAAAGGAGAAGTTGGAAATAAAGGCGAAGTTGGAGTTCAAGGACAAAAAGGATTTACTGGATTTCAAGGAAATCAAGGAAATCAAGGAGAAATTGGACAAAAAGGTGAAATTGGAGTACAAGGATTTACTGGATTTCAAGGTATTGCTGGTACAAATGGTAATGATGGAGTTAAAGGCAATGATGGT
>Ga0114997_10002572_pt1 | contig 14582 bp, 10 predicted proteins | sample ArcticOcean_MG_C_2_FD_87045 | JGI IMG/M metagenome (GOLD analysis project Ga0114997, IMG submission 87045) | Marine microbial communities from western Arctic Ocean - ArcticOcean_MG_CB4_136 | ecosystem: Environmental > Aquatic > Marine > Oceanic | place: Arctic Ocean: Canada Basin | collected... | reverse complement strand
TTTCGAGCATCCGCGCGGTGGCGAGACACGCGAGCGAACGGGAGTGGTTCGAGGAGAATGAGGTACGACTACGAGCACAACACGAGTCACGATGATGATTATTGCTTTTCTCTTTCGTTTCAGTCGCTCTCGATCTCTTCTTTTTATGAGTCGTAGGCGCCGCGAAACGCGCTCCGATGTGATTGGATTAATGGATTCGAGAGAGAAGAAGCTCTTTGTGCTGCTGCTTGCGCGAACGAAATACGCTCTCGGGAGGACGCTCTCGAAAAACAAAACTGACCTTATAAATATATATCTTCTTAATCTTTTGCAACACAAAACCATCACAGGACGCGTTACATTTGTTCCTCTTGGCGATTACGAACGAGGAGTCCTCGGAGATGTGCGCGCGCGGTTTAACCGGCGTTTCGAAACTGGCCCGAGCGGAGTGCGTGCGTAAGAATCGATTGGCGGAGTGCTTGCAAAAAGCGTCGCAAGTGCCGGAGACGTTTTTGGTGGAACATACCAATACCGCCGCGTTTATGTGGGTGGAGCAGTTGGAGTGCTTGGCGGTGGTGATGGAGAGCGGGAAGAACGTGTTGAGAGTGAGCGAGGCGAGCGTTTCGATCGCGCTGGGCGCGTGCGCGAGGGGGATGTATTTGGCGAAGAAGAGCGCGACGGCGAAAGAGAGCGGAATGGTGGTCAGTCAGGCGATTGCGAGCGCGAGGAGAATATTAGAGGTTGTTTTCGTCGAGGCGAAAGAGAAGGAGAATAAAGAAGCCGTGCGGGTCGCCGAGAAAGCGTTTGAGGATTTAGTGACCATGAGTCGAAGCGAAGAGGATGGTTGTTTATCGGGTGCCATCGATTGCGAGTATAAACGCGTGCAAGAGTCCACGGTGGCGACTATTGCGAGCTTAGAGTTGTGCAACGCGTTGGTAGAGTCTCATTTCGATCTCTTCCAAAAGAACCAAACGTTGATGAAAACGTTGAAAGAACGCTTCTGCCCAATCGTCGAGGCGACGTTGGAAAAGAAATTTTTCTGCGCGGCGGAGACGACAGATTTCGCTCAAAGACGCGTCGTTTTGCGAACTTTAGAGATTATTGTGAAAATAGGTCGAGGCGACGGATTCGAGGAGTTCATAAAGACATCTTTAGCTCGATTAATGTCTTCTTTAGAAAGCGAAATGCCGGCTTGGTTGCGAGCGTCCTCGTTGGAAGTCTTGAGATTTTTCTGCTCCGATGACGATATCTGCTCGTTCTTACACGACGCGTATTGCGACCCGACAAAAATGGACGACGCAAACGCCGAGACTCCGTTAGCGAGCATTTGCTTGATTCAAGCGAGAACAGTACAATCTGGTTTATCCGCGAGTAATTCGGAGCCGACGACGAGTTCTTCGTCGAAACCCCATGGCGCGGTGTACGACGCCGTTCAGAAAGAATTCGAGAAGAAGATGCAAAAGTTATCCATCTCGACCAAAAAGAAGACGAAAAAGGACGCAGAAGATAATCTTGATGACGGAGGAGAAGATCACGACGAAATCACAGACCTCGAAAACACGGAAGCTTACATTACCAGAGCAGTAACGATCGCCATCGAAGGTTTGTTAAACGCCGCGCAAACGATCGAACGCGTCATGTACTCGAACGAATCGCCGAAACAGTTTCAAACCGCCAAGAAAATGCTAGACGCGGTTTGGGAAACCTTAGCCTCTACGTTTTCGTTAACTCTCGACTTAGCCGAAAACGACGACACGTGCTTATACATATTCGAAGCGTATCAAAACGCCGGCCGAGCGTCGGTGAAATGCAAACACAAACTCGCGAGAGAGGCGTTTTTAGGCACGTTGTGTCACTTTGCTTTGCAAATGCCCAAAAAGCAATTCGATGATAACGGAAATATCGTTCCAAAGCTGTCCGTAAAGAATGCGTTGAGTTTGAGAGCTATATTCAACATCGTAGACGCGTCTAACGGGCACTTGGAAGACTCTTGGTTTATGGTATTAGAAACCATCGCGTCTCTCGAACGCACGTTAGGGGTTGCCGAGAAGACTATGAAATCGAGAGTGCGAGAGTACGTCCCAGATGGATTGAAACCATCTAACTGGACAAACACTGAATACGAATACAAAGAAGAATTCTACGTCTTTTCGGAAGCCGCGCAAGATATGTTCAACGCTATGAATGCGTACGACGACGACGATTTGATGCACGTGGTGGATGCCTTGATCAAGGCAAACATTCGGGAATTGCGAGAGGCTCGGGCCTTGGCGGAGAAACAAGCTTTATCTTCTGCGAAGAAGAAAGCTTTAGCAGAACAGAATAATACGAGAAGTAACGGAGTAAAGAAAACAATGACATCCATTCGCTTGCGCAGCTTGGAGCGCTTACGCGCGGTGATGGAAGTCAACGCGTCGAGAAGGTTTGCCTTGTTTTGGGACGCGTGCGCGAAACATTTTCTTAAAACCATATTGGAGGAAACAGGGAATTCTCGCGAGCAAGCGCACGAAATTTACGAAAAAATTGCCGTCAACGTTCTCGAAACCGATTTAGATCTCGACGAGAAGAATGTGGCATATGCCAAATCGGTCGGATTTGAAACCGTCGAGTGTTGTGTGGCGACGTTCGTTAGGACGATGTACGACGAAGCCGTGGATTATCGAGGGAAGAAATTGTCGTTGTCGCTCGCAAACGCGCTCGCGAGTAAGCGCGCGAACAGACTGAACACTTCCTGGCCTATCATTTTAAGCACGCTCGCGAAATTAGCCGAGAACGAAGGTGACGCCGATTTAACGATTGAATCCTTCGTCACGGTGAAAGTGATCGAAAAAGAGTGCTTGCCGCACATCGACAGAGCATATTACGGAGAGGTGTCGGAATGTTTCTCGAGCTACGCGCACCAAAGGAACGAAATCAACGTCGCACTGTCCGCGGTGCAGTCTTTGTCGACCGTCGCTGATTATTTCAGTGATGTCTGCCACCGCCCAGAAGGTGCGACAGATGTGCCGTCGTGGGCGTCTAAAAAAATGACCCCCACGAGAAATGGCGTCAAATTGAACTTAGTCACAAAAAATGGTCTCGCGGACTTTTCAATCTCGCCCGTGATTTCCCATTTATGCGAACGATTCGACGATAGTCGAGTAGAAGTGAGAGATTTAGCTGTGCAAACCTTCGCGACGTTGTTCGTTTCAAGAGCTTCGTTGTTGAGTAAGAACGAATTGAAAGAGTGCGCGCAAAAGGTTGTGTTCCCGACCCTTGACAAATGCCGGAAGATTGCAAAAGCGGCGTCTATAGAGGGCCCGGACGGACTGAAAATCGAATGGGATTTCTCTTTAGTGAACATGCACGCCTCTTTGTACGGAAACGTGTTGCGAAACACGTTACCGTTGCTCGTTACCGTGGAAAACTTTGACAAAAACTTTGACGAGATGTGTTCGTTCTTTGTCGATTCGATCCTGTCCGATTGCGAAGAACTCGGAAGTGCGGCTTTGGATAACTTTTTGTCAGTTTTGTTAGAGCAAGACGAATCGACTACGAAAGGTATGCCGAGACCGTTGTGGAAGAAAGCGATGAAAGCGCTACACGTGGCGACGGAGAAAGCCACGTTGCCGCCATCGGTATCTCCGCAAAACACGCGCGTCGGAATCGCCACTTTCTTCGGGTCTTTGTACGATGGTAAGTCGGATTCGTTCGACGACGCCGATTGTCGAAGCGCTATTCTTGCGTTGCAACAGTTGATTAATTCTCCGTGCGTTGCCGAGGACGCGCAGCCTGTCGACGGTGCTCAATGGGACGCGCAGAAACGCGCGCTCAAATCCATGCGGTACATGTGCGCCAAATCGAAAGAAGGTAAAACTCGAACGTTAGTGTGCGTGGAAACGTTCAACGCTTTATTGAAAGCTTCCATTGGCTATGGTGAGCGCCAGTCGACGCAAACACCCGCGGATTTGGCATTTGCCAAAGCTGGAATGGAAGCTTTCTATGAAATGTACGATACGGTTGCGAACGACGAAACGAGAGCGGAGACGTACGGCTTCGCGATGACAGCGATCGCAAAGCTCGCGCGACGGTGGAACGCGACGCTAACGCAAAGGGCCAACGTAGAAGACGAAGAATACGATGATGTGGAATATATCAAGCAATTGAAAAACTGGAACGCGGTGTTGATGCAAAAAACTGCGTTGCAAGCGCTCGTGGTGGTTTCGAGAAGAGGCTTCGCGTCGTTGAATTCACCGGCGGTTTCCTCGAACAACGGCATATCTGCGAAAGCGGCGGCAAAATCAGATTGGTCGGCAACCGCGGATGCGTTTGAGACTGTTTTGGGACAAAATGTTGAAATTATGAGCTCAAACGACGACAACGACGACGACAAAGAAGCGATGTTGGATGAAGAAGACGATGGAGAAGAAGGACAACAGAACGAGGACGACGAGAGTGTCTCTCGCAGGGCTAAAAAAGCGAAAACGTTCTCGGACCTCACGATTGCGTCTGCCATGTCGCTCGGTGAAGTTGTTCTCAGATACTCTGTCACTGCTGAAGACGAATGCGTTCTTCGCTTCTTGCGTTCGTTGGCGCGCGGATGCGCGGCGCCTCGCATCGACGTCGCTTTAGAAAGTTATGCGCAATTGTGCGATGTAACGCGTTTCGCTTCATACAAAGATGAGAAAAAGAGGAGCGAAGCTGCGTTTACGCATCGCGCTCGAGTGGCGAACTTGGCCTTTCCGAGACTTGTCGCGTGCACGAAAAACTTCCTCGACGAACACGCCAACGCGCCTTTGGATACGTGGACGTACGATACCACTCGCGACGCTTTGGAAATGTGCTCGACGTTAGCCGTGTCTAAAGATGTCGCTCATTCGCAAAATGAAGTGTTGAACGGCATGCTCGAAAAGGCGAGAGAGAGTAAGAGCGGTGGCGAGGGTAAAGACGAAGAGCTCGTCTTGGGTGTTTTCGCCTACGAGGCTTTGTCCAAAGCGGCGGCGGCTTCCGCGGTGGAGGATATTAAAAAACTAGCTATGTTTGCGTTACTTGGCGCTGGGAAATACTTGGGTATTTTATCATGAATCTCTCTAATATAATAGTCTACAACAGACAAAAACTTTCAAAATCAACTTTTACACGCACAACAATTATTCTCTCTTGTTCAAAAGCGACTTGGCGTTTGCTTCCGCGTCGGTTAAATCGGTCGATTGATACTTCGCCAACAACTCTCGCTTTTTCTTGGCGATCACCAGCGCTTCTATGTCTGAATCCTCCGGAAGAGGCACGTACGCCTTCGGCGGCTCTTCTACGTCTACGTTTTTACCATTATTACTCGTTGTTGTCGTCGTCGTCGCTCGAACTTCTCTTCTACCACTACCATCAACCAAAGCCGCTCCAGTCTCTTTATCCACCTCTACTCCCATATCCGCCGCTTTCAACAGCTGCATCGCCTTCCAATTCTCCACCGCTTCTCTCTTCAACGCAATCTCCGCCTCTCTCTCCTTCTTCAAAAAATCCCCGTCCTCCTCGTCGTCGTTAAACCCGAAATACTTCGCGTCCGCTCTCCTCAACATCTCCGTCTTCGTCCGTTTCTTTCTCCTCGCTTTCCCTTCCTCGTCTTCCTCTTCTTTCTTTTCAAACAACTCCTTCACCCCGGGTAAATTTTTCGCCGCGCCGAAATACTTGTAGTGCCTCGCCGCGCCTTCCAACTTCTCGTATCCTTTCGGCTTCACAGTCACCCCGCCTTCCTCGATCCCGCCTCCTCGCACGATATAATTCGGCCCGCCTAACTCTTTAATCCGCATTTCCCATTGCCATTTCTCTTTTAGAAGTTTATTAATCTCGTCGTTTAAATCCCGCAAGCGGTGTTCGCCTAAGCCTTCGTTTTGGATTTCCATCACTTTCCTCCCAACCTCGCGTAAAATTTGCGAGCGGAATTTATCCGCCTGAGAGACGTCGTCGCATTTTGCCGTGTGGTTCGGTCTTCTCCCGGATCTGTCCACGCCGGAGAGGAGCTCTTGTTTTCCAGCTACCCATTTGTTGAACATGCCCTGTTGATGTTTATGTTTATGTTGTTGTTGTTGAAAGAGAGAGAGAGAGAGAATTATAAGAACGCGTTAGAGAGATGACGACGACGATTCAGACAAAGACGAGAGACGAGTGAAAGCTCCAAAAACACGAAGAACAACGAGAGAGAACGATAATAAAACGACGCACGTTCGCTTTTTCCTGGTTTCTCGCCATGATGATTAACTGTCAGATCTGTTTAGCGTGTGATTTAGTGGCGGCTTTTCGGGAAAAAAACTTCACATTTTGCACACGATTTTGACGCGTAAAAGGAAACAACAACAACAACAACAATCAATGGTGCTCTTGAGAATCCGCACTAGGGATGGCACCGAACGTCTCGAGTGTGCAGATGGTGAAGGAGGAGGAGAAGACGTTATTAAAACAATCTCGGACGTCCAGAATTTAATCTCGAAGCAACCGTGGGGAGTTCCCGTGGAGAATCAATCGTTGAGTTTAGACCCAAGTTTATTGCTCCGCACTTCTTCAGAAAACACAGACGAAACGAAAACGAGGACGAAGAAAGAAGTGTCCTTATTAAGTCCTCGAAAAACGTTGAAATCGTTACAGTTGAAGCACGGGGATATCGTGTACATGACGTATCCAGATTCGATCGAAAGAGAGGTGACGAAAATGCGAGTCAACGTGGAGACGAAACCGTTCGGGGCGAAACGGACGATCGAGGAGATGATTTCGAAACAAGTTCGAATTGGGAGGCAAGAGAGAGGGAACGTGGCGTCGGTGTCTTTTTGCGGACACGCGGCGAATCAGTTTCAGAGTTACGTGAATAATATGCTCGGATTTAAACAAAGTCGGTTCGGGTGGTTGTACGGGACGAAGACGAAGAGGAAGAAGGAGAAGACGGAGGAGGAGGAGGAGAAAGAGAAGAGTAAAGATGCGAGTAGCAAGAAGAAGGAAAAAAATGAAGAAGGAAAAGAAGACGAGATGATCACGGAGTTATTTGCGGACGTGATTTACGAGCCGAATCAAAACGGGAACGCGTACGTGGCCCACGTGGACGAGGAGGACGAGGAGAGCCAAACGGCGGAAGCGATCGCCAACGCCATGGGATACGAAAGAATCGGGTGCGTGTTTAGTCAAAGCGACGTGGATCGAGGCGACGAGTCGGTATCCGCGATGAGCGCGCACGAGGTGACTTTGTGTGCAAAATTACAAGCGAAATACGGGAAAGAATTCGTGACGGTTATCGTCGTGCAATTCGAAGACGAAGACGAGGAGATGCAAGTGACGTTCGAGGCGTTTCAAGTGTCCGACCAGTGCGTGAAGTTGTACGAGGACGGCTTTTTCGAGTTGAACGAAAAGACGGGCGTGGCAAAACTTCCAGCCTCGTCGTCTGCTGGTATCGCAAAAGAAGAAAAAGAAAAAGAAGAAGGGTCGTTTAGCAATTGGGGCAGTCACACGAAGCTCGTCAAACCGGTCATGGTTGAGCGCAAAGACGTGACCGAGGTAGACAACGATTTCTGGATCGTCGAGGTACCGATCAAAGACCACACCGGAACCTCGCAATCTGGATTCCCAATCGAAAATAGACTCCATCCTCCTCAAACCGCGGACGATATCCGCTCCGCGATTCAATCTCGTTCCGCCACGTGTTCGTCCTACGCCGAAAAGTTGAGAGATTTTCATTTGCTCTTGTTCTTATCCAAACAAATGGATAAGAACGACGTGCTGGCCATCGCGGAGAGCACGAACGATTACATCGACGGTGGGGACGTTTCCGAAGGGTACAAGGTGTTGATCGACGCCATAGCCGGTATCGCTTAAATCTTCTTGTTTTACTCTTTTTTTAGCGGTCTTTTAAATGATAAGTCTAAGCTCGAAACTCCCCACAACGCGCGCTCATCCTCCGCCCAAGATTTAAAAAGAGTCCGGCGAGCTTTAACAAACACAACGCAGAGCACGCGCACGTGTAACCTTCCTTTCTCTTTTTCGTTTTTGCAGCGATTGGATTTCACGAGGCGCGCGCCGCGATGTATATAGATAGATAAAGCGCTTTGGTTTTCTTTTTGCGTCGATTCGTTTTCGCATCTCTCATTGGGTCGCCAAGAGATACCGGAGACGGGCATAAAAAACATGAATACTCCAACACACGAACGAGAGCGAGAGCAGATGCAAGCTCTCGTGAAGAAGTTTTGCACTAAGGAAAAGCATCGCGCAGCCGCGAGGGCGAACAATAACAACGACGCTTTCGGAAAAGCATACGCGTGTGATTCGTTCAACGACTTGAGCAAAGATTTAGACATGTTAAACGTGTTGAGAAATCCAAATCCGCCCAAATCTGTTGGCGAAGAGAGTCCTTTGTTGCGACTGTTCGGTTTGCACGATTTCCGAAACATCTTCTTCGGTTACGTCGAAGGAAACGTGGAGCATCACCAAGCCGAAAAGATCGTGGATAACATGAGCATGAACGTAATGTCAGGAGAGTTAGAAAAGACCAGTCGCGGCATTTTGCTCAACCGCACGGACCAAGTTCTTCTTTGCTGCGCGAGCGAGAGGGTACTGGAAACGTGCTACGCGACGGGAGCGCCGACTGCAAAAACGCTGAAAGCGCAGCTGAGACACATCAAGCCGTGGTTGTTTTTCACCAAGTGCCAAAGCGAAGAGCTTGCTACAGTGATGTGGGAGTTGGTGACGAGGAGCGAAGGGTACAGGAGTGAGAGCGAGAGCGGAAGAAAGAGAATGTGGTTAGATTATTGCAATTGCCTCGATTGGAATCCCTTCGACGAGAATAACGAGTTGCTCGAAAAGATGATGGAAAAGATGAAACTCGACGACTACGTTCCCAGAGAAGAGCGCTTTAAGAAGGAAGATGAAGAAATGGAGAAATGGTTGAGAGCTGCTTATAGAATGCGCACTGTGACTGAAATCGGAAGATCTTTTAAAATACCAAAATTTGATTCCATCGAGCGCGGGTACTCGTTGTCGTCAAATGAAGACAAGAAAAAAGCGGTGGATAGGAAAGGAAGACGCGAGCTGCAGAAAAAAAGTAAGAAACTGAACAAGAAACTGATTAAAACAGGTCATTCATCGCGTGGGAAAGTTATGGACTTACCTGCGCCGAAAATACCACCGTTTATGGTCCCGCTCGACGAGGAGACAATTGATATGTGTGCGACTGTTGTTGGGCAGATCTGTGGAAGAATAATTGACGCAGGATCCGAAGATGAAAGCTCGGAATCCGAATATGAAAGCGCAGAATCCGCTTAAAAATTAAATACACAACTAAATCACATGCAAACTATTAATCTCGTTTCTTCATCGCGACGAGCAACGACTGATCCGTATTTGTTGAATTGTGTGCACTGTTGTTTGGTAAAAATTTATTTTTCTCTTCTTTTCTCGAAAACGCATTTTTTTTCAATCTCGAGAAAAATAATATCTTTATTATTATATAGTTGTTGTGACGACGAACGAGTGTTTAATAAATGCCGCAAGCTCTCCCTCCGCAAGACGACCCAGATTTGGTCGCCCCGACACACTTGCCACACGTCCCATTCCAACCGCTCACGAGCGAGAACGAGAAAAATCCAGATTTGGCATCCTACCCTGTCAGTGAATTTGCGTTCAAAAACGATCCGTTTTTCCACGCGCACAAATCGTTCCCGGACGGAGACACGATGCCTATTCGGGTGAAAGTATCCACCGCGTGGAACAACTTACCGTCTCGAGAGAAGTTACAATCGAAAGGCCACGTTGTGCACGTTCCGAAAAATGGGAAAATTACCATCCGAAAGTTCGAAGAACAACTCTCGGAATTAGACGGTTTCCCAGACGCGACACACATGCAACTCCTCTGGTTCGCCAAAGTCCTCGGTCGAAAATACGACTACGACGACCTCCCTCGGGGCAAATCAACCGACCAGCTCAACGAATACATCCCAGACGAACACAAGCTCACTTTGAACGATTACAACGTCATCCCGTGGCTCCTTAAATTCCCAGATTGGGAAATCGTCGCCACCGTCCTCGACCGAGCGCCGCTCGACCGCTACGAAGCCATCCACCGCGCCGTCGCCGAACAAAAAGGCGTCAAAGATATCGATAAGCACATACGAAAGTTGAAAAAAACCGAAAAGTGGACGACGTTTTTGGAAACCGACGTGGAACAAACGAGGAAAAATCGCGAAAGTCGTTTAGGGCCCGGGGCTTAATTGCGTCCAGTAATGCCATCATCATCATCATCATCATCATCATCATCAAGAACGCTTACTTGAAGAGGGCAAAGCGAGAGCGCAAAAGGTGGTCAAAGACCAGAAAAGAAAGAGAAGCCAAACTTTCTAAAAATTTAATTGTCCGAAAAGTCGCTTTTTTGAATACTACGAGTAATATTTATACATAAAATCTTCATTTCCCCAAGTTGTATCTCTCTTTTCTCTCTTGCGCTGCTGCTGCTTTGTCTGCTGTCGTCGTTTCTCAACGGACAAAGAAATAAGAGATTCGTTTATTTTCTTTCTCGTCGCAAAGGATCCAGGAGGCTCTCTCTTTCGTTTGTATCAAATCTAAAGTTAAAATTAGTAATCGAGAGAGTTCTGATTTTCCCGAGAAATTGGGAAGAAAAATTGACTTTTTGAATTGAAAAGACGTCGAACCCGTTCGATATTCCGACGCCGCCGAAAAAGCGAACGCCGAACCCGTCTCGAGACGATTACGAGGGGATGTTTCCATCCTCGTCTTCGGCGTTACGAGGGGATGGTTCTGCTGAGAATAATACCAATGTTGCCGCGCGAATGTACGCGGACGAGGAGGAGGAAGATTCCTCCCCGTGGGGGACGAATACGAGGTACACGCAAAGCGCGGATTACCATCGGTCGATTGATACGGAGGTGAGGTCCTCTGCAGGTGGTGGGACTGGTGGTGGGATGATGATGGCACAGTCTGGAGGATATTTTGGGAGAGGCGATTACGAGGAAGAGGAAGAGGAGTTGGAGGATGAAGAGGACGGCGACGCGGCGGGGTACGGGACGCAAGGGACGAATACGCAGAGGAGTTCCTATAATTCGGCGATGCAGACGCAGTCGACGACGGCAGGTGGCAGTGGTGGTGGTAACATGGTGCGGTCGTCTCTGCAGAGTGGTGGGAGTATGACTCCACCGCAGGCGACGAGTCCGAATCCTAACAATCCGGGACGAACGTCGACGAGCTCGTTGAGAACGTCGGTCTCCGCGGAGAGTTATAAATCGTTCGGGAATAGGTTGAGGAACGTAATCAAGCAGTCACAAGAGCAAGGAAGTCGCGTGAAGGCGAGGAACGACGCGAGAGCGGAAGAACTGGCGATGAATCGAAGGTATAAGGGCGGTCAGCAGTTGTTGGTGGAGAATCAAAGGCAAGAGGTGACGATGGCGTCCTCGTACGGGACGTTAGATCAACATCAGCCGAGGTCGTTGGACGTTTCGAGAGACTCGAGAGATGAGCGAGGTGGAGCTGGTGGAGTTCCACCGGGAAGCGCGCAGAAAAAGCTCGGATTCTTTGCGCGCAGACGCGGCGCGAGTTCGGAATCCGTCGATCAACAACCGCAGCAACAACAACCTCCTCAAACGGAAGGAGATATAAAATCGAAGAAAACTTTGAAACACAAGATGAAAAGTTTACAGCGACGTACGGGGCAAATGGTCCTCGAAAGCGTCCGCGTCGTCGATAAGCCGAAAGACGACGATTTCAACAACCTGTGGAGACGAGTTCAGAAATCTGATAAAGTTTTGCAACAACTCGGCAAAGAGTCCGCGAAATTTTTAGCCGCTTTGAAAGAAGTTTCCCTCCACTCGAAAGAAATCTCGACGTTACTCTTACAGTTCGCCGAAGGTGACGAGAGCGAGGACCCACGGAATCACGCGAACGCCGCTCGCACCCAAGGAGGATATGAAGACGTCGAGTTTCGAAAACAGAAAGATTTAGTCACGGAAAAAGCGACCAAGTTATTAGACGTGACGCGATCGATAGACGACCGAATCATCCCAATGTGCGCGGATGCAATGCAAAACTCGTTTGGTACCATTCGCGATAAACGATTGGAACAGTTTCCTGCGTATCAACCGTGCGTGGATAAGCGCACGGCGTACATGCGCGACATGGATGCCTACGAACGCCGTTTGGAAACGGCTCAAAACGCGAAGAAAAAAGACATGGAATACATCGACAAATCGAAACGTAAAGCTGAACTCTCGCAGAACCGTTTCCAGACCTTCTCTTCGCGATTGGTGGAAGATTTGGTCCTCTTTGACGGCAGTCGTTTCGAAACGTGCGGCGAGTTGGTCGACACGTTTGCCGAGAGCTTGAATTTCACCGTCGATCGAGAACAAGACGTTTTAAGGCTCGTCGGAGGGAGCGATAAGTGATAAAACAAAACACAAATAGTTCCGCGCTAATTTTTTACTCATTCGCGCATGTATAACAACATCACACATCCTTTTTCACTACACGCATTCATTCCTTTACTTAACTCTCCTCCTTCTTTTCCTCCTCTCCGCCGCTTCGAGGAGGCCTGTTCTTCAACTTCAACCCAGGACTTAACTTCTCGATCAAATCGTATGCCTGGTTAATAACGTCCGCTTCGCTCTGTGCCATCGACATCACGTCCCCGACCGCTTCTTTCATCGCTTTATCTCGCTCTCGCGGGTCTTTGATGTCGTCCTCGTCGGACGGGTACCCTTCCTCCGCGAACTCTTTCATAGATTCCGACATGTTCTCCTTGTCCCCGTACCCCAACGCTTTGGCGTCGTCTTCCTCGATCGTCGCTCTTCTTACTACTAACACCCCCGTTGGTTTTCGTCGGCTACATCCTCCTCCTCGTCGAACGAATTTAACGGAAGAAGAAGAAGAAGAAGAAGAGGACGTCGTCGTCTGAATCGTCGTCCTCGCCGCGGTGGTAGTTGTCCGCCCCGAAGAGGTGGTGAGAGTGACAAAAAAAGGTTGCGCAAACACCATTATGTTCGTTTCCTGATGACTTACTTGTGTGGATAATTTTAGTATTTGGTATTCTTTTAATATGAATGCGCGTGTGCTCCTCTTGTTTGTATTTCTTCTCATTTTATCAGTTTTACATGTTGTCTAAGCGATAGTTGTTGTTGTTGTTGTTGTGGTAATAGTAGTAGTATGTCGCGTGGTGCATCTCTCTCCGCGTGATGACTTGAAGACGCCGCCCGCGTACAAATGTATACTCTCGTTCGCAAAAGTCGTCTCGGTTTTTTGCGCGTTGTTTCAAGTCTCGTTTTCCTTTTCTCCGTTTCTTTCTCTCCTTCCCTTCATTGTGTGCCCTTTCAAATGACCTTGGTAAACCGCACGCCGTTGATAATACCACCCATCATCGCCTTCCTCACGTTGGACTTGAAATTCGACGTCGATTGCATCAAATCTTTCGCCGCTTCGCTATTTAACGGGTCGCTGGCGTTTGGATCGATGAACAGAAACAGCAAACCAAAAATAACGCTCGTGACCGTTTGTACCGGACTCCAATCCTCACGCAAAACGTTCAAACAAATGTTCCCTTTCGTGTCCAAGTTCGGATGGTACACTATTTGGTCGCACAACACTTTCGGCGGTTCGTGCGGGTACGAGTCTGGTATTTTAAACGTAAACGTAAACGCGCCGCCTTGCCAATAGTTTTCGCTCGGTTTGATTTCAATCTGGAAGTTCATCAAGTCGTTCTTGCCGTTCGGGAACTTAATCGACATCCCTTTTTCCAACTTCAACTCGGCTAAATCTGTTTTGTGTGTAATGAGACGCAGGTAGTTTTGTTCGTCAGTGTCTTATTATTATACGCGAGCGCGTATCGCTGAGAAAAAGAGAAGAGCGTCATCAAAGCGAGACAAAACGAGTGATTTCATACCTTTGGCTAACCGAATCTCCCCGGCACTTTTCTGCGGCCCTTCCTGACCGCTCGCTCTCACCGCCGCGGCGGCGCGCTTCTCCGCATCCTCCGCTTGCCTTTTCTGCGTTTTTGTGTGCGTATATAGAAGGAAACGAGAGACAGGTCAGCGCAACCACAACGAGAGACATCATCTTGAAACAACATTAAAGCGCGATGAAAAGACGATGAAATGATGTTTTTCAAGACAAAAAAAAATCGAGATAACGAATACTAAAACGATGAGAAAAAGAGTCTCAATACCTTTGCGGCGACGAGTTTTATCATCTCTCTGCTCTGTCCCTATTATATGTGTGCTCTTCTGTGCTACTCTCTCTCTTTCTCTGTCTGTCTGTTATTCTTTTGTGTTCTTCTAAAAATCTAATCTCTCTTTTTTTTTTGTGAGGAGCATTTTTCGGTTGTTTTTTGCTTTTTGGCTGTTTTTTTATTGGTTGGTTGTTCGAGAAAGACAAAAGTTTTGGATAGGACATTTTTGTACATCACAAATACTTTTGTCCCTTTCGTTTATTTATTCACACACTACGCACACGACTATGTTTTCGTCATCATCAGCGAGGTCGTCCGTGTGTTCTTCTCCTCGTGAGCCTTCTTTGATGAGAGCGAAGAAAAGCGCTGGAAAATCGTCCTCCTCGGAAAGACACTCCTCATTCAAGAAGAAAGTCAATCGATGTGT
>Ga0114997_10002568_pt1 | contig 14587 bp, 16 predicted proteins | sample ArcticOcean_MG_C_2_FD_87045 | JGI IMG/M metagenome (GOLD analysis project Ga0114997, IMG submission 87045) | Marine microbial communities from western Arctic Ocean - ArcticOcean_MG_CB4_136 | ecosystem: Environmental > Aquatic > Marine > Oceanic | place: Arctic Ocean: Canada Basin | collected... | reverse complement strand
GTCTTTGAAAAAATTTAATTTAAAAAAAAATTCATAAAAAAATTAAAATTAATAATAAAGAATTAAAAAAAAAAATAAAAAAAAAATATATAAATCAAGAAGAAAAAATTTATTTACTATCAGAGATTCTATATACAATTAATAACACAAATGAAATTGATGAAAAATATGAATTAATAAAACAAAGCGTATTAGATATAGGATTTAACAATACAGCAAATATATATAGTATTTCAGACTCTACTAAAATTGGCGGAAAAATTGGCTGGGTAAATAAATCTCAATTAAGTGATAAAATATTACATGAAATAGAAAAAATCAATGTTGGCGAAATTACTAAACCTATAAAAATTGTTAGCGGTTATCTTATTTTAAAATTAGAAGAACAAAAAATTGAAAAAAAAGAAATTAACCTAAATAAAAAACTTAAAGAACTAATAAATTTTGAAACTAACAAGCAATTAAGACAATTCTCTTTATTATTTTTTAACAAAAGTAAAATTAATCAAAAAATAGAATGATTCTTAAGCCAATAATAATAGTTTCAGGAGAGCCCTATAGCACTTTTCTTGAGATTTTTTTTAAAACATTAAAAGACAAAAGAATTAAAAATTATAAAACTCCTATTTTGATTATTGGTTCTCATAGTTTGATTGTGCGACAAATGAAAAAGTTAAAATATTCATTAAAAATAAAACTAATTAATATTGATAAACATAACTTAAATCAGCTTGATAAAAATTATATTAATATTTTAAATGTTGATTTTCATTTTAAAAAAACTTTTGATAAAATCTCATCAAAGTCAAAAACTTATATTTCAAAATGTTTTAAGTTAGCTTTAAGACTTATGAGTGAAGATAAAGGTTTAGCGTTAATAAATGGTCCTATTTCAAAAAAACACTTTTTAAATAAAAAATTTTTAGGAATCACAGAATATATTGCACACAATACATTAAGTGATGGCAATGAAGTAATGCTTATTTTTAATAATAAACTAGCTGTTTGTCCCATTACAACTCATCAACCTTTAAAAAGAGTGGCTAAAAATATTAATATTAAAAAAATTATACAAAAAATTAATACAATCAGTATTTTTTATAAAAAATATTTAAATAAAAAAATTAAACTTGCTGTCTGTGGTTTGAATCCACATTGTGAAACAAATGAAAAATTTAGTGAAGAAGACAAGATTATTAAACCTGCAATTAAAATTTTAAATAAAAATAAAGTTAATGTTAAGGGACCTTTTGCTGCTGACACACTTTTTTTAAATAAAAATATCAAAAAATATGATGTAATAATTGGCATGTATCACGATCAAGTATTAACGCCAATTAAAACACTATTTGGCTTTAATGCAATTAATATAACACTTGGCTTGCCTTTTATCAGAATTTCACCAGACCATGGTCCTAACAGCAAAATGTTGGGTGAGAATAAGTCTATTCCTGAAAGTTTAATTCAATCTTTATTATTTTTAAAAAAAATACGTGCAAATTAAAGCTAAAAAAAGTCTAGGTCAAAATTTTCTAATTGATAATGACATAATAAAAAAAATCACCGATATTGGCAATATTAATTACAATAGCGAAATTTTAGAAATTGGCCCAGGCACAGGCAACCTTACAGAGTTTATTTTAAAAAAAAAACCAAAAATTGTTTATGTTATTGAAAAAGATAATGATTTATCTATTTTTCTTAAAGAAAAATTTAAAGATCAAATTAATATTATTAATGAAGATGTATTAAAAATTTCTGAAAAATTAATATCAAAAGAAAAATTAATTGTATTTGGCAACTTACCTTATAACATTTCTACAGAAATTCTCTCTAGATGGATAATAAACCTGGATAAAAATTTTTGGTTTAGCAAGCTTATATTAATGTTTCAAAAAGAGGTCGCTGATCGCATTATCGCTAAATCAGACACATCTAATTATGGTAGGTTATCTATTTTATCTAATTGGAAACTGCATGTCAGAAAAATTATAGACATAAAACCAAATAGTTTTTTTCCAAAACCAAAAATAGACAGTTCTTTATTAATGTTCTCTCCTAAAGAACAATTTTTTGAAATTAAAAATCCAAAAAATCTAGAAATGATTACTCGTGTTTTTTTTAATCAAAGAAGAAAGATGATTAAAAAACCCTTTAATCAAATATTTAATAATCCTAAAAAAATTGTAGAAAAACTTAAAATAAATTTAAATCTTAGACCACAAAACCTTTCTCCTGAAACATATCTTAAAATTACAAAAGAATATGAAACCTTAAGAAGTTAACAACTCAACGTGCTTCCTTATAAGCTCTTTATCGTAGTCATTGTTAGTGTTGTTTACTTCTGAGTCAATTAAATCACTAATTTGTTTATAACATTTATCTAAATTATCATTAATGACAACATAGTCATAATTTATCCAGTGCAAGACATCTCTGCTGAATTCTTTCATTCTTTCTTCAGCAATTAATTTATCTTTCATGTCTCTATTTGATAACCTATTAAATAGGACTTGCTTACTAGGTGGTAAAACAAAAAATGTAATTAATTTATAATTTAATTTTCTATTTTTAATTTGATCAGCTCCCTGCCAATCAATATCAAAAATCACATTTTCTTTATTTTGTAGTTTTTTTATAACTGTAGATTCAACAGTTCCATAAAGATGATTAAAAACCTTAGCGTACTCTAAAAATGCATTACCTTTAATTAATTTTTCAAATTCATTATCATCAACATAATAATAATCTTGGCCTTTCTCTTCATTGGCTCTTATTTTTCTGGTGGTATATGAAATTGAAATATTAAATTTTTTTTTTTCTGCTAATAATTTAACTAGAGTTGTTTTTCCAGCTCCAGACGGAGATGATAATATAACCATTATCCCATCATTGTTTGAGGGCATTAATTATTTTAATTACTTTTGCTTTCAATAAATTTAACTGCGTCACCAACTGTTAGAATTTTTTCAGCTTCGCTGTCAGATATTTCTGAGCCAAATTCTTCCTCGAAGGCCATAACTAATTCAACGGTATCTAAACTATCAGCACCAAGATCGTCTATAAAACTTGAATCATCATTAACTTTAGCTTCATCTATACCTAAATGATCTGCAACTATTTTTTTAACTTTACTTGAGATATCTTCTGACATTTTGTTCCTTACTGTTATGATTTGTTATTAGATCAAAAAGTAATTTTGTCAACCCATATACATGCCCCCATTAACATGTATTGTTTCACCAGTAATATAAGATGCTGCATCTGATGATAAAAAAGCTACAGTATTTGATACATCTTCGCCAGATCCAAGTTTGCTCATAGGTATTCTTGACGTTAATACTGCCTTAATACTTTCAACTATTTTATCTGTCATATTAGACTGAATGAAACCTGGGGAAACGCAGTTTATTGTAATGTTTTTTTTAGCATATTCTATCGCTAAACTTTTCGACATTGCTACCATACCAGCTTTAGAAGCTGCATAATTTGATTGACCTAAATTTCCTGTATGACCCACGATAGAAGTTATATTTACTATCCTACCATATTTTTTTTTTAACATTTTTTTAATTGCGTATTTGCATAGATAAAATGTTGAGCTTAAATTTATATCAATTACTTTTTGCCATTCTTCATTTTTCATTCTTAATGATAAGTTGTCCATCGTTATGCCTGCATTATTAATTAGAACATCTAAGCCTACTAATTGAGATGAAACATTTTCAATAAACTCTTCTATTCTGGAATGATTTGAAATATCAAATTTTAAAATGTTAATTTCTGGAAATTCTTTTTTTAAAGATTCTAATTTTTCTGTTTTTGTTCCAGTAGCTAAGACTGTTCCTTCTAAGGATATGAATCGTTTTACAAGTGCTTTTCCTATTCCACCCGTCGCACCTGTTATTAATATTTTTTTATTTTTAAAATTAATCATTTAAATTGATTAAACTTATATCTTCTTCGTTATTTATTGCACTAACTTTTACATTTTTGTCAATTCTTTTAATTAATCCCGATAAAACTTTTCCCGGTCCAATTTCAATAAATTGCTTAACGCCATTGTTTACCATTAACATTACACTTTCTCGCCAACGTACTCTGTGTTCAATTTGTTTAACCAATAAATCTTTTAATAAAGAAGATTCGGTTATTTCTGTAGCGGTAACATTTGAAATTAAAATATTTTTTGGATCTTTAAAATTTAATTTTTGTATTTCATAATTCATAATATCTGTAGCTTTTTTCATAAGCTTGCAATGGAATGGTGCGCTCACAGGTAGTTTTATACTTTTAATACCACTTGATTTTAAATCAAAAATAAATTTATTTATTGCATTAATTTTTCCACTAACCACAAGTTGTCCCTTGGTGTTATCATTGGCTATAAAGCATTCATATTTATTTTTATTTTCATTAATAATTTTTTCAATTATTTCTATTTCACTAGCTAACACAGCTACCATTCCACCTTCGCCTTTTGGAACTGCAGTTTGCATTGCTTTACCTCTTATTTTTAATATTTTTAATGTTTCAGAAAAACTTAATGCTTCTGCCGAAGCTAAAGCTGTATATTCTCCTAGAGAATGACCAGCAAAAAATTTTGCTTTACTTAAATCTACATTAAATTCTTTTTTTATAAGTTGAAATATAGAATATCCAACTAGAAAAATTGCAGGTTGAGTGTTTTCAGTTAAATATAATGTTTCTTTAGGGCCTTCTAATATTACCTTGGATAATGGAAATTCTAATATTTCATCTGCATTTTTAAAAAATTTTTTTACAAGCTCAAATCTTGAGTGAAACTCACTACACATCCCTACTATTTGTGATCCCTGACCTGGAAAAATAACTGAAAACATTTGAATATTTAAATTTTACTTTGTTTTTAACTGTTGTAATTAAAGAATTATAATAGTATATCCTCACTTTTTATAAAAGAATAAATATGAATTTATACGAACATACAATAGTCGCTAGACAAGATACTAGCCCTAGTCAAATTGTACAATTAACTGAAAAATATTCAAAAATTGTTGAAAAAAATGAAGGAGATGTTGTTCAAACTCAAGATTGGGGTCTTCTGCATTTAGCCTATGTCATTAAAAAAAATAGAAAAGGTAATTACATACATTTTAAAATTAAAGGAAATGGGAAAGTCATTAAAGAATTAGAAAAAAATGAAAGTATAGACAAGAATTTATTGAGATATATGACAGTAAGAGTCAAAAAATTTGATCTTGAAGCAAACTATTTTAAAAAAAATGAAGATACAGTAAATAAAACGCAACGTAAAAGATATTAATGAAAAAAAAAAGACTAGGCAGTAAAAAAAAAACACAAAGTAACTTTGCTAAACTAAGTATATTTCAACCTAATAAATATAAATTTAAAAAATCATGTCCACTCTCCGTCAAAGGGGCGCCAATAGTAGACTATAAGAATATTAGATTACTAAAAAAATACATGTCTGAAAATGGAAAAATATCACCCTCTAGAATTACAAACATAAGTCAAAAAAAACAACGTGAACTTTCTCTGTCAATCAAACGTGCAAGAAATTTGGCTCTCATTTAAATGAAAGTAATTTTATTAGAAAATTTAAGAAAAATTGGATCAATTGGAGATGTAATTGAAGTAAAAAGAGGATTTGCTAGAAATTATTTGATATCAAACAAAAAAGCTCTTTACGCATCAGCAGAAAATATTAAAGAAGTTGAGAAAATAAAATCCAATCTAGGAAAAAAAGATCTAGAAAAAAACCAAGACGCAAAAAAAATAATGCAGAAAATTAATGAAAAAATATACTTAATTAAAAAGTTAAGCACAGAAAATAAAGAATTATACGGCTCCGTAAAACCAACGGAGATTGCTAAATTAATTTTTGAAAAAGAAAAAATAGAAATTAAACCATCAATGATACAATTAACAAATCAAATTAAAACTCTTGGAACATTTAAAGTAAAAATTAATTTACACTCTGATGTTCAGACCTTAATATCTATTAAAGTTGAGGCCGCCGAAACTATCCAATAATTATACAACTTTTTCCCCAGCAAAATTATACTATTTTTTTTAAACCTTAATAATGTATAATTTTTAAATGAATAACAACTTAAGCCTCATTAAAGATAATTTTAAAGAATTACCTAATAATAAAGACGCAGAACAATCAGTTTTAGGATCAATATTAGTATCTAATGAAATATTTGACGAAATAAGCATTATTATTTCTAATAAAAATTTTTACGATCCTATGCATCAAAAAATTTTTGCAGCAATTGAAAATCTAATTTACAAAGGGATGCTTGCTAATCCCATTACTTTAAAAAATTATTTTGAAAATGAGAAAGATGACATAAATGTTCCCGAATATTTGGTTAAAGTTACTAAATTTTCCACTTCATCGCGACAAGCTATTGAGTACTCTAGAATTATTTATGACATGTTTGTTAGAAGAGAATTAATTAAGATTGCAGAAAACACAATTGATACAGCTAAACTTAATGACCTCAATGTTAGTGGTCAAAATATTATTGAAAATTCTGAAAGACTATTATTTGACCTCGCTGAAAAAGGTTCTTTTAATTCTACTTTAGTAAAATTTGATGAAGCTTTGAGGCTAACCATTGAAATGGCAACTAGTGCGTATAAAAATGATGAAGGCATAGTTGGTGTTCCCACTGGATTAAGAGACTTAGATGATAGGCTTGGCGGACTTCATAATTCTGATTTAATAATTATTGCAGGTCGTCCTTCAATGGGAAAAACAGCTCTAGCTACAAATATAGCATTTAATGCAGCTCAAAAACTACAGGAAAGTGGAAAAAAATCTTCAATCGCTTTTTTTTCATTAGAAATGTCATCAGAACAGTTGTCTACTAGAATTCTCGCTGAGCAATCAAGAATAAAATCAAATGATATAAGAAGAGGAAGAATTTCTGAACAAGAATTCGATAAGTTTATTGAGGCTTCAAAAAATATTTCAGAACTACCTTTATACATAGATGAAACACCAGCGATTAGTATTGCTGCAATGAGTAATAGATCCAGAAGAATTAAAAGATTGTTTGGACTCGATATGATTGTTGTAGATTATATTCAGTTGATGAGAGCTTCATCAAATAATAGAGATGGAAGAGTGCAAGAAGTTTCTGAAATTACTCAAGGTCTTAAGGCTATAGCAAAAGAACTATCGGTTCCTGTAGTTGCTCTCTCTCAATTGTCTAGAGCGGTTGAGCAAAGGGATGATCACAAACCTCAATTATCAGATCTGAGAGAATCTGGTTCTATAGAGCAAGATGCTGATGTTGTAATGTTTGTATATAGACAAGCTTACTATTTAGAAAGAAAAGAACCCCAGGCTGCAACTATTGAACATGCAGAATGGCAAGCAAAAATGAATGAAATATCAACATTAGCTCAAATTATTATTGCAAAACAAAGACACGGTCCCACGGGAAATATTGATCTAGAGTTTGAGGCGATGTTTACTAAATTTAAAGATACTCAAAACAGTTAATATAAAATATATAATGGTATTTAATGTTTATGCATTTCTATCAAAATACTGTTCTTAAATATCCAAAAATAATTTTTTTATTCTTAATAATTGCATTAATAGGATTTAGTTATTTTTCTAAAAATTTTAGATTAGATGCTTCATCTGATACACTTTTAATTGAAGGTGATCCTGACTTAAAATATTTGCAAGAAATAAACAAAAGATATGGTGCAAAAGAATTTCTAATTTTGACTTACACGCCTAAAGAAAGAATGGTGTCAGATTCTTCAATTAATAATTTATTAAGTTTAAAGTATAAAATTCAAAGTTTAGATTGGGTTCATAGTGTGGTTACACTATTGGACATTCCTTTATTGAATAACAAAGATCTACCTTTACATGAAAGGCTTGAAAAATTTACCACGCTAAAAGATGAGGGTGTGGATAAAGAAAGAGGCTATGAGGAAATTTTAAATAGTCCTGTTTTTAGAAATTTTGTAATTAGCGAAGATGGAACAACAAGTGGAATTATAGTTTATATAAAAAAAGATAAAACTTTAAAGCAGTTACAAGGTAAAAATAAAAGCGATATAGAAAATTATAAAGATTCTCTAAAAAAGAAAAATCATGAAAATATTCTTGAAATCAGAGAAATCATTAAAGGCTATGATGATGTGGGAAAAATATACCTTGGAGGTATTCCGATGATCGCTGATGATATGATGTCATTTATTAAAAGCGATATTCTGATTTTTGGTTTAGGAGTGTTATTGTTTATTATTGCTACACTTTGGTTTATTTTTAGAAAATTAATTTGGATTATAATTCCAATTAGTAGTTGTTTTTTCTCTGTTCTAATTATGACAGGACTTCTTGGTCTCCTTGGGTGGAAAGTAACAGTAATATCATCAAATTTTATTGCTCTAATGTTGATATTAACAATGGCAATGAATATTCATATGAGTACGCGTTTCCTACAATTAAGGAATAATTTTCCAGATTTAGAAAACTTTAAAATAATTTCAATGACTACTGATAAAATGTTTTGGCCTATTCTTTATACTGTGCTAACGACCATTTGTGCGTTTCTATCTTTAATTTTTAGTGAAATTAAACCCATTATAGATTTTGGATGGATGATGACATTAGGCTTAATTACATCTTTCATAATTACTTTTACTTTGCTCCCTACTCTTTTAAGCATCATTTCAAATCATGATACAAAAATTAAAGAAGATAATGAATCTAAAATTACTTCTTTTTTTGCAAAAGCTTCAATTAATAATAAAAATATAATTTTTATAAGTTCAGCAATAGTAGTTATTTTAAGTGTAGTTGGCATAAGTCGGTTAGAGGTTGAAAATAGTTTTATTAATTATTTTAATAAAAATACGGAAATTTATAAAGGTATGAAACTTATAGACGAAAAGTTAGGTGGCACCACTCCACTGGAAGTTATTTTGAAATTTCCAAATAAAGAAGAATTAAAAACAAGTGAAAATAATGAGTTTGATGATTGGGAAGATGATGATGACCAAGATATTGCAAAATACTGGTTTACAAAAGATAAAATTGATAGAATTAAAAAAATTCATAATTACCTTGATAGTCTAGAACCTGTAGGAAAGGTTTTATCTCTTTCGTCTATCATAGAAGTTGCAACAGAGTTAAACAATAATAAACCTTTGGGTTCTTTAGAGCTGGGTGTTCTTTATTCTAAAATTCCAGAATCTATTAAAAAAGAAATAATTAACCCTTATATTTCTATTAAAGATAATGAGGCAAGAATTAGTTTAAGAATTAAAGATTCTCAAGAAGGTTTAAGAAGAAATGAGTTAATTAAGAAAATTAATTATGATCTTATAAACAAACTGCAACTTAATAAAGATGAATTTAAACTTGCTGGTGTTTTAGTTTTGTTTAACAATCTACTTCAAAGCTTATTTAAGTCACAAATACTAACTTTAGGATTGGTCATGATGGGAATATTTGCGATGTTTATGATATTATTTAAAAATACTAAATTATCTTTAATTGGTGTCGTGCCAAACTTTATTGCTGCTTTTTTTATTTTAGGAATAATAGGAATGTTAGGGATACCTCTGGATATGATGACAATTACTATTGCAGCCATCACAATTGGAATAGCAGTAGATAACAGCATCCATTACATCTATAGATTTAAAGAAGAATTTTTGCAAAATAAAAACTACAAAAAAACCTTAAAATTATGTCACTCAACTGTGGGTGTTGCTATACTAAATACTTCTATAACAATTGTTTTTGGTTTTTCAATTTTAGTTTTTTCTAACTTTATTCCTACTATATATTTTGGAATATTCACAGGTATGGCAATGTTACTAGCAATGGTTTCAGTGCTAACTCTCCTTCCTTCGTTGATTCTTTTAGCCAAACCTTTTGGTGATGAAACAAGTTAATGATGGATTTTTTAAAGAATATCTTTGAAATTATCTCCTTATTTGATTTAACTTATTTAATAATTACAGTTCTTTCTTTAATCAAGTGCTCAAGAAAAGGTTTTGTTTTGAGTATTTTAGCAGCCTCCAAGTGGTTACTAGCATATGTTATTACTCTAATTCTTTTTCCTAAAGCAAAACCTTATGTCAATAATATTATTGATAATAAGTATTTATTGGATCTGATGCTTGGTATTGGAATATTTGTTATAGTTATTTTTATAATACTAATGATAAACAAAGGGATAAGTAAAGCTATAAGATATTCTGGTCTAGGTAGACTCGATACAATATTTGGATTTTTTTTTGGATTTATTCGGGGCTATGTTATTTGTGTTTGTATATTTTCAACTATCACTATAATTTATAATTATAATAAATGGCCAATAGATGTTAATACATCATTGACCTTTTCTTATGTGAAAAAAGGTAGTAACTATCTAATTAAAGAATTCCCTAATGAAAAAAAATATCAAGATTCAAAAGAAAAAATTAAAGCTATATAAGCCTAAGCTTAAAGAAGAATGTGGTGTATTTGGTATTAGCAATAATTCAGATGCTTCTACTTTAACGGCTTTAGGTTTGCATGCGCTTCAACACAGGGGTCAAGAAGGATGTGGAATCGTATCTTACAATGGCGAACAATATTATTCAGAAAAGAGATTTGGTTTAGTTGGAGACAACTTCAATAAAGAAAAAGTATTAAAAAAATTACCCGGTAATTTTGCAATAGGTCACAATAGATATAGCACTACTGGAGGCACTACTTTAAGAAATATTCAACCATTTTTTGCTGATACCAATGCTGGCGGAATTGGAGTTGCTCACAATGGAAATTTAACAAATGCAATAACATTAAGGAATAGTTTAGTAAAAGATGGTGCAATTTTTCATACAACATCTGATACAGAAACTATTGTTCAGCTAATAGCAAAATCAAAAAGAAATAAAACTATTGATAAAGTTACTGATGCTTTATTTCAAATCCAAGGTGGTTATGCTTTAGTAATGCTTACTCAAAGTACTTTAATTGGTGTTAGAGATCCTTTTGGAATAAGACCATTGGTAATTGGAAAGTTAAAAAATTCATATGTCTTTGCATCAGAAACTTGTGCACTAGATATTATTGGTGCAAAATTTGTTCGAGATGTTGAAAATGGAGAAATTGTATATGTTGAAAACGACAAATTAAAAAGCATAAAACCTTTCCCACCCCAAAAAGCAAGACCGTGTGTGTTTGAATATATTTATTTTTCACGTCCTGACAGTATTCTTAATAAAAAAACAGCCTATGAATATAGAAAAAATTTTGGTGTAGCTCTTGCAAAAGAAAGTAATGACCAAGTAGATATAATAGTTCCAGTTCCAGATTCGGGCAATGCTGCTGCTCTTGGATACTCTCAACATGTGGGTAAAAGTTTTGAATTAGGTTTAATTAGAAATCACTATGTTGGAAGAACATTTATTGAGCCTAGCCAAAAAATAAGAAGTTTAGGAGTAAAGTTAAAACTTAATGCTAATAAATCATCTGTTAAAAACAAAAAGATTGCTTTAATAGATGACTCGTTAGTAAGAGGCACAACTTGTCTTAAAATTGTTAAAATGCTTTACGAAGCAGGGGCTAAAGAAGTTCATGTCAGGATTGCAAGCCCTGAAATTAGATACCCTGATTTTTATGGAGTAGACACACCGACTAAAAAAGAACTATTGGCTGCAAATAAAAATAATGTTGAAATTTGTAAATATATTGGTGCAAAATCTTTAAAATTTTTATCTATAGAAGGAATGTATAAAGCAATGGGTTTTAAAGAAAGAAATGCAACCTACCCTCAATTAACCGACCATTATTTTACTGGGGACTATCCTATTAAACCTATTGATCAATTAGGTGATGATAAAATTACTCAACTCTCTTTATTAAGTACGAGTTCAAATAATTAAAAATGACAACAGTAAAATTTATTGAAATGAAAAATGGTTCTAAAGAAGACTATTTGTTATTAGATAAATACGAACAAAAATATACAGAAAACACTGCTAATAGAATTTTAAAATTTATGGCTGGTTTAAATTCTACTTTAGAAGGTTATAAAGTTTCAAGGTTAGAACATTCTCTTCAAACAGCAACAAGGGCTCTTAATGATAAAGCTAACGATGAAATGATAGTAGCAGCACTCTTACATGATATTGGTGATGAATTAGCTCCCCTAAATCACTCTGAATATGCCGCCTCAGTACTTAAGCCTTATGTAAGTAAAAAAACTCATTGGATAGTAGAAAAACATGGTGAATTTCAAATGTACTATTATGCTCATCATTTAGGTGGTAACAAAAATCAAAGAGATAAGTATAAAAATCATAGGTATTATAAGGATACTTTATACTTTTGTGAAAACTGGGACCAAACATCATTTGATCCTAATTATAAAAGTTTAAAGCTTAATGATTTTGAACCCTTTGTAAAAAATATTTTTTCTAGAAAACCTTATTCAGTTTAATTTCCGTACTACCTTATAAACAAGGTAAGTTAGAACGTTTCCAACCATCAAAACCATCAGAAATATTTATACAGCTATAGTTTTCTTTACCTAATAATTCAGCAGCAAATTGAGAGCGTTGTCCAATTTTACACATCGTTAAAATTTCAAAATCTTTACTGATTGATAAATTTATAAAATTCTGTGTAAAATTTTCATTTTCAATTGTCAAAAAAAAAGTTTTTAAGCCTAATTTTTCTCCATCAGGTTTACCAAACATTTCCCATTCTTCTGGTGTTCTTACATCTAACAATATTTTTTTTGAATTTACCATTATATGTTCTTCAATTTCTTTAGAAGTTAGTTGTTTAATCATAAATTATAATTATCAATAAACTGATTATAACATAATTATGTAAGCTTTTCTCTTGTTAATTATTTTTAAGCTTTGTCTCCATAATCTGTCATATGTTTAGGAATTCTTTTATTTTTTCCATACATAAAATGATTTTCCATTTTTTCTCTATATTTGCTAGCAGGAACTTTTAACCCAACTGATTCTGCAACCTCTCTTATAAGCATTGGGTTGGCACCGCAGCATACTCCAAGGTAATTTATACCAAGTGCATAAGAATCTTTAGAAAATTTACTAATTTCATATCTATTGCAAAAATGTGGATCTAATGCTGTTGGAAATGTTCTTCCATGAGGCGATGGACATTCACAGTCGTTTCTATCTGGCAAATTAAAAAATGTTGGGTAATCTTTATTTGTTCTATATGGAATAGGTAATGCACCAACATGACACTTAACTGCTTTTCTTATTTCTTTTAAATAAGGAAACATGGTCGCTGGTCCTCTAAAACAATTTAAACCAACTACATCAGCTCCACGTTGTTCAAGCTCTTTGCAGGTATCAACAACTGATTTTCCATCTCTCATTTTATTTTCACCCATTGGAGAAATGGTCAACACTGTTGGTAAGCCTGTTTTTTTCATTACTTCTAATGCTCTAAACGCCTCCTCGGCATAATAAAAAGTTTCCCCAATGAGCATATCCGCACCTTCTTCAACGGCCCAGCCAATCATTTCAGAAAACATTCCTTCAACTTCTTTTTGTGCGTTTTTGTCATTATGTTTCCAAATATTTGAATTAGAAATATTTCCTGCCATCAAATTTGGATTGCTTCCTTTTGATGTATCATTAGCAACTTTTTTTGCTATTTTTAATGCTGCTCTATTTAATGGTTCTAAAAGTTCCTCTTTGCCTATGACACGCATTTTTTCCCTATGTCCATTATAAGTAAAGGCTTCTACTATATCTGAGCCTGCATGTTGAAATTCTCTATGTAAATTTTCTAAAACTTCAGGATGATCTAATGATACCATTGGAACAAATTCTCCTGAAGACATATAGCCACGCCTTTCAATTTCAAATAAAAAGCCTTCTGCACATATAACTGGTCCTTTATCCAATTTTTTTTTTAAATTATTTTTTTTCATTTCTTTTCTCCATGTTAATGGAAAAAAGAAAACAAGTATATTTAAACAAGAAGATTGTTAAAAAAAAATACAGTCTCTTTTCTCCTTTTTAGTGCTTTAGTAAAAGCAGGGTGCACAATACAGTTCAAATACCCGGTTTAAGATTGAATATGATTTCAAAAAAAAACCACCTTCTAAAACGGTGGTTTAAGGTCGCTTTAGCTAGTTTTATAAAGCGCTCGCAATTTGATAGAAATTAGCGCTTAAAGTAATATATCATTACAAGAAGTATTAGCAACTATTAAATAAAATAATGATTACTAAAAAAGCCCATTTAATTGAATATTTTAAATCTGGAATAAAAAATACTAATAAATTTAAAATTGGTATAGAGCATGAAAAATTTTTATTTGATTTAAGCACAAATAAAAGAATTAATTATCAAACAATTCTTAAAATGTTTAAAGCCTTACATGAATTTGGCTGGAAACCAATTTTAGAAAATGAAAATATTATTGGTCTAAAAAAAGATGGTAAAAGCATTACTTTAGAGCCAGGAAATCAAATCGAACTTTCTGGAAAGCAGTTAAATAATATTCATGAAGCATGCTCTGAATCACAAGATTATTTATTTGAACTTAAACAAG
>Ga0114997_10002567_pt1 | contig 14588 bp, 16 predicted proteins | sample ArcticOcean_MG_C_2_FD_87045 | JGI IMG/M metagenome (GOLD analysis project Ga0114997, IMG submission 87045) | Marine microbial communities from western Arctic Ocean - ArcticOcean_MG_CB4_136 | ecosystem: Environmental > Aquatic > Marine > Oceanic | place: Arctic Ocean: Canada Basin | collected... | reverse complement strand
TCGAGGCTGGAGTGTAGAAAAGGTTCACGAAATCACTCGAATTACACGCTGGTTTTTGTATCGGTTTGAACACATTGCGCAAATTGAAAAAGAAATCACTGAAACTTCTGCACTTCCAACAGAATTGAACCGGGAGCAACTACGGTCTTGGAAGAGCCACGGTTTTTCGGATGAACATATTGCCGATGCGTTATCTGGTTTCCCATCAACCGGTCCACGCTCTTTGCCGATAGGTAGGAATGAGGATGCTGTAATGCGGCGTCGTCATGCTCTTGCTTTACATCCACGGTTCCGAATGGTTGATTCATGTGCAGCGGAATTTGCCGCTGAAACTCCGTATTATTACTCGACCTATGAACTGGATGATGCCAAAGGTATTGACTTGCTTTCGGATCTCGAAACGCGAACAAAAGAGCGATTGGTAACCGTTGGAAGTGGTCCGATACGAATCGGTCAAGGAATTGAATTTGATTATGGCTGTGTCCATGCTGTCAAAGCCATTCGTGCAGCCGAAAAGGATGCTATTCTCATCAACAACAATCCCGAAACAGTTTCGACCGACTTCGATACCTCGGACCGATTGTATTTCGACCCCTTAACCCTTGAGTGCGTTTCAGAAGTCCTCCTACGAGAACAAGCGCATGGAATTCTTTTACAATTTGGAGGGCAAACTGCAATTAATTTGGCCTTGCCATTGAAAGACCGTCTGCCACTACTGGAGCCACTTGGTTTGAATTTGGCCATCAAAGGTACTTCCTGTGATGCAATTGATGAAGCAAGTGACAGAGAACGCTTTGAAGCATTTGCCAAGCGTTCAGGACTGCGTATGCCAAATGGAAAGACGGGAACCAGTGCGGAAGATGTTCGTAAAGCAGCCATCGAAATTGGTTTCCCAGTACTGATTCGCCCATCCTATGTTCTCGGCGGTCGAGGCATGGAGATTCTTTCAAATCAACAGCAACTCGATGCATATCTCAATGAGGCCTATCTTGCTCCCGACAAACCACTCTTGATCGATGACTATCTTGGCCATGCGACTGAAATTGATGTTGATGCAGTTTGTGACGGTGAGGACGTTTTAATTGGAGCGATTATGGAACACCTCGAGGAAGCGGGTATCCACTCTGGCGATTCGACCTGCTTCATACCTGCTCAGAATATTTCAGAGGCTATGCTGGAGAAGATTACTGAACAAACCAAAATCATCGGCCTCGGCCTAAAAATCATAGGTTGCTATAATATCCAATTTGCACTTCAAGGTGATGATTTATACGTGCTTGAAGTGAATCCACGTTCATCTCGGACAGTTCCATTTGTAGCCAAGGCCACAGGTATTCCAATGGCACGTATCGCAGCCAATATCACCATTGGAATCCCTCTTTCCGAACAAGAAATACCCCTGCGAACCTCAGGTCAAGTATGTGTGAAGGCACCAGTATTCCCATTCATCAAATTACGTGGACTTGACCCTGCGCCAGGTCCGGAGATGAAATCAACCGGTGAAGTTTATGGGTCTGATGTTTCTGCAGACCTTGCTTATCTCAAAGCGAGATTGGCAACTGAAGTTCCAGTGGCAACATCAGGAGGAGCCTATCTTACCGTACGCAATGAGGACAAGAAGGGCCTCATTCCAATTGCTCGAGAACTCGCTGAAATTGGATTCACACTCTATGCTACTCCCGGTACATGTGATGCCCTTCGCGAGGCTGGAGTTTCCGCTAATGTTGCCTATCGTATCGCTGATAAAAGCCACCCTGATGCATTGGACCTTATGCGGCAAGGCGAAGTCTCGTTCATTGTCAATGTCCCAACTGTCTCTGGAGGAGCCGTTCGTGATGGAAACATGATGCGACGCTTAGCTGTGGAATTGAATATACCATTTGTCACAACTCTACGTGGTGCCAAAATGGAAGTTGCTGCAAGTAAGGCCAAATTGAGTGGGCCGCTGGAACCACGAAGGTTGACCGTGAATTACTGATTAGCAAGCACTGTACGCTTCAATGATATACTTGGTAAGAGGGCTTGTCCATGCTAATTCACTGATCCCTTCTTCACCTTCAACATCAAAGATTCTAACAACATCCCGAACTCGAACATTGCCTGCTGAAGAACGGGCAAGAATCGTCGCTGGTTTGACCGCTTTACCAGTGCCGTGAGGGTCATAGACCGTATCAAGTGCTTCTTTGAGGAACCAATCCACTTTTCCACCAGGATCACCTTCGTATGTCTTTGTGACTTTCTTTGCCCCAAACATACCACTGGATTTCTTCTTTTGAGTGCCTGTTGCTGCTTTATTGGCTGCTGCTTTGGCTGAGCTTCCAGAACTTTTCGCTTTGCTAGCCTTCGCTTTGGCTGGCGAACCTGCGACAGAACGGCCTTTGAATTCTTTTTCAAGTTCTGCTCGAACCTCTTTCTCGATATCGCTTCGAATACTCTTTTCGAGTGTGGAACGAAGTTTACCTTCCATTGCAGCAGGGTCTCCTTTTGCAAGTTTGTTAAGAGCATCATCACGTTCGTCTTGCATGGCTTGCATGACATTGATGTAGTGAGCAGCAACTTGAATGAGTGAAGTTTCCATCGAAGCCTCTAATTGCATCGAAACAACTTCACTTGAAGAGTCACGCCACTTTCGCCATTGAAGCATTGTGTTGGCATGGATGTCAGAACCACACTTTGGACAGAAACTACGCTTTGGAGGTTTGAGTACGGGAATGGCTCGCATCGATTCGGGGTCGATACCTTCGTGTTCTCCACTCGCAACATCGTGAATGTGAGTAGATGCTTCCATTCCGTTATCCATTGCTTCACGGAACAGTCCCTCTTTGAGGTCCAATTTGCCGGCTTGAATTAAATCCCATCCATTTGTTCCACGAACAACAGCACGAATCGCTGCATTGGCTGCTGGAGATTTACCCCATTCATGATTTGCAAAAACGGAACTCGCTGAGGCTTCAGTTACTTCCATTGAAAATGCATCGGAAAGATCGACTTCTTCACCTTCAGCAGGGGCAGCAATGCCCAAAACAATTGGGTTTGCGCCATCTTCAATCTTTGCGATCATGTCGAACTTCTCGGCCATTGAAAGGTCATCACGAACCCGAACAACCTCTTTGAGTTGGTTCAAATCGTGACCAGTGGCAGTAATTGGTCCTTGACCAGTCAAGTCATGTCCACACGAGAGACAAAACTTGGCAGCGGCTTCGACACCAGCTTCACAAGTTGGACAGTAGACCCCCGCCATAGAGGGCAATGGTTGCTCACCACTTTTCAAGTGTGACGGTCGGATAGGTCAAAAAGAGCATGAAATAACTCCAAATCAGATTAACCAATCAGTTTCCAATAACTTGAACACAATCATCCAGCAACTGAAGAATTTCAACTCTATCCATTTCGGCTAGAATTGGTGCTAAGCGAGGCCCTTTTTCAATCCCCATCAAACAGAGATATGCGACTTTGTAAGCAATCCATTTGTGTGAAACATCCAACGTCTCGACACATTTTGGTATTGCAGCAGTTATTTCTTTCTGATTCCACTCACAATTTGATAGTTCCTTGAAAAGTGCTCGGAGAATAATCGCTTCTTCTTCTGTAAATGCTTGAAGAACTTTGAGGTTTGGTTTTGTTAAAATATTGATTCGCATCTCATCTGGAAAATGACTAGACTGTATCCAATAACGCATTCGATTGAGCCTATCTTGCAATTGAGGTGTTATCTCTTCAAGCGCACCAGATGCTTGAAGACTTGCCCACACATCCGCATCGTTGTTCTTGGTTTGAGCCAAAAGTGCAAGGTGACGGAACGTCACGGCTGTTGCTTGTATTTGTTGTCCCGAAATAATGCTCGCCATTTTCATGGCTCCCGCAGCATCTTCGATTTGCACTTTTTGTCGTCGGCTGAGTTCTTCATCCGCCAATTCCTGTTGATAATCTCTTGCAGCAAGTCGTTCGAACTCGTCGGCTAAGGTGACAAGCCCCATTCCTGTATCGAAATCAATCGCTTTATTTGGCTTTGATTTAGCAACTAAGAGGCGTAAAATTTCAGGTGGAACCAATCGTAATGCTTCGATTGGCCCAATTGTATTGCCTGCAGATGATGACATTGCACCCTGGCCTTTGAGACTGATCCATTCATAGACCAGTGGGTGAGGTGGTTCGTGACCAAGTATTTGCACAATTTCTCGACCGGTCGAATAGGAGCCTCCTGCTGCACCATGGTCTTTGCCAAATGCTTCACATGTGACGCCAATCCATCCCCATTTTGCGGGCCAATCGATTCGCCAAGGCAATTTCCCTTCACCTTTGGTAATGTCGGAAGAACCTGATTCACCATATTCATCTTCCCAATGAACAAATGGATATTCATAGCCTGTGACTCGAACTTTGTCAAGTCCACCTCGTGAATTTAATGGGCTCCAAGGAAACCAGCCATCGGGTAATTCACGTCCAGAGATGCGTTCAATGGCTTCACGGATATCGTCAGCACGGTCACATGCTGTTTTAGATAATTCAGCGAAGCATCCGCTTCTATAGGATTCTAGATTGTCAATGAGTCGAGGGCGGACACCAATTTCTTCAAGCGCTTTGAGAAACGGTTCGAGAAAATGATTGGCATAACTCCAACCCTCGTTCTTGAACCGCTCCCAATCTGGATTGCCATCTTCTTTTGGTGCAGGGATGGCACCCAATTGATTTCCAACGAACTGTTCATATTCAGGGCCCAGAAAATCATAGACTTTTCGCAAAGGGTCTGCACTGTCGATGATGAATACAAAATCAACAGCAAGTCCAGCATCTTTTGCTGCCCTAGCAATCATATCTCCTGTTAGAATCTCACGAAGATGCCCAATGTGGAATTCCCCGCTGGGAGTGATGCCTGTAGACACGACATGTGTATCGCTCTTGTGAGCGAGCGCTTGTGCTACAACATCTGCCCAATGCACGTGTTCACCTCAGACAGGTACTGCTCGGATCATGCCGCGTAGCGGCACTCCGTCGATTTCGTTACGAGTTGTTTTGTTTACTAGGACGATGACTAAGCCAACTTCTCCGCCAGCAGCACGAATCGAATTTATGGTTTTACTCAACGTGGTGCCAGAGGACATTACATCGTCGATAATGACTATTTTCTTGCCAGAGACTTGACCGTATTTATTTGAAAGAACACCGTGTCCATCATCACCTGCAACGTTGCGATAGATGGTGTATTCTGAGCCTAAGCACCGAGCAACTTCATGCGCAAAACTGATTCCATTAATTGAAACTCCGACAATTGTATCGATGTCAGTTGCTCCGAGTTCTTCATCGGCAATGTCGGCCATAATCGAGCCAATTGCAGCGATTCGTTCAGGGCGAACGCCGATGCTTCTCCAACCGATTCGAACATCAGTCGGTCGTTCTTCCGTTTCCCCTTCTGTCAAAAGCCAAGCAATAGTATCTTGAGAAAGCGATAACTCGTCGGCAATTTGTTGGGTATTCAATCCTTCTTTTCGCAAACCGAATGCTTGTGCGCGTAGTTCTTCAATGCTCAATGCCATAGTACTCATTCAGGGGTAAGGACACTAACTCATCAACCCTTTGCACATTCGCTATGTATACCCCCCGAGATGGCTTGCATCCAAAGGCTTCAAGAAAGAGCGACACAGGGCCTCGTCTATGAGCGACTTTGATTATGAGTCCTTGCTCGACAGAGCACGGGAAAATATCCCTGAAGAAATCTCTTCAAGATCCCGATGGCGATTACCAGAACCTCAGATTCTAATCGAAGGTCAAAACACTATTTTCCGTAATTTTAACGAAGTCGTTTCAATGATGGATCGAGATGATAACCATGTGTACCAATATCTATTGAACGAACTTGGAACTTCAGGCTCACGAGATGGACCTCGTGCTCGATTCAAAGGACGAATACCGCCAAAAAGAATTAAGAGAACCATTGTCAATTACGTTAATACCTTCATCAAATGCAGTCAATGCTCTGCCCCAGATACACATTTCGTCAAACAAGACCGAACCACTTTACTCAAGTGTCAGGCTTGCGGTGCAACACGCCCAGTGAAACTTTGATACACTTGTTATTATTTCTCAAGATTGAGTAGATGCTTTTCGGCTACAATTCCGGAACGGAGATGTTCAAGAATATCCGGGATGGCATCTTTACCTGAAATTGAATACCAAATACTCTCTGGATAGACTACGCATGTTGTTCCAAACTCACAGAAATCGAGACATCCTGATTTTTGTACCCGTACATTTGTGAGGCCAGCCTCCTTTGCCGAGGTTTTCAAAAGACGCATCAACTCTAAACTACCTCTTCTGGAGCAAGAAGGGCGACTTGCACCTTCAGGTCGTTCATGCCCACAAACGAACACATGGCGCTCATAGCCAGGTGTAGTGCGTTCTTTTGGATCTGTTGGCATCATCTCACTCCAAGGGGATTTGGGAAATCTTTTGAGCAAGGTCGTAATCCTTCTGAGTTACAGCCTCGGCAGAATGTGTAAATAGTTCAACAACGACATAGCCCCAGCCAAAATGAAGTTCAGGGTGATGGTTTTCCTGTTCGGAAACAACGGCAATAGCATCTATGAAATGTTTTGCAAGAGCAAAATCTTCAAATTCATATTCAGCCATCAAGCGTTCATCAATGAGCTCCCAGCCATCTGGGATCTTCATTTAATCATCCCCAAAGGTGCGCATCATCGCTGCCTTCGCTCTCTTTCTCCACCTTTTCATGGAGTTTTGAACGCCGCTTCATATCAGCGCGTTCAAAAGCGAGGAGGCCTTTGTCATCGATGTAAGCAGGTCGAGTGTGGGCAACTAAGACAATCTGTGCAATGATATCTCGCGCAACGTAATGGATTCGGCCATCTTGCGTCAATAATTCAATACTTGATTTACCAGAGGAGAGAAGTCGTCCACTGAGCCAAGTTTCCTCATCAGAAATAATCGAACGTGAATCCACGAGTATCTCAATGAAATCATCACGTCGTAGGCCATGGCGTCGCTTCAATAAATCTCCATTGAGAACATCAACACATTCTGAAAGATCCGGAGAGCCCATGTCTTCCCAAAGGGGTGTGGCCCAATCGGGGAGTTCGATTCCTTGCTTCTTATTGCTCGCCATGTACCGTTCACGGGGCGAGGCTACTTGAACCTCGCTCTTTGAATCACATGAAACTAATTTTGGCCCTATACTTCAACGGATGTCTTCATCAAGGGTGGGCTACCGGCTAAGAATGAGGAGAAGGGTATGAAAGTCTCATGGCGCAAACTTCCCACTGTTTTACTCGAAGAAGAAGTTCTCGACAAAGCCTTCTCTCGGGCGAAAAAAGCAGCAGACCGTGTTGATGATTCAGACCGAACATTCCGAGTCCGTAAACAGATGAATCGAATGGTTCAAACCGCCGCTGATATCATCGCTACAACCTTTCAAGATACGGTCAATACATGGCCCTCTTTAGACCAGTCCCCTCAATTCGATGTTTCTATGATAGATGCATGTGTTGGTTGTGATGATTATCGACACCACCTCTCAATGCTTCAATGGGGTGGAAAGCAAGTGACTAATATTGCAGGTCAAAACAGCAAAAAGATTGTTCGAACCGCTAATACTGAACTGATGCATACTGCTCGGAGAGAGGCTTATGGACGTATATCTTCTATCCTACGTCGCGTTGGTCCTTCGTTGTCTTGGCTAAGTGAATCGCGTGAAACGCTCAAACGCCTTCCAACTGTTGACCACCTTCTTCCATGTATCGTAGTTTGTGGGGCGCCGAATGTCGGAAAATCTGCTTTTATTTCTGCTTTGAGTTCAGGGAAAATGGAAGTCAATCACTATCCGTTTACCACCAAGCAAATTCACGTTGGACATTTTATTCATCGACGTCTACAATACCAGTTGGTCGATACACCGGGTCTTTTGGACCGCCCTCTTGAAATGCGTAATGCCATTGAATTACAAGCGATTGCTGCGTTGGAAAACATTGGTTCATTAGTGCTTTTCCTCATGGATGAGAGTGAAGCATGTGGGGTCACAATGGAGGAACAGCAACATCTGTTAGAGGATGTTCAAAAGTTGCTTCCAGGGACTGATATGATGATAGTCACCTCAAAAGCCGACCTTTTGAAGCCACTTCCCGAGAATTGGGATGAAGTTGTTGCTGCAGAGAATGAGTGGCGAGATGAAGGTTCAGAAGGTGAACCGGAATTGCCGTTACTGTATGATTTGAAAGGACGAGTTACGATGTCTGCAACAGAATTTGTTGGTATGGATTCAATGCGATTAGAAATCATTCGCCGAGTTAACATGGCTCGACCAATTGACCCAATGGCATTGCCAGACGGTTGGTATCGAAGAGACCAAGACCAATAATCACATTTGTTCGATCGGAACAATACCCAAACCCTCCATGCTGGTTCGCATGAGGTTTCGTGCAATTTCTGATATTTGTAAATTGAATACATTGAGTTCTCCATCCATGAGAATCATACAATCCCGATAGAAACTATTGAACGAAGTTGCTAATTGTAGCAATTGATTTGCAAATAGATGAGGGCGACGGTCATTGACTGCTATTGATAGCACATCTGAATGAACACATATGGTCCGTAGTAACTCGACCATGCCCTTTGGCATCTGTGTTGGAATCGAAATCTCCTTGTTTGAAATATTTGCTTCGATATCAATGCCTGCCTTTTCACACTTTCTCACTATAGAACATGCTCTTGCGTGGCTATACATGACGAAAGGTGCCGAGCCACCTTCAAAGGCTAATGCTTCTTCCCAACGGAAGGTAAATCCCTTATCTGGGCTTACTTTGATGATGTTAAAACGCACAGCTGAGGTTCCGGCAGCCTCGGAGATTGAGGCGACGAGTTCCTCGGAATAGTCCGGGTGAATCTCACGAACAACAGACGCTGCTTGCGCTTGCGCTTCTTCCAGCAAATCATCCATGTAGACCACATTGCCTTTTCTGGTTGACATTTTACCTTCGGGCAATTTGATGAATGAATAAAACAGCACCTCCGGTGTTTTTTGGCCTAATTCGGTCAACGTCATGCCGACTTGCTTTGCCTGCAATTTATGGTCTTCACCAAGCACATTGATCAGTTGGTCGCATTGATTCCATTTCCACATGTGGTAGGCGATATCTCTAGTAGCATACAAGGATGAACCATCACCACGGCGGAAAAAGAACTCAGTTTTACCTTTCAAACCCCTTGCTCCCAAATCCAAATATTCAGCGCCGTTGTCTGCCACGCCATGTATTTCAAAAGTCTTGAATTTCTCCATGAGTTTTGCGACATCACCATTGGTGACAAACATCGACTCTTTGGTAAATGTGTCAAATGCAATGCCAAGCCGTTGTAAGGTGGAAAGCATGCCGTCCAAAACCGGTTGATATGCATCTTGAAATGATTGTAAGACCGCTTCATCTCCGTGTTCGCTGGCGTGAACCATCCGTCCGATATCGGCTTCAATTTCCTCTTTATCCGAACGTTCTTGTCGAATAGATTGAGCTGCTTGATACCATCGAACTCGTTCGTGGTCGGCTTTTCCTTGCCATTTTGGGTTGGGTGGCTCTCTTTGCTCAAGAGTTTTCTCAACTTCTTCCGCCGAGAGGTTGGCCAATGCCCAGGCTAACACACCAACTTGCTTCCCCATGTCGTCGACATAGTATTCTGCGCGAACATTGTTGCCGTGAAGACGATGCAAACGAACCAATGTATCACCCAGTATGGCGTTCCGTGCACGCCCTACATGAAACGGTCCGTTTGGGTTGGCTGAAGTGTGTTCAATGAGTATTTGTTGTTCCTTAGCAGGTTTTCCACCATAGGCATCACCAATTCTAACACCATTGTTCATGACTTGGTTTGCAAGCCAATGTGGATCTGCTTTGATATTGAGGTATCCTGCGACAGCATGTACTTCACCAAGAGCAGCGTTGTTAGGGAGTGCTTCTGCAAGCGTTTCTGCTATTTCAACTGGGGATTTCCCAAGTTCCTTGGCAAATGGGAAACAAGGCAGTGAAAGGTCGCCTTGGTCGTGTTCTCTCGAACGAACCAACATGCTTCTCCAATGTTGAGATGTGACGCCAATGCCTTGCAGGGCAGTTTCAAGAAGTGGTTCAAGGACGGTTCTGAGCATTTGCATGAAAACACCTCACATCATGGGATAGCGGCAAATGCCAGCAAGCCCTCCGAATCCAAGAAGCAATTGGGAACCTTCTTCTGTATCAACTGATATATAGACGATTTCCGTGTTGCTTTTTGCAGCTAATACCGCTAATTCATCAATCAGTGAAACATTCTTCAATTCCTTAGCGGCATCGCCTGATGCCTTACATGAAGGGCAATCCGGTAAGGCTTCCATTCGGCTGACGCTCGCAATCCATTCGTGGTTGCATGAACCACATTCTAATGTGATCAAGTTCTTTCGCAGACCTTCAGAAATCAATAATCGGCCAACTGCACCTTGTTCAAGCGCTTGACGAATCATCTCCTCACCATAGGTTGCCTTTGGTGCTGGTTTGACTAATTCACTTAGGAACGCATTCATCACTTGACGCTCAGCATCTAGTTCAATTTCGCCCATCATGGAACCAGCGTTCTCGACCAATTCACGTACTCCGCTGTCGTTTGAATAGCCAACGTCAAAGGTTGTTTTGGCGATTTTCTTAACGATTTCATGGTGGAAATAATCATTCTTGACGACGAAATCTTTCGTAGCACCTGGGCCTCCAACAATGATTGCCTGAATGTTCTCTAAATTTGGCAACCAATACGATGAAGCATGCTCGGATGCTCTTTTGAAAAAATTATGAGCAGCTTCTTCAATCAACCGTTCGAAACGTTGAGCGGATTGACCTCCTTGACGGTGCTTGCCCATAATGTTGGATACCAAGTGTTCTTGGACGTGAATTCTCTTTCCGGATGCAATTCCAAATGCCGCTTCTGAACGGTCGATGACAAATAAACCGTATGATTTCTTGTCGACCAACATGTCTTCTAGTTGGGTTAATTCAAATACAGAATCACAGCGGTATCTAAACGAGATTAACGGCTGAGGTGGTTCTTCAACAACGACGTTAACCATTCTGTTCTTGTTGTTTCCAATTATGATTGAGCCAACAAATAGTGCAATGCCATGTTCTCCAGCATTTTTGTATTTGGAAAGCGTCGAAAGTGCAGATTCAATAGCGCCTTGAACATTTTTCGTGTTCCTTTGGATTTGATATTAGCAGCCTGTCCGTGTTCGTTTTGAAGCAAAGAACGAGCATCGGAAACTTGTCGGTCCGGTGGAATGATGATAGTTACCAATTCGGTTCCGAATCCTTTCATTTCTCTCAAATCTTCGAGAGCAATTTTTAGACGAAGTCGTCGCGTTGCGAGAACTGCATCATCAGACATAGGAGTTGGCCTCATTTCAATGGCATGGTTGAGGGGTCTTCAACTCTCTCATACAGTTCAATCGTTTCATTAGAGATTTCAAGTGGACTGATGGCCATAACTCTGTCATTGAGGGGGATAGTCTCAAAGTATGGACGCGTAAGGAGTGTTTGATGACCCGTCGTCAAGTAGTTGCTTTGGGAGGTAGTCTCCTGCGCCCTGAAGAGTCAGAGCAACGCACCGCATGGTTCGGACAAATCCGACAACTGGCAGTTCACATCGAAGGCAATGGCCGCCATCTGGGAATTGTTGTGGGTGGCGGACTTCCTGCGCGTGAAGGAATCGAACTGGCCAAGACTATGCTCAGTGACAGTCACCGATTAGATGAAGTTGGCATTGCCGCAACCCGTCTCAATGCCACGATCATACAACAAATTCTTCTCGACATCGGTATCGATGTCGCTCCTGTAATTCCTACGAGCACAGAACAAGCCGCAGAACTCCTCGCCAAGCACCACTTAGTCATCATGGGCGGAACTACGCCCGGCCATACAACCGATGCTGTGGCAGTCGCTTTTGCTCGTGATGCTGGTGCAGGTCACTGCATCATCGCAACAAATGTAAGTCATGTTTTCGATAAAGACCCTCGAGAGCATGAAGACGCACAATCCTTCAGTTCAATGACGTTTGACCAATTGGCAGAAATTACAGGAATTGATGAACCATTGGCTCCAGGTGCCTCGGCAGTCATAGACCCGATAGCGGTTGGTTTGGCTAAAAAAGCAGCCATTACTCTTGCAGTCCTCGATGGACGCGACATGCTGCTTTTGGAACAAGCATTGGACGGTAAATCGTTCGAAGGAACATTAATTCAATGAGGTGAAGTTATGGTAGATGCAAATAAAGTAAAGGAAAACATCGCAAAAATGACCAATAAAGCGCGCAATTCTCTTTCTTCAGGTAAAGTTCAGCCTCACAAGCATTGCAGAGTGTGCTTTACCCCGATTAAGTTGTCATCTGAGCCACGAGTCTGTAAAGAACAAGCTTGTATCGATAAAAATTTGCGGGATGAGCGAAATCAGAAACAGATGCGAATTTGGATGTTTGTTTTCCTTGGATTATTCGCCTTCAGTTTTGTTGGTCCTATCGTGCTTCGTTCATTCTTTAGTTGAACCGAGAGCAGATTTCTTTCTAAAAGCATCAAGCATCTCTTGAGGTTCATTCTCTCCGAGCGTGTCAACTTGTGAGATGGCTTTCATTTGGTCTCCGAGTTTGAATAATTCACTGAATGCTTCATCAATACTCTGCGTTTGCTTCAAGAATCGAATCGGCGGCCACCCACAATCGATAACACCAGGTTCGAGTGTACTTTCCTCAACCCAAGCAGCACAAGCATCACCATGGCATAACGCCGAGAAGTTATCTAAATCCATCCAAAAGGTTCGTCGAGCACATACCGGACAATCCTTGCATTCCATGGTTGAGAGCACATTGACGCCGTTTTCACCGATGACATCGATGTCCCATACAACAACGGTTGAAGAGACGAGTAACATTTGTTCACTCTTTTTGATAAAGGTTCGTAAGACTTGCCAAGCAGTTTCTTCACTTGAAAAGCACCCAAGTGCCAAAGAATTGCCGCCTTCTTCTACTACAGAAGCAACATAGACACGCTGGACTTCATCGGCCATAGCACGTCGTGGTTGTTGTTGGGTTTCAAGCCTCGCTCAGTTTCGAGCCCATTCAAGTTCAACAACAGCCAAACCACCAGGATGCGGAAGAGGTGCATCAGGCTTTTCGATACGAACATGTAATGTTTGAATGTGAGGCTTTTGGCAGAGTTCATCAACGACTTTTTGAGCCATAGTTTCCATCAAAAGAATTGGCTTTTCGGATTGCAGCATCACCTTGTCAACGGCAATTTGAATATCTGCATAATTCAAAGTTTGAGCGAGTTTATCTTCAATTTGTGGATTCTCAAGTGTTGCCCAGACGCTGAATACAAACGGTTGGGCATGTTCATGCTCGTGCGAATAATAGCCATGTTTAGCCATCACCGTATAGGATTCTAAAGCAACACGAATCGTCATAGAATCACCTATTCGTCGCGCTCATGGACCCAAATCAAATGATAGCCGAATTGAGTTTTGACCGGTTCAGAAACAGTAGCTACTGGCATTGTCCATACCGCTTCTTCGAATTCACGAACCATCTGGCCCTTACGGAACCAACCGAGGTCTCCACCTTTTTGGCTTGAAGGACAGGTGCTCTTTTTACGAGCAAGTTTCTGAAAATCTTTCAATTTTTCAACTTTCTCTTTGATTTGAACAGCTTCTGACTTTGAAGTCACAAGGATGTGAGATGCCCATGCACTTGGAGCTACCATGTTACAACCCACCGACTTCAGTTATTGAAACTCTTGCACTCAAACACTCAAGTCATACGCAAGCAATCTCATGTAGGTTCCATACACCGTTGTAGAAATGGCTAAGGATTCTTCATTAAATCGGTCCATTGTGTCCAGATACGTATGGTATTCCCAACTACCGCTTCCGTAACAAACAACGGCACGTCCGTTTTTGCCACCCAAATCATAGACGAAGGGGCAATGGTCGGAATTACAAGGCATTTGATCGCTGTCTCCTTGATCGCCATCTAGTAAACTAAATTGAATATCATACTTGTCAGCAATCTCACTTCGTTCTTGTTTGTAGAGGTCAGTGATACGGACAATGTGCCCGTAATCTTCTTCGTTATTGGTGAATAATTTCAAAGAGTTACCACGGTTCGCAAAATCAGCATCAACGTGATTCATATCGAGATTGATGTACAAGCGAAGGTTATCTCTTAGACTGCTTTGCATCTGTTCAACATATGCTCTACTGCCCCACAATCCTTCTTCTTCACCGCCCCATGTGCAGAAACGAATTGTGCGTTCTGGAGTTCCCGTTTCATTGATGACTTCGGCAATTTGACGTGCCATTTCAAGAATACTCGAAGTCCCAGAAGTATCGTCCACTGCGCCTTGTCCGTGATAGACCGTGTCATGGTGTCCACCAGCAATTACGATTTCTGTACTGCGGCCTTGGATTGTCCCACATGGGACATAGATTGTTCGTTCTTGGTCGTTTGTTACATCGATAATCAATTCGAGGGAGGCAGGTTCAGTTGAATTAATAACCATTGTTTCAAACATTTCACCT
>Ga0114997_10002565_pt1 | contig 14595 bp, 13 predicted proteins | sample ArcticOcean_MG_C_2_FD_87045 | JGI IMG/M metagenome (GOLD analysis project Ga0114997, IMG submission 87045) | Marine microbial communities from western Arctic Ocean - ArcticOcean_MG_CB4_136 | ecosystem: Environmental > Aquatic > Marine > Oceanic | place: Arctic Ocean: Canada Basin | collected... | reverse complement strand
TGCTATATTCGCACTTTTCTTTGTTGAAAATTTTAATCTTGTTGGAAGTGATCTTTTAATTGTACCCTTGATGTGTGTTATGTGTGTGGCCATACCATTTGTTTTAGTAACAATAGCACCAAGATTTATACCTGCCGAAGAAGTAAATCTCTTTTTTTTACTTGAAACAATAGTTGGTCCAATTTGGGTTTGGTTAATAATTAATGAGCGACCAAGCTTAGAGGCTTTACAAGGTGGCTTAGTAATAATTATAACGATTGCCATACATTCATTTTTAAAGCTTAAAAGGTCTTAAGCTGGTCACAATTAAGTCTTTATTTGAGAATAGATCACGATTAATTAAGTACTTTTATGGATAAAATTTTAAGAAACTCGTGGGCATTATTTTTAGGGATGGGCTTCATAATGTTGGCTCATGGGTATCAAGGCTCATTACTTGGTGTAAGAGCTGTTCAAGAAGAGTTTACCCTAGTTGCAACAGGGTTTATGCTGTCTGGCTATTATGTTGGATATTTTATTGGTGCAAAAACTATTCCTACTTTCATATTAAGAGTTGGTCACATTAGGGTGTTCGCAGCTTTTGCCTCAGTTGCGTCTATAGTTATTCTGTTACATTCTATTTTTATACACCCATTTACCTGGTTTATTCTTAGAGTAATCACAGGAATTAGTATGGTTTCTATTTACACCATTGCTGAGAGTTGGTTAAACGATAGAGCAACTAACAAAAATAGAGGTAGTGTTTTATCTGTTTACATGATTGTGCTTTATGGATCTATGGGAATTGGAATGTTTTTTCTTAACTTTAGTAAACCACAGAATTTCCAACCTTTCATTTTAGTTTCTTTATTTATGTCCCTTGCGTTAATTCCAATTTTATTAACTAAAAGAAAAGCACCCACTTTTAAAAAAATCACTGGTATGAGCTTAAAAGAACTATATAAAACTTCTCCATTAGGAATGGTAGGTTCTCTTTTTTATGGTACAGTTCAATCAGCTTTATTTTCTTTACTTGCAGTTTATGCTGCATCTATGAATTTTACTATATTTGAAATTTCAGTAGTAACTTTTTTGTTAGCAATATCAGGTGCAATTGCGCAATTTCCTATTGGTAAATTATCAGACAAATTTGATAGGAGATTAGTAATTACATATACAACTTTTGGTGCTGCTTTTTTTGCTCTTTGTGCAATTTTTGCTTCAAGACAAATGTATTTACCTGGCGATCTTGCAACAAATAAAACTTGGTTTTATATATTTTTAATTCTATTTTCATTTTGCAGTTTACCAATGTTTGCCATAATCTTTGCTCACACAAATGATTTTATTCCAAAAGAAAAATTTGTTGCTGCTGGAGCTAGTTTGCAATTTGCATTTGGACTGGGTGCAATAAGTGGTCCATTTTTATGTTCTATATTTATGAATATTATTGGCCCTAATGGTTATTTTATATTTTTATTAATTTTTCATTCAATAATTGGTATTTTTGCTATTCATAGAATGAGAATAAGAGAAACTGAAGACAACCCAGACTCTCAGTTTGCAGCTATGCCACAAAGTATTACCCCAACAGGAATGGAATTAAATCCATCCACAGAACCAATAGAAGAACCTAGAAAAGAAGAGATTAAGGAATAAAATAATCTTTAATTTGCATTAAGAACATCATGTAAAAATTGTTTAGTTCTTTCCTCTTGTTAAGTTTATTTAGATAATTGAAATAAAATTGAACTTGTTTGTATAGTGTAAAATTTTTCTGTTTTAACAACCTAAGATTGAATTAACTTTTATTAATTAATATCTATCTTATTACCAATTTTAACTTCACCGTCATTCAATGGTTTTAAATAAATACCCATATCAAAGTGATTATATGTTTTTTTTAAAGATTGAAGTAAATTTAACCTATTGTCATCAGTTTTTGGTTTCAAATTAATTGCTACACAACGTGGAATATTTTTTTCTACTTTAAATGAAACGTTATTAATTTTTACTATTTTTCCAATCCAATTACGCTCTTCCCAAGCATCAATTCCATCAACATAAAAATTTCCTCTAAATCTTTGAAACTCTATTTTTTCATTAATTTTTTTTCCAAAATTCTCGATACTATTAAGATTTATCAGGGATATGGAGTTAAAAACTTTATCTGAATGTGAGGTGTCATAAAAAGGAAACTCTTTATTTTGAAGTAAAGAAATTGGCTTTAATAATGAGCTTTCTAGCTCTACCAGTTTATTTATAAGTAAAGATTTTTGTTCTAAATCATTTACTGATATGGATATTAATTCCTTACGCTCAAGCATTAATGCTAATTTGTTATCTTTATAAATAAAATTATATTTATTTAAAACTGGAGAGTTTTTTAATGTTAAAAAATTATTCAAGTTTCGTTTATCAGGATTTTTTTCAATTAATTTAGCTTTTTCTGTATCAATGATCCTTGAAAAAGCAAACATTCTATCATCCAAGATTCCTAAATATTTTTTAATCTCACATGATTCAGTGTTTTGAAAGGATAAAGATTTTACAGGACTGTAGTATATTGACGAAATTAAAATGCTCATATAAGTTTTGCATAACATGTCTAAATTGTCTTCAAATCAACTTCAAGAATATAATGATAATGGTTACGTTGCCCCAATTGACATCTTAACTAAAGATGAAGCTTTTGAGATTAAAAAAGAAATAGAAAATATTGAAAATAAATGGCCCAATGAATTAAAGGGATTCGGAAGAAATTATGTACATATGATCTCACCTACTCTTGATAAAGTTTGTCATAACTCTAAAATTTTAGATGCTGTTGAAAGCTTAATTGGAATGAATATTCTTATTTGTGGAACAACTCTATTTATCAAAAATCCTCATAACAAAAGTTTTGTAAGTTTTCATCAAGATGCAGTATATATAGGATTAGAACCATATAATTGGGTGACTGCTTGGTTAGCGATAACCGATTCTAATGAAGAAAATGGTTGCATGAGAATGTGGCCTGGCTCACACAAAGATAATATCAGACATCATGATCAAAAATATGATGAAGGTAATTTATTAACTAGAGGTCAAACAGTTAAAAATGTACCTCTAGATAAAACTACACCTCTAATTTTAAAAGCAGGACAAATGTCATTACATCATCCAACTATAGTTCATGGTTCAGGATTAAATAAAAGTAACGATAAAAGAATTGGATTTGTTATTCAGAGTTATATTGGCAGTAATGTCGATCAAGTTTTAGGCAAAATGTATGTTCAACAAGCTAGAGGAGATGATACTTTTAAATTTCACCAACACACTAAAAGACCAGAAAACTTAATGGATCCAGAAGACATTAAAATAAGAAAAAAAGCTAATGATGATTTACAAAAAATTTTCTACCCTGGTTCAACAAAAAAAAGGGATTTTTAGATCGCTAAAAACAAATAATTATTTTAAATATTTTCTATAAACAAATATTACTGCAAAAACAATTATTAGTGCTGCAATACCTTGCTCTCCCAAACTATTAAGTAAGTTAATTAAGTTACTAGTAACGTGTGAACCAAAAAAAGCTACATTTGGTCCAAATAATATTTCAGCAATTACAGATACACCCAATAAAAGAACACCTAGTTCAAGAAACTTATTTAAATATAATGTTATTTTTAATATCCAACTATTCATTATTAATTATCCTATCTAAAAATCCCTAATCTTGACATGAGTGATTAGGGATTTTATTTCATTTATTAGCAACCTATTAAGAGGGAAGTGCTAATTTTACCTATATTTATTTATATAAATTAAGAATGATGATAGCAGCTATTAAGCCAACTACTCCAGCATCTCCTAATCCTTGGACAAGGCTAATAATATTTTCTGCTACTCCACCTACAAAAGGCACATTGCCACCCAGTAGAGAAATAACAATACCTAAGCCAAGTAGAGCAATAACTATATTAGTTAAGCTAGTTATCGTTCCTGTTAATCCTTGTAGTACTTTCATATTTGCTCCCTTTTATGTTATCTATCGAATCAATATCGATAGTTAATTAACGGTAACAAAGCTGTCATACATTGAAAGAGCTTATTATCTTTTGTTATCAATGTTTTTGGTGTCTATTTTGGGTCTAATTAAGTATAATATTTTTTTATTAAGATTAAAGAAGCATAATATTTAAGCGTGTTGACCGGCTACAAAACCAGATGACCATGCCCACTGAAAATTATAACCACCTAGGTGACCAGTAACATCCACCACCTCACCAATAAAAAATAAGCCTGGATTTTTTTTTGACATCATTGTTTTGGAAGAAAGATCATTAGTATCAACACCACCCAAAGTAACTTCAGCCGTTCTATAACCTTCAGAGCCAGTTGGGTTGATAATCCAAGTATTTATAGAATCTGCTAATTGTTTTAATAATTTATTTGATAATTCAGATATATTTCCACTAACGCTATTTTCTTTGCAGATCGTATAAGCTAATCTTTTAGGTAGAATTTTTGAAATTATATTATTTATATCCTGTTTAGGGTTTGATTTTTTCTCATTTTCTAAAATCTTAAAAATGTCTAATTTTGGTGAAAGATTGATTTTAATAGTGTTTCCTAATTTCCAGTAGGAAGAAATTTGCAATATAGAAGGTCCACTTAATCCGTTATGGGTAAACAACATTCCTTCTTGAAAAAAAGTTTTATTAAAGAAAACAACTACATCCAAAGATAGTCCACTAAGTTCTTTACACATAGCAAGTAATTTTTCATTAAAAGTCAAAGGTACTAGAGCTGGTAATGTTTCAATAATGTTTAAATTAAATTTTTTAGCTATATCATACCCAAATTTACTAGCTCCAATTTTAGGAACAGAAAGACCTCCTGTTGCTACAATTAATGAATCACAAAAATACTTATCGGAACCAACGCTAATAAAATATTGATCTCCTTGTTTGTCAAAATCTGTAATAATTATTTCTTTTTTTAAGGTAACATTTGCCATTTGACATTCAAAAAGCAAAATATCTATGATTTGTTGCGCACTTTCATCACAAAAAAGTTGTCCTAATTTTTTTTCATGAAATTTAATATTATGTTTTTTGATTAAATTTATAAAATCATTTTGAGTGTATTGAGTTAAGGCAGATATTACAAACTTTGGATTTTTTGAAATAAATTTACTTGGATGGGTATTGATGTTGGTAAAGTTACATCTACCACCGCCGGATATACGAATTTTTTCACCTATCTTTTTTGCATGATCTAACAAAAGCACTTTTCTTCCTCTTTTACCAGCTTCAATGGCACCCATTAAACCAGCTGCTCCAGCACCAATTACAATAACGTCATATTTTTCTGTCATAAATTAATTATAGGAATTAATAATGTGGTGGTTTTTTATCTTCTTTAGAAATATCTGATTCCATTCCATTGTCTAATTCATCAATTTTTTTTTTTAAGTTTGAAATTTCATTTTTCAATCCCACGATTTCTTTTTGCTGTGAATAAAGCTCATCACTCATTTGAGATATTTCATGTTGAAGAAATGTAATATGTTCTTCTAATTTTTTAATCAAATTTTTCATTTAAGTACTACCTTGATATATCACCTGATATGGTTGGGATAAATCAAAATAACTTAAAGTTATCTTTTTGGAAAACCTTCTGGTGTATAAAATTTTCTAATTTTTTGTAAAGAGAGATAATAAGTGCTTTCTCTAAAAGATTTTTTAATTTTTTTTTTAATTTGCAAAATTTCATTAAAGGCATTCCGCATTGAATCTTCTAAACCTGAATAAGCTAAATCCTCTTCATTTGCACCATGAATTATTTTAGAAATTAACTCAGGATTTGTTTTTGTTTTTGTTTTCTGATCAATTAAATTAATAAGATCTAATATTTTATGTTCTTGAAATCTCTTTTCAACTCTTCCAAACCTTATGTGGGATATGTTTTTAACCCACTCAAAATAAGAAACAACAACTCCACCTGCGTTAACATAAATATCAGGCAAAATCATTATTCTTCTTTTATTCAATTCTTTATCCGCTTCAAAAGAAACAGGTCCATTTGCAGCTTCTATAATTATTTTAGTTTTTATTTTCTTAACATTTTTTATTGTGATAGCATTTTCTAAGGCTGCAGGTATTAGAATGTCACACTCTAACTCCAATAATTTATCTGGTTTATTATAAAATTTGCCGAGTTTTTTATTATTGATGGTTTTATTTTTTTTATAAAATTTATTTAATTCATTTATGTCAATACCATTCTTATTATACAAATATCCGTTACTTTCACCTATAGCAATAATCTTTGCGTTATCTCTATTATATAAGTGCTTAGCTAAATTACTCCCAACGTTTCCAAATCCTTGAATAATAATTGAATTATCTTTTAGTTTATTTTTTAATTGCGCTTCTTTAACAACATCCTTATGTCTAAATAATTCTCTAATCACCTCCTCTATACCTCTACCTGTTGCCTCTGTTCTGCCAGCTATACCTCCACTATGAATTGGTTTGCCAGTAACACAGCCTCTATAATTAATATCTTCAGGCTTTAAAGATTTATAAGTATCTTTAATCCAATCCATTTCTCTTTCAGAGGTACCCACGTCAGGTGCAGGAACATTGATTGATGGTGATATAAAACCTTTATTGATTAGCTTAGTTGCAAATGCTTTAGTAATTAGACGAAGTTGTTGTTCTGTATAATTTTTAGGATTAATTTTTAATCCTCCTTTAGATCCACCAAAAGGAATATCCACAATTGCACACTTGTAGGTCATCAATGATGCTAAGGCTTCAGTGTCATCCTGATCTACATTTATAGAGTAACGCATTCCACCTTTGCTCGGTAAAATGTGTTCAGAATGAACAGCTCTCCAACCAGTAAAGTTATGAATTTTTTTATCTATCTCAACACCAACATTAACTTTAATTAATGAGTGCGTAGATTTAATATGCTCTATAAGATCTTCACTAAATTTTAGTAACTTTGATGATCGCTCAACATATAAATCAACATTATTTTTAAAGCTCATATTTGTTATTTGTTTAATTACAAACTATGTTTAAAATGTGTGATACCAGATATTTTAGTATTAAAACAATGATTAGAAAAATATTAATAAAGAAAACGCAAGTAAACTTTGGAAAATAATACAGAAAGTTGTTGATTATTAAGATAATATGGAGATCTGAAAAAAAGACTATAAAAGTTCGACTTCCAATTCTGTTACGGCTCCACCACCATTGATTTCCCATCCATCTGGACTAATGTCGAATGGGCAAGAAGAAACTATACAGACCGTATCAATTACAGATTCGAGAACCACGTAGGAACTTGGTTTTACGATGTTTTTCGGCGCAACCAAGCTTCCATCTTTCTGGACGTTCGTATTAGTAAAAAAGTTCACCGGCTGAGGGATTACATTAATTTCAAGCCCCCGGCGCCGCATAACATTCATAAGGTTATCGGAGCAGCTTGGGTGCGGACCTTCATATCCAAAAAATTCGTAGCGAAACTGGTCGCAGGCGGGAAGCAACATATCATGTATACCGTCTCCTCCATCCTCAATCATCTTTAGCATTGGCCGACGAAATCGTGATAAGAAGACGTCACCAGGTCGAGGCTTCACAGAAGTAGAGGCAATCCAAGTATGTGGTGGAGAGAGCCACTCATCCATGCTGTAGGCATTGTATGCGAAAAAGTCTGCAGCCTGACGCCCTTTTGGTGTGCAAATTCGGATACGTTGCCCGGCAGCAACGTCGAAAGCCTGAGCGTCTTTAGCACAAATAGTTACTTTTTCATTTGATGACATATTTTCTATTCTTTTTCTATGACTTATAATTTAATATAAGATCTTATAGGACAACTAGTGTCCAGACTAGAGACTTTAGAGACAAATCATAATTTAAGGTGGTATGAATAAAGAAAATACAAGTAAACTGTGGAAAATAATACATGAAGCTAGTGATTATTTAACTTTCATTAAAAATAAATTGTTTAAAGATTAATCAAACTAGGTACCAGACTAGGCAAATTAGAGATAAATCGATTAGTAAAACTTAGAGATTTTTGTTATCCTAGAAAAATGAGAAAAATACTTATAATTCTAATTTCTTTATTAATTTCAAATACTGCATTTGCCCTTGAAACATCGTTAAAAAAATTAACTAAATACTTTAAAAATGGTGAGTTAATAAAAATTCCGTCATACAGTTCAGCGCTTCGGCAAAATGATGCTTATAAAAGTATAAGAGATGGATTGTATAAAAAACGTCCAATCGAAGTTGATGCATTGATGGTATTTCCTAAAAAAGGTGAAGGTCCATTCTCTGTTGTTATGTTTGTCCATTCAAGTGGAGGAGCTGGTTTATTTTCTGACAAATGGTTTAAATTTAACAGACTAGCAGCAAAATCATTGTTGAAAAATGGAATTGCAGTAATGTTCTTAGATAATTTTTCTGCAAGAGGTCAAAAAAATACATATAAAATTCAAACTTCAATATCACATTGGTCAACATTTATTGATGCATTTAAAGCACTTGAATATTTATCAAAAGATCCAAGAGTAAATATTAAAAAAGTTGGAATTACTGGATGGTCTAGAGGTGGAGCAATTTCATTAATGGCCTCTGAAAAGAGATTAAGAGATGCATTAGTGAGTAAAGATTTATATTTTGCTGCTGCACAACCAAGATCACCACCCTGTCGTGATATAGGAATGTTTGTAAACCCTCAGCCAATTAAAGAAACTAAAACTTGGCTGGTTCTAGGTGGAGCAGATAATTATACATTACCTGGACCATGTGTTGAGCTTGGAAAAAAATATAAAGCAAATGGTGCAGATATTGAAATAACAGTTAAAAAAGGATGGCATCACGGATTCACTGCTAATTACAAACCTGAAAGAGATCCTGAAGCACAAATCTGGTCAAAATGTGCACCAGCATATACAAATGATGAAGGATATATTGTAACCAATACTGATGTTGTTCCTCCTTATCCATGTATTACATATGGTGCTACAATGGGTGGAAATAAGGGAGGCGTATTTAAAAAACCATTCTTAAATTTTTTTAAAGAAAATTTACTTGATTAAATATAAAACCCTAAAATTGAAGTTTGATAATGAAAAAAAAAAATAATTTTGCTTGGACAATTAAAAGCATTGAGTACTCTAAGATTAGTTTAATAAAATTAATCTTACTCTTTTTAATATTTAATTTTAAAGCTTTAGCATTAGATACTAAAATACCAAAAACTAATGAAGAATGGGATAAAGCATATTCTAGTCTTAGTTGGAAAAAAGGGCCTTCATTAGTAAGTTTTAATGAAGCCAATTCAAAAATAGACATTCCTTCAAACTTTTCAATATTAGAAGGAGCTGAAGCTCATCAATTATTATATTGGCTTAATGGAACTAGTTTTGATTACATTAATATTTATGCGACAGATTATGATGGAGCACAATATATGTTTGATTATACAGATTCAGGCTATGTTAAAACTGATGATTGGACCGATGTAGATCCAAACAAATTTATAAAAGAAATTCAAGAAAATTATAAAGTCAGTAATGAAATTAGAAAAAAAAATAACAAAGCTACAGTTTTAAATGTTTCTTGGAAAAAGAAACCATATTTAGATGGTGTTTATAATTCAGTGTATTATGCTTTAAATGTGAGTTGGTCTGACAACACCATAACTACAGAAGGAACGGCAATAATCTTAGGAAGAGAGGGTTATACTACTGGCAAGTATGTGGCTGGAAATAATGGCTATCAAGAACAGATGCTTTTGAATTTATCAAAATTACATAAATTTAACGATACCAAAGAATATAAAGACTGGAAATCAGGAGACAAAGTTGCAGCTGTAGGTATAGGTGCTTTACTTGCAACAACGCTAGGAGTTAAAGCATTAAAGCCAGGTCTTATTGCTGCTGGTTTATTATTACTAAAAAAATTCTGGATAATAATATTTTTACCATTTATCTGGCTTGGTAAATTATTTACAGGCTCGTCTAAAAATAAAAAAAAATAATATAAATGTTTGGAAGTAGTCAAAATTTATTAAATCTTTCATTTTTTGCAGTATTACCCGCAGCATTAATACTTTGGTATGTTTACAAAAGAGATAAATTACCTGAACCGCCACGTGTAGTTTTCATCACATTATTACTTGGTATTGGAATTACATTTCCTCTTGGAATATTAATAATCGCATTTGAAGGTTTTTTAGAAACTTTAAATTTTGGAGAAGAAGCTAGTCATTTCTTTATGTCATTTATTAGAGCTGCTTACCTAGAAGAAACTATGAAATTTTTTGTGATCATTTTTTATTGTTTACACTTAGACGTTTTTGATGAACCAATGGATGCTCTTGTTTATGGTGTTGCTGCATCTCTAGGCTTTGCTGTCATCGAAAATTGGGAATATGTTCTAGGAGGGGGTAATTTGGAAGCTGCTAAACATATTGCATTAGTTAGGGCTTTTACTGCAGTACCTCTTCATGCTTTAGCAGGTGTATTTATGGGCTTTTTTTTAATGGACGCAATTTTTCAAAAACAGAATAGAAAATTCTACTTATTTTTATCATTATTTTTTCCAGTTTGTTTACATGGGCTTTATGATTTGATCTTATTTTCTGGAAATATTTCTGATTATTATATTTTTATTCTATTAATAGTATTTTTGATAAGAGCCTATTTTATATTTAGAAAAGAAAGAAGTTTACAAACTTGGTCAAATATAAAAAAAACTAAAGTTATACCTAAAACTAGTGATGTTGTTTTTGTAGTAATGGTTACTTTTGTAATTCTTTTTTCTGTTAATTATTTTTTTAATTTTACAATGTATAGATGATTTTGACATTATTGATAAAACATAAGTATATGCTATTACAAAAAGAAAAATTCTGCCTAAAAATTAATTATTTTATTTAAAAAAAATATTTTAGGGATCTTGATTTGTGGTTTAAAAATATTTTTTTTCTTAATTTCCGATTGAAATTAAAGTTAAATCATCACTTAACTTATTATTTTTTGCAATTTTTATTGTATCTTTAGTTATGTCTAATAATTGTTTGCTTAAATCTTTATTATAATTTTTCTCAATTATGTCTATTGAACCACCAATCCCAATTTCTTCACCTTTATCATTTAAACTTTCTGATAATCCATCTGTAAAAGCATGAAATCTATGACCATTTAATTTTATCTTATGAATGCTATAAATTGATTTATTTTTTTGCTGAATCACTCCCATTGGTGGGGCTTTACTTTCAAATTTTTGATAACTACCCTTTTCATCTCTTATAATAGCTGGTTGGTGGCCACCATTTACCCATATTATTTCATCGCTAACTAAATTATATTTGCCCAAAATACCTGTCACAAACATTCCGGCAGTTTTTGTTAAAAATAAATCATTATTCATATGAAAAATCATTTCGTCAGGATCAACTTTATCACGTGACATAACCTCAAATAATGTTGAAGCTTTTGCCATTACCATCCCTGCATGAATTCCTTTTCCAGCTACATCTGCTAAAATAAAATTGATACTTTCATTGTGTGGATAAAAACTGAAAAAATCACCAGATACTTCTCTTGCGGCTATATTAATCCCAGAAACAGGATAATTAGATAAATTTCTTTTTGGTAAAAAGTTTTCTTGAACTTTAACAGCAAGGTTAACTTCATTTGAAATTCTGTCTCTCCATTTTTTTTTTTCTTCTTCACTTATTTCGAGTTTACTCATAAGTTTATTATAATACAAACCAATAACTCCTCCTGCTGTAAATGGATCTTGTGGACCTCTTATTTTTAAATCTCCAGTTTGTGATTGTTTATCTAAAACAGAAATTAAATCATGTTCAACTGATGTAGCGTTATGTTCGGCAATATTTAATCCCAATTCTTCCTGTAATGAGCTAACTCTTAAAGGATAAAAATAATTTAATAATTTCAAAATTGTAAAAGCTCCAAAAAAAGAAAAAGCACCTATTGAAGCAACACCTATGAACTGAACTTTTATTTGTTCAAACCTTGATAGACCAGTTCCTAAAATTTCTAAATCACTAAAAAAACCAACTGCCAATGTACCCCAAACACCTGCTCCAAGATGGACCGGAATCGCTCCTACCACATCATCGATTTCATACTTATCTAAAATTTCTGTGATTGCAATTGCAACTAATGCACCAAATATTCCTACAAAAATTGAAATAATTGATGTCATTGAATTGCATCCAGCTGTAATGGCTACTAATCCTGCTAATGGACCCAAAATTATATAAAAAGGTTCTGGTTTTTTGTAAATTATAAATGAAGTCGTTAATCCAGTTAACAAGCCAAATGCAGCAGCTAAAAAAGTATTAATTAAAATTAATGGAACGGCATTGTTCATTGCACCATTACTACCACCATTAAATCCAAACCAACCAAACCATAAAATTAATGTTCCAAGAACAGCCAAAGGGAAACTTGAGCCAGTAAATTTACCCTTATTTTCTTCAGAATATTTTCCTATTCTAGGACCTATAATTAAAATTGCTGCTAGTGCAATCCATCCACCAACAGAATGAACTATTGTGCTACCTGCAAAATCAATAAATCCCATATCTGTCAACCAGCCCGTTGTTCTTGTGGAGTTAGTTGTAACTAGGGTTTGAGAGGCTATATCATTCATATTAGACAGATAACTTGATGACCATGCCCAGTGGCCAACTATAGGATAAATTATTCCTGTGGCCAAAACTGTAATTATTAAATAACCATTAAATTTCATTCTTTCAGCAACAGCACCTGAAATAATTGTTGCGGCGGTTGCAACAAACATTGCCTGAAAAACAAAGTAAGTCATGTACTCAGCTTTTTCAGTTTTAAAGAAAAATAAATCGGTTCCAAATAATCCATTAAAGCTTTTGCCAAACATTAAGCCAAAGCCAAAAATCCAGAAAATAACTACGGACACACCAAAGTCAGAAGCATTTTTTAAAGCAACATTTATGCTATTTTTATGACGTGATAAACCAGTTTCCATGCACATAAAACCAGCCTGCATAATAAAAACTAAAATTGCACAATTTATAACCCAAAAAGTATCTATGAAAGATTTAATAGTATCAAGATTTGTTTCCATATTAGTTAAACGTTATAGTTATTAAAAAAAATATAAATAAAAAACTTATAGAATTATATAGAACATCAATTTTAACATTTAGAGATAAAACAGAATTTAGACAGACATGAACAAAAAAAACGCAAGTAAACTGTGGAAAATGATACAGGAAGCTGGAGACTATTTACGGAGTTAGCAGGACAACCTAACCCACACTAACCTACATTAAGCTACACTAGTTATGTGGACTATTTAACTTTCATACAAAATAAATCGATTACAGACTCATCAATTTAAGCAAGAAACTAGATCATAGACTAGATCATTTAGAGATAAATTAAGTGTTCAATTTTGAGGTTTTTGATATGTTTTTTTTGTGAAAAAAATTATTATAATCCTTACTTTAAGCTTATTAACTTCAAGCAATCTATTTGCTTCCGAGTTTTCCAATCAAAATCAATTCAATCAATGGCTTTTGAAAAATGGCCACTCTCAATATTTAGAAGGAGGAGGTGCTGAGATTGATATTTGCGCAACATATAAAAAAAATAGTGCTGCTTGGTTAAATGAAGAATGTGGAAATTATCCCAAAGGAAAAATGATAACGATGAACAATCTAAATATCAAATTAGTTAATAAAGCATTATCAGCAACTAATATTGCCTACGATTCAAACCCAAACCGAGACACCCTGATTTATTATTTATGGAAATATTCTTATAGAGATAGAGGTTCACATTTAAAAGAGTTTAAACCGACAAATAGTTCATACGATTTTAAATCCAATTTAATTGAAGATAAATTTATAAAAAAGCAAATGAAAACTAAAGGTATCCTTAGTTATTTATATTATCAAGATGGTGAAGTATTAATTGACGAATTTTCTCATAAAGAAAGACTGGGAGAGTTTTTAAATAATGAAACAAAATTTTATTCAATGTCAATGGGTAAGTCAGTAACTTCTTATTTATTAGGTCATGCCATATGTGAGGGTTATATTGATGGAGTTGATGCAAGGGTAAATGACTGGCCTATAATAAAAGATTCTTTTTATCATGATCAAAAATTAATTAATTTTTTAAATATGAATACTGGTGATCAAAAATATATCGATGAATTTAGTGGGAGAGGTACAAGTAAATTAGGCGCATATGAAGATAGAGATATTGAAACAACTATGCGCTTACACTTTAGAAGAAAAGATACAAAAAAATCTAAGGAAAGATACAATTACAATGGATTTGTCACTCAGTTAATTTTAAATTATATGAAATTTAAAATCGGTGAAGATTATGACAAATTTTATAGCAAAGTTTTCAATGATAAAATAAAGATCAAAAATAGCATTCGTTATGGCTATACTAGTTTTAAAGAACATTTTGGAAATGGACATCCTAACATAATGGCAACAAGATTTGACTATCTTAGAATAGCAAAAGCTATAATGGATGATTATCAGAATGATACTTGTGTTGGAAAATAT
>Ga0114997_10002564_pt1 | contig 14598 bp, 12 predicted proteins | sample ArcticOcean_MG_C_2_FD_87045 | JGI IMG/M metagenome (GOLD analysis project Ga0114997, IMG submission 87045) | Marine microbial communities from western Arctic Ocean - ArcticOcean_MG_CB4_136 | ecosystem: Environmental > Aquatic > Marine > Oceanic | place: Arctic Ocean: Canada Basin | collected... | reverse complement strand
ATTAAAATATTAAAAAATAACATTCTAAAACTTTCGAAAAATGTTGAAGAAGTTCATCATCTTTTTAAAAACGGATTTGAGGAGGAAGAAAGTGTAGAACAATTAAGATTAACTTTAAATAAAATTAATTCTCAATTAAAATATGCAGAAAAGATAGAATTAATCTTGTCTCAAATGCTTAATTTCCTTTTAGGAATTGATCTAGACAAACCAATTGAATTGTCAGACACATTAGACTCTTTAACTCTTAAAAACTTAAATTTTCAAGAAATATTTAAATCAGATGATTTAAATAACAATCTAGATCTAAAGATTGCAGAAAATAGTGTATTTGAAAAGGCACTATTATATAAATTAGAAAAAGCAAAAGCCCTTCCGACTTTTTCAGGCTTTATCGATGGAGCTTATACTGGAAATAGTAATAGATTTACATTTACAGAAAAAAGCCAAAAATGGTTTGGTTCATCAGTATTTGGATTAAAAGTTGACATTCCGATATTCAGTTCTTTAGGAAGAACTGCAAGTTCTCAAAAAGCCAGAATAACTCTTGAACAAGCAGAAATTGGACTTAAAGAAACGCGACGAAAAATTCAATTAAATTTTCAAAAATTAAAGAATGAATATTCCTTGTCTGTAGAGAATTATTTCAGTGCAAAAGAAAATTTATCTCTAGCTGAAAGAATAGAAGAAAAAAATCAAATTAAATTTTTTGAAGGAATTACCGGTAGTTTTGAATTGCGCGAAGCTCAGCTTCAATTATATTCAGCTCAAAGTTCATTTCTTAAATCTATGAGTGAAGTAATTAATAAAAAATCAGAATTAGAAACTATTATTAATGTGGCACAATAAATTAATATAAAATGAAAAATATTTTTAAAATCATGGTTGTAAGTTTATTTTTAACCTATTGTGATTATTCTCCTTCTAAATCTTCCATAAAAAGTATTGAGTTAGAATTAAGACAAAAAAAAGAAGAAAAAACTATTCAAATAGAAAACATAAAAAAAGAAATAGAAGCTTTAAATAGTAAAATAGACAATACTAATAATGATAAAAAATCAATTGTTATCTCAACAACAACTGTTTCATCTGCGAAATTTGATCATTTTTTAGAGTTTCAAGGTAGCGTAAAAACTGATAAAAATATAGTTGTTTACCCTGAAGTTTCTGGAATTTTAAAAAATATTTATGTGCATAGAGGGGAATATGTAAAAAAGGGAACTCTTATTGCCGAATTAGAAAATGGCGTATTAAACTTTCAACTACAACAATTAAAACTTCAAACTCAATTATTGAAAACAATCTTTGAAAGAAAAGAACGATTATGGAATCAAAAAATTGGATCTGAAATACAATATTTAGAAACTAAAACAAAATATTTAAGTAGTGAAGAAAGAGTTAAAGAAATACTGGAAGTAATTAAAAAAACAAAAGTTTATGCTCAATTTTCTGGATTCATTGACGACATAATAGCAAATAAAGGTTCTAATTTAAGTCCTGGAATAACTCCCATTCTAAGGCTTGTTAATATTGATGAGATTTATATTGAATCTGAAATTCCTGAAAAACATATATCAAAAATTAAAAAAGGATCTAAAGTTAAATTGAACCTCCCTATTCTTAATGCATTTTTTGAGTCTGAAATTTCTCAAGTTGGAAATTTTATAAAACCTTCAAATAGATCTTTTAAAATTGAAGTTATGCTTCCAAATCCAGATAAAATATTAAAACCTAATATGGTAGTTAAAATACTAATTAATGATTATACAAATGAAAATGCTTTAATGGTGCCAATCAAAAATGTACTTGAAGATTCTAAGGGATTGCCTTACGTTTTTAAAATCATTAAAGATGAAAAATATAAAATTTTGAAAACTAAAAAAACATTTATAGAACTTGGGAAATCATCTGAAAATAAAATAGAGATTAAGAGTGGGCTTAGAGAAAATGATCAAATTGTTCACGACGGTTTAAGATTAATCCATGATGATCAAATTGTTAAAGTTCTTAATTCCTTTTAAATCATAAATGAAAAAATCTACTGAATTAAAAGAGTTTTTCTTTTCGTCTTGGGCTATAAATCATAGTACTGTAGTTTACGTAATTATCTTCCTTTTCTTTTTTCTTGGAATCTATTCATACTTTACGATGCCGCGTGAAAATTTTCCAGAAATTCAAGAGACTGAAGTCTTTGTCAACTCAGCATATCCAGGGAATACAGCTGAAGACATAGAAAGGTTAATTACAGATCCTTTAGAAAAATTATTGAAAGGCGTTCAAAATGTCAAACAAATTACTTCATCTTCTGTTGAAGATTTTTCAATGATTACAATTGAATTTGATGAAAAAATTACTGTGGATTTAGCAAAACAAAAAGTCCAAGACAAAATTAATGAAGTAGTCGCAGATCCAGATTGGCCAACATTTAATAATTCTAAAATAGAACCCAAAGTTTTTAAATTTATTTATTCTGAAGAACTGCCAATAATTAATGTAAACTTAATTGGCGATTATCCTATTGAAAAGTTAAAATTTCATGCAGAAGCATTAAAGAATAAAATTGAACAATTACCGGAAATAATAAAAGTAGAGCTAAGAGGTATTCAAGACTTCGAAATCGAAGTTGCTTTAGATATATTTAAGATGAATGCTTCAACAATAAGCTTTGATGATATAGTTAATTCTCTTCAAAGAGAAAATTCGACAATTTCAGCAGGAAATATAATTGGAGATGGTCAAAGAAGAAATATTAGAATTATTGGAGAAATTTCTAATCCTTCAGATTTAGAAAAATTTGTAGTTAAAACTCAAAATGGAACTGTTTATCTGGGAGATATTGCTTCAATAAAATTTAAAGAAAAAGAGAAAACATCCTATGCTAGATCTTTCGGGAAAGAATCTGTAATGCTAGCTGTAAAAAAAAGAGGAGGTCAAAATTTAATTCAAGCTGTTGAAAACATTAAAAAAATAGTTGAAAATGAAAAAAATAAAACATTTCCCTCAGATATTGAAGTTGCTATTTCAGATGATCAGTCAAGCGACACAATTAATCTAGTTAATGATCTTAGTAATAATATAATTTTTGGGATACTATTAGTAGTAACTGTTTTAATGTTTTTCTTAGGATTTAGAAATGCTCTTTTTGTCGGGTTCGCCATACCTATGTCTATGTTTATGTCCTTTATGGTTTTAGGGCTTTTAGGTTTTACAATAAACCGTATGGTTCTATTTGGACTAATTATGGGATTAGGAATGCTTGTAGACAATGGCATCGTAGTAGTTGAAAACGCTTTTCGATTAATGCAGAGAAAGGGGTTTTCAAGAATTGAAGCTGCAAAAAAAGGTGTAGGCGAAATTGCTTTACCAATAATTATTTCAACCGCAACGACCATTGCTGCATTTCTTCCTCTTGCTTTTTGGCCTGGAATAATTGGAAAATTTATGATTTTTTTTCCTATCACTCTTTCTGTAGTACTCGGCTCTTCATTAATTGTTGCTATTTTTTTTAATTCTATGTTGGTTTCAAAATTTATGGAGATTAAAGATAGAGAGCTAACCTATAAAAGTTTATGGAGAATTACTTTAATAATGGGGATTCTTGGATTAATTTTAATCTTAAACCCTGGGCCGCTAAGAGGCATTGGCACTCTAATGATTTTGATTCCTCTTTTATTTTGGTGTTATAAATTTATAATTAAAAAATGGTCTGCATATTTTCAATATACATTAATTAAAAAACTTGAAAATAATTATAGAAAATTTTTAACTTTAGTTCTTTCTAGAAAAAATCCAATATATTTTTTAATTGCCACAATTCTATTACTATTCTCTTCATTCATTATTATTGGAATAGCATCACCAAAAGTTGAATTTTTTCCCTCAAATGAGCCTGCTCAAATTATAATATTTTTAGAATATCCTGAAGGGACTGACATACAAAAAACTAATGCTACCTCTAAAAGATTTGAAAAAGAAATTAATGAGGTGATCAATCAAGGTAAATATATTTTTAATGGGGAAAACTTTATGATTGATTCATATCTTTGTCAGGTAGGTTTAGGATCTCAAAATCCTTTAACTGATAAAGTGGCAACAAATGATATGCCAAATAAGGCTAAAATAACATTAACATTAAGTGATTTTCGATCTAGGAAAGGGCTTTCAAGTGAATATTTAAGACGTGAAATTCAAAAACAAGTTGAAGGTAAATTTCCGGGTTTATTGATTTCTGTTGAAAAAGATTCTAAAAGCCCACCAGTTGGTTATCCAATTAATATTGAGCTTATAGGGGAAGACTATAATGAGCTTATTGAAACGGCAAGTCTAATGAGAAGCTTTCTTAATGAAAAGAGAATTTCAGGAATAGAGGCGCTAAAAATTGATGTAAATAAAAATAAACCTGGAATTCAAGTTTCTGTCGATAGAGAAAAAGCTGGAGAACTTGGAGTTTCGGCAGGCCAGATTGGTAGACAATTAAGGCGTTCATTGTTTGGAGAAAAAGCTGGTGTTTATAAAAATAATGGAGAAGATTATGATATTAATATTCGTCTAAATAAAAAAGATCGAAATAATGCTGAAACTCTAATTGATCAGTATATAGTTTTCAGAGATCAAGCCTCAGGGAAAATAAAAGAAATTCCAATTTCTTCAATAGTTGAAATGAAAAATTCCATGTCTTTTAACACAATTAAACATCGGAACTTAAATAGGGTTGTAACCTTGTATTCTTCGGTATTATCAGGGTATAATGAAAATGAGGTTGTTAATAGCGCGATAAAGGCTTTAAGCGAATTAAACCTTCCACCTAGTGTCTCCTATAGTTTTGCTGGTCAAATAGAAGAGCAAAACTTAAACATGAGTTTTTTAATAAAAGCTTTAGGTTCTGGTTTATTTCTTATTTTTTTACTTTTAGTTTTTCAATTTAATTCTATTTCTAATCCTTTAATTATTCTGCTTTCAGTTTTTTTAAGCTTTACTGGTGTTCTATATGGTATAAGTATTTTTAATATGTCCTTTGTTATTCTTATGACCATGATGGGAATAATTTCACTTTCAGGAATCGTCGTGAATAACAGTGTGGTTCTTATAGATTATACTCAGTTACTTATTGCAAGAAAAAAAGAAGAACTTGGCTTAACTTTTACTGAAAGACTTTCAAAACTTGACGCAAAAGATGTAATTATAGAAGGAGGAGTAGCTAGATTACGTCCAGTAATTTTAACGGCAATAACGACTATTTTAGGATTGCTTCCATTAGCGACTGGATTAAATATAGACTTTTTCTCGTTATTTTCTAATTGGAATGCAAATGCATATTTTGGCGGAGATAATCATCACTTTTGGGCCCCTTTAGCGTGGGCCGTAATCTTTGGATTAACTTTCGCTACATTTCTTACTTTGATAATTATCCCATCTTGCTTTTATCTTATTTATCAAATTAAATTAATTTTACTTCCAACTAAAACTGCTTTTAATAAATGATGAACATAAATTATATTATAAAAGTATAGAACTTATTACCTTTGTTTGATAGAACTTAAAAATGTTTAGAACTAATAATTGTGGTGAATTAAGAATCGATAACTTATCCAAAGAGGTTGTACTTTCTGGTTGGGTTCAAAAAATAAGAAATAAAGGATTTATGATTTGGATCGATCTCAGAGATCGATATGGAATAACTCAAATTGTTTTTGATCAAGAAAGAACATCTAAAAAAATATTTCAAGAAATTAAAGCAATAAGTAGAGAATATGTTATACAAATAAAAGGTTCAGTGCTTGAAAGAGAATCGAAAAATCCAAAACTTGGAACGGGAGATATAGAAATCTTAGCTAAAGAATTTATTGTTTTAAATCCCTCCTTAGTTCCTCCATTTACTATTGAAGATAAAACAGATGGGGGTGAGGAATTAAGAATGAAATATCGCTATCTAGATATAAGAAGAACTCCTATAAGAGAAAATTTGATTTTACGCTCAAAAATAAGTTTAGAGATAAGAAATTATTTATCTAATAATGGTTTTATAGATGTTGAGACCCCTTATTTAATTAAATCTACTCCTGAAGGAGCAAGAGATTTTGTGGTTCCTTCTCGAATGAATCCAGGCCATTTTTATGCCCTTCCACAATCCCCACAAACCTTTAAACAGCTTTTGATGGTTGGTGGAATAGATAAATACTTTCAAATTGTTAAATGTTTCAGAGATGAAGATTTAAGAGCTGATAGACAGCCTGAATTTACTCAAATTGATTGTGAGATGTCGTTTGTTAATCAAGAAGAAATTATTAATCAATTTGAGGATTTATTAAGTCATTTACTGCTTAAATTTAAAGGTATTCAAATTGGAGAATTCCCTCGCATCACATTTAATGACTCTATGGAGCGATATGGATGCGATAAACCCGATATTCGTTTTGGAATGGAATTAAATACTCTTAATTCTCTTGCTCATGGAAAAGGTTTTAATGTTTTTGATTCTCAAGAATCCATTATAGGGATTTGTGTCCCTGGAGCTTCTTCTTATTCAAGGAAACAAATTGATGAATTAACTGATTGGGTTAAAAATTCTGAAATAAATGGTGCTGGATTGATTTGGGTTAAATATGATTTAGAAGGAAATACAAAATCTTCTGTAGATAAATATTTTGATTCAAAAGAACTAATTCAATGGGTTAAATTTTGTGACGGGGAAAAAGGAGATCTTCTTTTGATTATGTCTGGAAAGAAAATAAAGATAAGAAATCAAATGAGTTTATTGAGATTAGAGATGGCTGAAAGACTTGGACTTAGAAAGCCTAATGAATTTGCGCCTTTATGGATAATAGACTTCCCACTTTTAGAATGGGATGAAAAGATGAATTGTTACCGCGCTATACATCACCCTTTTACAGCTCCTAAGTCTGATCATTTAGACTTGTTAAATTCAAATCCCAGGGAAGTTTTTGCAAACGCATATGACCTTGTACTTAATGGAAATGAAATTGGAGGAGGTTCAATTAGAATTAATTCTACTGATTTGCAGAAAAAAATGTTTGATTTATTAGGCTTTTCAAAAGAAGAAGCTATGGCTCAATTTGGGTTTTTAATGGAGTCCTTTCAATATGGCGCCCCTCCTCATGGAGGAATAGCGCTTGGTCTAGATAGATTAGTTGCTCTTTTAGGAGGAAAAGAAACTATAAGAGAATTTATTGCCTTTCCAAAAAATAATAGTGGTAGAGATTTAATGATTAACTCTCCAAGCAAAATTTCAAATCAACAGTTAGATGAATTAGGCTTGTCAATTGACGGTTAAAATTTTAATTATTATGAAAAATATTCTAAGATTTATTTTTTTTATTTTTTTGCTAAGTTTAATTTTTGGACACTTTATTCGTGATCAAAAAAATTATGACTTAGGAGAGAAAATAATTGGATTTAGTGTTATAGGAGGAGCCTTTATATTTCTTCCTCTATTTCTGTTTAACCGATTGAAAGGGAAGAAGCTGTCAGACTATACTCTTGACAATCAAAATATTAAGAAATTATCTAATGAAACTTCTGAAAATATTGAAAATCACTAATTTTGCTCAATTTTCATATATTTATAATGTTTTCTCCCAAACAATCATGTAGCTCTGTATTTAATTCATTTTAATTATGAGAGATACAGTTAAATTTTTTAATACTTCTAAAGGTTTTGGCTTTATAACTAATAATGAAAGGGGTAAGTATGTTTTTTGTCGCCACCTCTCTTGGAGGTAATAATATTAATGAGTTTTACGAAGTAGAATGCCTAGAGGAAGGAAAAGTAGCAGATCAAATGCAGCTATTATAAGTTTATTTTTGATATTGCTACAATATATTTTATTCTAGTTTTTTGTTCTCTTTTTAACAAAAAACTCTTGAATTAAGTTTGTTGATTCCTCCTGTAGAACTCCTTTTTTAATTTTTGTTTTTGGATGCAACTTAATGCCTTTTGAAATGCCTCCCATTTTTAAGTCGGATGCGCCAATAACTAATCTATTAATTTGACTTAAGTACAAAGCTCCAGTGCACATAATGCATGGCTCTAGTGTCACATAAATCGTACATCCCTTTAAGAATTTACCATTTAAAAAATTAGAGGCCGATGTTATTGCTAACATTTCAGCGTGCGCAGTTACATCATGAAGCTTTTCAGTTAGATTATGTGCTCTTGCAATAATTTTATTGTCAATAACAATTACAGCGCCAACGGGAACTTCCCCTTCTTTGGTCGCAAGTTTTGCAATGTTTAAAGCTTGGTTCATAAAGTATATATCATCGAACTTCATTGAATAGTTTTATTTAAATAAAAATAAAAAATAAAAAATAAAAAACATCATTTCAAAAAGACCTTTATAAATGCATTTATTGAAAAATGATTACGGGGTTAAATATGTAAATTAAAATTCATTTCATATCTTTTAAAGATCATATGAAAGATTCTAAACGTCTTTTTTTAGTCGATGCATTTGCTCTAATTTTTAGAGGGTATTATGCTTTCATTAAAAATCCAAGAATAAACTCTAGAGGAATGGACACGTCTGCCATTTTTGGATTCATGAATTCTCTTTTAGATTTAATAAGGAAAGAAAACCCTGACTACTTATCGATATGCTTTGATAAGGGAGGCTCAAAGATTAGAACTGAAATGTATTCAGCTTATAAAGCTAATAGACATGAAACACCTGAAGCAATTAAAATTGCTATACCCTATATTCAGAAGATTTTAAAAGAAATGAATATTTCTGTAATAGAAAAAGAAGGATATGAGGCAGATGACATAATAGGTACACTTGCAAAAAAAGCTGAAAAAGAAGGTTATAAAACCTACATGGTAACTCCTGATAAGGATTTTGCGCAACTAGTTTCAGAAAACATATTCATGTATAGACCATCTAGAATGGGTAATGGTATTGAAATATGGGGAATAGAAGAGGTGAAGGCTAAGTTTGAAATAGACTCTCCTGGACAGGTTGTCGACTACCTTGGGATGATGGGGGACTCCGTTGATAATATTCCTGGACTTCCTGGAGTAGGAGATAAAACTGCAAAAAAATTTATTAAAGAGTTTGGTAGCATGGAAAAATTACTTGAAAACACTCATGTAATTAAAGGAAAGTTAAAGGATAAAATTGAAGCTAATAAAGAATTAGGCCTTTTATCTAAAGAGCTTGCTAAAATATTATTGAATGTCCCTGTTGATTTTGAATCAGAAAAATTTAAAATTTCAACTCCAAACTTTGAAACTATTAATGTTCTATTCGAAGAACTTGAGTTTAAAAGAATGAAAGAGAGTTTTGAGAAATTATTTTTAAATAATAAAAAATCTGACATTAAATCAATCCCTGAAAGTATTAATAAAGTAGCTAAAGAATTAACAGGTCAAATAGATCTATTTAAGAGTCCTGGATCTGGAGAATTCAATAATCAATTAACTAGTGATTTTAAAAAAATAAATTTAAAATCAAAAAATCATTCATATCAATTTATAAATAACTCATTAGGTTTAGACTTACTAGTTGAAAAAATTTTTAAACAAAGTTCGGTTTCATTTAAAGTTCATACGGATAACATAAGCCCATTTAAATCAAAAATAATAGGTATCTCTTTTTGCTGGCAGAAAAAAAAGGGGTATTATTTATTCTTTCCTAATGACCAAAAAAAAATAAATTTAATATTAGAAAAGATTAATCTATTTTTTAACAATGCCAATATAGAGAAAATCGGACATGATCTTAAGTATGATTTGAAAGTGTTGTCAAATTATAAAATTAGCCTAGAAGGACCACTATTTGATACCCTAATAGCTCACTACTTAATTAATCCCGATAGACGTCATGATCTTGATGTTTTAGGAAATACTTATTTAAATAATAATTCTAAATCATTAAAGGAGTTTCTTTTAGAGAATGGTAAAAATAAACTTAATATTTGTGAAATCCCTATAGAGAATCAAACTGAATTTTTTGTTAAGGATGCTGATATGATTTTTCAATTAAAGCTATTTTTCGAAAAAGAATTAAAAGAAGCAGAAAACATAAACCTATTTAAAAGTATTGAACTTCCTTTATTAAAAGTTCTTTCAAAAATGGAAATCGAGGGTGTTAATATTGATGTTTTATTTTTGAAGGAACTATCTAAAACTCTTGGGGAAGAAATTAATAGGATTGAAAAAATTGTTTATGAACAAGCAGGGGAAACTTTTAATATTGGATCTCCTAAGCAATTGGGATTAATATTGTTTGATAAATTAAAATTAATAGATAAACCAAAAAAAACTAAAACTGGTCAGTATTCAACCGCAGAAGAAGTTTTATCATATCTTGCAAAAGATAATAAAATAGTGTCTAATATAATTTTCTGGAGATCAATAAAAAAACTACTTAACACATATGTGGAGGCTCTACCTGAACAAGTTAACTCAAAAACTGGTCGTATTCATACAGTATATAATCAAGCAGTTGCCTCAACTGGAAGACTTAGCAGCAACTCTCCTAATCTGCAAAATATTCCAATAAGAACTGAAACAGGAAAACAAGTTCGTAAAGCTTTCATACCCCGAGATGAAAATCATATTCTATTAGCTGCAGATTATTCTCAAATTGAATTGCGAATTATAGCAGCTTTAAGTAAAGACCCTGTAATGATTAAAGCCTTTCAAAACAATGAAGATATTCATTCAAGTACTGCTTCCAAAGTTTTTGGAGTTCCTATAGATGAAGTGACTAGTATTCAAAGAAATAATGCTAAAATAATAAATTTTGGAATTATTTATGGTGTTTCTGCTTTTGGTTTAAGTCAACAAACTGATTTAAATAGAACTGAAGCTAAAGAATTAATAGATAAATACTATGAAACATATCCAAAACTTAGGAGCTATATTAATGACCAAATTCATGAAGCTAGAGAAAATGGTTATGTTAAAACTGTTTTAGGCAGAAGAAGGTACTTAAATGATATTCTTTCTCAGAATGCAATAGTAAGAGGAGCTGCTGAAAGAAATGCAGTGAATGCTCCTGTCCAAGGAAGTGCTGCTGATATTATAAAAATTGCTATGATAAATATTGATAGAAAATTATCTGAAGAATCATGGAAATCTAAAATGATTCTTCAAGTTCATGATGAACTTGTATTTGACGTTCAAAAAAATGAATTAGAAAGTCTAAAGATTATGGTTAAAAAAGAAATGGAGCACGCCTTTTTATTTGAAGTTCCTTTGATAGTAAACATAGGAATTGGGAAAAACTGGTTGGAAGCTCATTAAAATTAAAGAATCTGATTTCTTATAAAATTTATATTAATGCTAATCTTGCAAAATCAGTTATATGTAAATCTTTATTTATAGATTTAATATAATCATGAACACTTAATTTACCATCTTTAATATACGATTGATTTATCAAAGTATTGTCTTTAAAAAATCGTTTTATTTTACCTTTTGCAATATTATCTAACATTTCTTCAGGTTTACCTTCCTGTCGCAACTGCTCTTTTGCAATTTCAATCTCTTTTTCAACTAAGCTTGAATCTACTCCTTCTTCATTTAAAGCGATAGGATTCATTGCAGCAATCTGCATAGATATATTTTTGGCCACTTCATCAGAACCTTCAACTACCGATGAAAGACTAACAATAGTTGCAATTTTATTTCCTGAATGGATATAATGACCAACAAAATTGCCTTTTATTTTTTTAAATCCTCCAATTTCTATTTTTTCACCAATTACTCCAGTTTGTTCAATTAATTTTTCAGAAACAGTTATTTCTTCAAAATTTGCAGCTAATAACTCATCTAAGTTATTCTTATCTAGGCCAATCGTTAAAATTTTATTTGCCAAAGCTAAATAAGTATTATTTTTAGCTACAAAATCAGTTTCACAATTTAATGCAATAAGAATTCCTTCTGTGTTGTCTGAGTTAACTTTGGCTAAAACCACTCCCTCTGAAGAATTTCTATCTGCTCTATTAGCAGCAACTTTTTGACCTTTTTTACGAAGATTCTCTATTGCTTTATCAAAATTACCATTAGATTCAACAAGTGCTTTTTTACAATCCATCATACCCGCTCCAGTAGATTGACGTAATTTATTAACTTCTGCCGCTGTTATTTTCATAACTTTTTATTTACTTAATTAATAGTTAAAAAGAAACTTTTAGGATTTTTTTTCAGTAGTTGTTTTGCCTTTTGGAGGAACTGACTCGACTGATTCACTTTTAGCTTTATTTTCTTCAGAATCAAAAATAATCTTTTCTTCAATTTTTTCACCCTTAGCTGCGTCATCTTTTTCTTTTTGACGGGCTTTCAAACCTTCAGAAATTGATTCCGTTACCAAGCTAAGAATTTTGTCTATAGATTTTGATGCGTCATCATTTGAAGGAATAACAAAGTCAACATCTCTAGGGTCAGAATTAGTGTCGACCATTGCAAAAATTGGAATTTTAAGCTTCTGGGCCTCCTTTATCGCTATATGTTCTCTTTTAATATCAACAACAAAAATAGCTGCAGGCAATCTTGTCATATCTGTTATGGATCCTAAATTTTTTTCTAGCTTAGCCCTATGTCTATTTACTTGAAGTTTTTCTTTTTTTGAAAGAGTCTCAAAAGTTCCTTCTTGTTTCATTCTATCAATTGAAGACATTTTTTTTACCGCCTTTCTAATAGTCACAAAGTTAGTTAACATTCCTCCAGGCCATCTTTCGGTAATGTATGGCATATTAACTTTGCCTGCTTTATTTGCAACAATATCCTTAGCCTGTTTTTTAGTGGCTACAAATAATATTTTACGACCTGAAGCAACTATTTTCTTCATTGCCAATGAAGCTTCTTCAATTTTAGCAGCAGTCTTATATAAATTAATAATATGAATACCATTACGCTCCATATAAATATAAGGGGCCATATTAGGATTCCATTTTCTAGTAAGGTGACCAAAATGTACGCCTGAACTTATCAGGTCTTTTACGTCGATGTTTGCCATTTAAATTAGTTTACGTTCCTTGATTTAGCAATACCTAAGTGGCTTTAATAAAAAGTTAAAGGCCTTAAACATTTAGATGCTAAACTAAAACTCGATAAAATCGAGTGGGCAAGGGGTTAAAAATATGAACAGACTCTTTTTTTTAAAAAGAGCAAAATAATTATCTTTTTGAGAACTGGAATTTCTTTCGAGCTTTCTTTTGGCCAGGTTTTTTACGTTCCACCATTCTAGGATCTCGAGTTAATAAACCTTCTGGCTTTAGTGAACTTCGAAAATCTTCATTTATTTTACACAATGCTCTTGAAATACCCAGTCGAACAGATTCAGCTTGACCAGTAGTTCCTCCTCCAACTACAGTGATATTTAAATCGTAAGTATCCTCTGTACTAGTTAATACAAATGGTTGCATAACTTTATATTGTAATGTTTGAGTTGGAAAATATTCAATAAATTTTTTCTTGTTAACAGTAATATTACCCTTCCCTTTTGAAAGGAATATTCGGGCAACAGAAGTTTTTCTTCTACCTATGGTATGAATTACATCCATTATTTAATTTTGTTAAGTTTTATTTCAGTTGGATTTTGACCTTGATGTGTATGTTCTGATCCAGAAAAAACTTTAAGGTTTCTATATAAAACAGCTCCTAACTTATTCTTAGGAAGCATTCCTTTTACTGCATTTTCAATTATACGAATAGGGTCTTTTTTAAACAATTGTTCTGCGCTAAGTGACCTCTGACCGCCGGGGTAACCAGTATGTCTTATGTATAACTTATTTTTCCATTTATCGCCGCTTAAATAAATTTTAGATGCGTTTACAACAATTACATTATCACCACAATCAACATGAGGGGTGAAATTTGTTTTATGTTTTCCTCTTAATAAATTCGCAACTTGCGAAGCCATTCTTCCAAGGGTCATTCCATCAACATCCAACAATAACCACTGTTTGTCTGCAGTTGTGCTATTAGCCGAAATTGTTTTAAAACTTAATGTATCCACTTTATGATTTTTAATTACTTATTTTACCCTCCTATTGAAGCCTGCAAATGTAATACAATATTTTTTTTTCGACAACATGTCTCTCAATTTTTTTATTTTAATATAAAGCGAACCTTATTACACTAGCTTATCTTAACTAATTTTAAATCTATTTTTATTACTCTAATAATTTTTCTCTAGAATTAAAACTCTAAAAAGGCAAGTCGTCTTCTACCTCATTGTCTTCGCTGGAAGATGGCTCAAAGCCTGACTCAGAAGGTAAAGGAGGTGTTTCTGATTGAGCAGAGTTAATGTTTTCAATTCTCCAACCCTGAATAGAATTAAAGTATTTTGTTTGCCCTTCAGGGTTAACCCATTCTCTTCCTTTAATATTAATTCCAACTTTAACATTTTGTTCAACTTGGAATGAGTCTAATAAATCACACTTGTCCTGAATAAATTCTAACAAAATGTGCTGAGGGTACTGCTCTTCTGTAGTTATGACTATTTCTCTTTTACGAAAACCATTACTGCCATATGTTTTTACTTCATCAAGCCATTTTATTTTTCCTATAATTTCCATTTTTTTTATTTATTTAATTTGTAAAAGTATAAAAAATGTATCCTTCAAAACTAT
>Ga0114997_10002563_pt1 | contig 14601 bp, 11 predicted proteins | sample ArcticOcean_MG_C_2_FD_87045 | JGI IMG/M metagenome (GOLD analysis project Ga0114997, IMG submission 87045) | Marine microbial communities from western Arctic Ocean - ArcticOcean_MG_CB4_136 | ecosystem: Environmental > Aquatic > Marine > Oceanic | place: Arctic Ocean: Canada Basin | collected... | reverse complement strand
GGCTTAATAAAAATTTACGCAATGTAAATCTCCTCATTATGTTTTAAGTTAAGTAACCTTTTAGAATAAAAAGGGTTTTGATTTTATTCCTTATATATAAATATCATATATATAGAGAAAATTTAGTTAGTTTGTGTCGAATCTCACAACAAAAGATAAAGCTAATTCTTTATCGTTTTTGATTGGTTTAGCAATTTTACCTATTGCTAGTAATTCATTTTCGTCATTATATAAACCAATACCAGTAACGTAGGTTGCAAACTCTGAATGAGTAGCTTGACCTATCAATTTCCCATCAGTTTGATAACCACCTACGATGTCATAAGAAGAGGTTGCGTATCCAACTAAGTGATATGGAAATTCATCATACATTGTATTTTCAAGTGAGTGGGTAGAAGGATTAGTATCATTACTAAAATATGGATTAGAACCACTAGACATTAAAATACTACCACTACCATCAACTCTTAAAGTTTTATTTGTAGTGTGTTCAAATTCATTTTCTCCTACAGAACAAACATATTCTCTTTCATATATTGTTTGAGTAGAATTAAATCTAAAAGTAAATCCATCTGAACCACTCTTAGCGGCAGTATTGAAATAAGAACCAGTATCAGTTATTACAGCTATACCATCATTATAAAAAATATTACCAACTACACTACCACTATATGCAGGAGAGTGTGTAGGTGTTCTACTAGCATAACTTGCAGAATAAGCTGTATCGTATAGATTACCATATCCATCATCTTGTATAATAATAGTTGAATCCGTACTATCATCTGTAATTCTTACTGAATGTGGTTTTATATGTTCACCATAATATTTTTGTGGAATTGAAATTACCGTAGCTGTGTCATGTAACTGTCGCGTATATGGTTTTTTTAAAGTTAATACAGTATTTTCTAAATGGTTCGTTGATTCATACTCAATCACAGCATCAGAACTAGTTGGAACACCCCTGATATAATCTATATAACCTCGCATAGTTGCTATGTTTTTATAATATAAATTATTTATAGATTGATATGTTGGAACCCTGTAGTAAGTACTTTCAGATATCGTAGTTGATGTAGCAGTGCTTAAATTAAAATCATATAAATTTGCATCACTTCCTTTTATTATATGAAATGAAAAAAATCCACTACCACTATCCGTATCATTAAAAGTAAAAGTTTTATGTACTTGAAATGATGATATTGAAACGTCTTGAGGTTCAATGTTTTTTCTAAATGACATTGTTTAACCCTTTAGAAATCAAGTTTAACTTTTATAAGAGCTTCTCTTGATTTAGATTTTAGGATTGGTTGACTTAATTTTGCTACAGCTAATAATTCATTATTGTCATTATACAACCCAACACTTGTTATGAAAGTTTTAGGGTCACTTCTTAATGCAGGAATTACTGTTTTTATACCACTTATTGACTCAGTATAAAATGTTTCGTTTGTCGTAGCATTAAATTGAGCAGCTGTTGCTCTTACAAAATAATGACGAGATGTTATTTGTTCTTGTCGTTTAGCTTGAAAGTATGAACCAGAAACTAATGTATTATATAATTTTCTTTGATTTCTATCATCTGAATTAGAGCCACTCAAAGATACTAATGCAAATGGAGCACCTGATAACCGTTTTGGATTAAGTATTAATGTTCCAATACCAGGATAGAATGTTCCATATGAACCCATAGTAGAATCTTCTGAAGCTGCTGCAGTTTTAATTATTGTACCACCCACGTGAGAACCACTAACAATATTGTATTCAGGTGCAAAATTTCTTTGATTGGTGTTACCACCTCTAGTTGCGGTTGAATCATCAATTAATTTTATTAATTTACCTGAACCATTACTTAGGTGTAATTCCCAACCACCAGGTTCTAATTCTTCTCTTATTCTTGCTCTATTAAAACTTAAAGCATAAATTGTTTCTTCGTCTTGATTAGGGCCAAATGTAAATGCTGTTGTTTTAGGTGGATTGATTAAACTGTTAAATTGTCCAAACACAGCGGCTGATGCTCTATCTCCAGTAGCACCTACAGTACCTAATGAACCACTACCATTTGCGTTACCATAAGCAATTCCAAATTGAACTGACGCAGAAGCATTACCAGATGGGTCATATCTGTAAACATCTACACTATAATCACCTGTATTTGTATATTGCGTTGAAGATGTAAAGAATGAAGTTATACTTCCAGCCCCATCCTGAAAAACTCCAGATGTGACAATAGATACATCTTCTATTCTGTCTTCGGTTGTTAAATTTCTATAAAATGCCATTTAAATACTCCTATTAATTTTTTCTTTTAATTCGTTCCTGTTTGTGGAGCTAGTGCGTCATCTGCTCCAGTCGGTGAAGAGTTAACTGTTAGAGATACAATACCCACTAAACCAGATGTTAAACCAGTTATTATAATGTTTGTTGTAGCATTTGGTGCTGGTGTAATAAACTGTTTAGGTGAAACTTGAGCTGTTTTAGCTGATGCAATTATACTACTAAATACACTCGATGCAGCACCTGCAGGGTCTATAAATGCAGCTATACCAGAGTTACCAATTTTAAAACTATAAAGTTCATCAGCTGCACCTGTTGTAGTTGGTGAAATTGTAAAATTTGCACCAAATTCAACATTTGTATATTGCAATGGTGATATTTGTAATTTTGCACCTGTTGTATTAGCATCTACAAGATGACTATTGAAACCATCTCTATTTGGAGCTGCTTCAAGTAAATTCATATTTTCGATTACTGCTCCATATGAATCTGTTCCGTTAGGGTGAGTTACGTCATATAATTTATAATCAATCTCATCGTCACTTAATGCAAATTTAGTGACTCTAAAATCACCAGCTGAAAGTCTTTGTCTTCCTTTTTTTGTTAAAATAGCATCTACTGTGATACTTGTATTGTCTAAAAATCCCATTGTATTACTCCACTAGTTAATAGTATGTTGAATCAGTCACTACTGCGTTTTCGTTAAACGGACTCAAACTGTCAAAAGTTTTATCTTCATTTACCTTTACTACGATTACTTTTTTTAAATTAGATTTTTCACCTCTAACAGTAACGGTAGTTGTTGCACCAGGATTTACCCTCAATGCCTTTATAGTAATTTGTTTTCCTCTATATGTCTTTTCTTGTAAAGGGTTGAATTGTGATTCTCCCTCGTTATTTTCAAAATTTACGAGTTTTAAATTTTGAATTGTAAATAAATATGTTTCTGGTTCTATATCCCCATCTAAATCTTTGTTATAAGGCTCGAATCTAACCGCGTTTTCCCCAATAGAACCCCCACTCTCATCTACATCATCTGTATCTAAATCATCAAGTATTGGTCTTAGTGGAGGAAGAAATTTTGCCTCTGAAATAACCGTATTAACTCTTGCTAATGTTTCAGGTTTTATAGTAAATAGTGTATTAGCATCTAAAATTGGGTCAGGTGGTACTACTAATTTTTTTTCACTAAATTTATCTTCATCTACTAAGTAACTTTTAAACCCATTTACTGTTGGAGAAGCTTCTAAAGGTATAATATTTTCAAGAACTACACCAAACGAATCAGTTCCATCTGGATGACTATCATCGTAAAGTGTATAATCTATTTCTTCATCACTTAATTGAAATCTAGTTATATTAACACGTCCTTCAGTTGACAAGTACTTTCTTCCAAGTGTTGTCAAAATAGCATTAACACTAGTGTTGTCACCATTATAAAATCCCATTTCTTATTTTCTCCACATTAATAAAATATCTACTATAACTTTACTGTAAATAAATATACACCTTCTAAGTTTTTAAACATTTTAAATTAACCTGAAGGCAAATCGGAGATTAGTCACATCTATATGTCGTTCCGCTCATCATCATCATCAATTCTTAATCTTGAAATACCAAAGTCGACTGGTGTAGCTACCGTTGGAGCTGATGTTCTAATTATTATTGGTAAATCACCGTCTAATGTAGTTGCTCTACTATTTTTAACACCTTCATAAAAACTTCTATTTAAAGCTAATATATTATCATATTCTGGATCTAAATCTGAAGGGTGTAGTGATTTAGAAGTATAAAAATTTAGAAACGGATCCGTAGTAAATCTTGAACTTCTATCAAAATCACCTGAACTCGTGTAAAAAAATTGATACTCAAGATTGTGTTCTGATAATCTACTTTCCATAACCATAGAAGCTGTCGCTTCAGTAAATACGTAATTAGGCCCACCATATTTTGCTGAACCTGAAATATATAAATTTCTATCATCAAAATTATCGTTAGCTTCAAACTTATAAAGTGAAGGTTTCAAGAACGTATCAGAACTATCTATTTCTCCAGTATAGGTTGGATACTCTGTTTGTATTGAAACAATAGAAGCACTATCTTCATGGTCTACTTCAAGCACAGTCATATTTATACTGTCTTCATAAAAAGGTTCAGTAAAACTTGGATGGTTTCTTTGAACAGGTGACTTAGGTCTTTCGAAAATATTACCTTCTATTAAAGTTCCCATATGAGCTTTAGCTCTTGCTGGTATTAATTTACTTAACTGTTTAAATATAGATTGGTCATAATATTTAATGATATGCATATAATCCCAAAAATTATTTTTACCACTATATTTTTGAAAGTATGTATCTGATATACTTTTTAATTTATCGTATTCTTCTTCAAAATTATCTCTTGGGTCTCCAATGTATTGATTGAAATCAAGATTTGCAAATGATGATACAATATCTTCATTTATAACGTCAACTGGTGAGAAGTATATTCCTAACTTTGGTGAGTCTAATGGTGAAAAATCATTTGAACTTTGGTCAAACCTAGTATTTCTGTTTAGTGAAGCACCACTACCACTTAAAAAATTATTTTCTATTCTAATCTTTGTAGCCATCCTACGATTAGGGCCGTGATTCGGTATGATAGTTTTTGTTTTATCTATAACGGATTCAAATGTATTAGCTCCACCAAATCCTTGAGCACTACCTGTCTGTGTATAAGTTTGATTAGCACTTACATCTCTTATAGATGAACTACCTGTTAATGCAGTATTGTCATCAAATGAATATCGTCTTACTAAATTAGTATAAGAAGATGATACACTATTTCCAACATATGATTTCGGAGTAGATACGTGTAAATCAAAAAACTCTTCTTCTAATGGTTCAGTCCATAATCTAAATTCCATTAATGAACCAGTTAATTTACTAGCTCCAAATGCTGTTGTAGAATTACCACCAATAAATAAGTCACCACTACCTGTCCAAGACGCATTATATGATTGTGAAGCCGCTGATGAACCTGAAATTAACATACTTGATTTTGATGTTAATATTATTCTATCTAAACCAGCGTCATATTTTTTAACAAATAAATCATATCTAAAAGCGTCAGTAATAGTATCGGTATTACTTTCTACTTTTCTTAATGATACATCATCCCAATAAATTGTTGAACCTGGTTTACGGTTTTCAAAACGCACACCAAGTTTTGTAGTATTAGGAAATTTAATAGTTTTTTTAACTTGTATCTGTTTCCATTCGGTTTCATTTAAACCAACTTTTTGAGATGTTTTAATACCACCTTCATTTGTCGAGTAATCAAATTCTTCATTCCAATTAACAACATCTTCATTCGAGTCTAATTCAAATAAATTAATACTACCAACTGAATCAACTGTGCTACCCGAAGCTTTAGCATAAGCACTAAATATATAAGTATCACCAGTTGATACATCAGCTACAGAAGCTGTGTATGTAGGATATAAATCACCTGGATTTCTATAAAAGTATGTGTATGACACACCATCGTTTGAAGTGTTTCTATGTCTTAAACTATTAGTTCCTATTTTAGCTACATTAGAACTACTTACTATTTCAATACTTCCACGTTCAGCACTATTTGTTCCTGTAAAAAATGGTGGATTTGCTAATGAACCTGTTTCAAATGATGGGAATGGAAATAACTCTGTATTAATTTTTGATTTTCTCAACATTACAGAATGATACTCACCACCAAATACTGGTAATAGTGATGAACTAACTTCTCTATATCCACCAGAACCAGATAACATAAATGAAACAGTTCCGTAATTATCATCTGAATCGTTATCTTTTAATTTTATAACCCAACCACTATCTTTTTGTACAAGCACTTGGTCTGAACCAGAAACGGAACGAAATCTCATTTCAACAGTTTCAGGCTTTTTACCACTATTAGTATCATTTACCCAAGTTGTTTCTACATATTGACCTGCTCTAAATCCTAGAGCCTTGGTAAATTTTCTAGCTATTTCAAATTGTGCTTTATGGTTATCTTTTTGTAATCCACCATATTCACGAACTCTTAAAATACTACTTGGAATACCATAACAGTTCATCATCCCCCTTAACGAACCAATAGTACCTTTAGATTTAAGTAAATAAGGCATACTAGCTATAATTCTTTTAGTTATTTCCTTTGATATATCGCCTTCTGGTGGTGATGATAGTGAACCTGAAGTATAAAGTGAATATGAATCACTTCCACTTACTGTTGTTACTTTTTGTCCAAATCCGATTCTACTTAAATCTAATAAGTCTTTTCCATCTTGAACATCAAAACCAAGAGATTTAGCTAAATTAAAAACTAAATCTTTAGAAAACCCATTAGATATATCATTTTGTCTATCTGTAATATCAGCTAAAGCTTTCGTGTAAACCCACAATTCATCAAAATGGTGTCCTGACATATTCATAAAATCTAAAAAATAACCATTCTCTGCATCTTCAGCAATGTGTTGTGGTAATAAATTTGTTAATTTATTTGGATTTTCTTTATCGTATAATGATGCACTATATAACTGACCTGTAGTTGAAGGGTTTGAACCATACCAGGATAAGAAATTAGCTTCTGAAGAACTTATTGGTACAAATGGGTCGGCATAAGTTCCACTACCAGACTTTGGCCAAGATGCATCTTTAAATTCTCCCATAGAACTTGTTACATAAGATGAATTTGTATTGTAAAGATAATTTTCATACCCATCAAAATTATTTTTAACTTCTCTTATTTTATTTTGAAAATTTAAAGCGTCAGTTTCACCATTTGTTATTAAAGCAAAAGAAGAACTCGTAGCGGTATAACTTTCTATTTGTTCAATTTTATATTTAAAGTTTGTTAATCTTTTTTCTGCAGAACTAAAGTTTATAAAGTTTTTATAATTAGAATAATCTACATTTATTTCCACCGGTTTTTGACTACCACTAATGTACTTATCTATTATACTTGTTTGTAATTTTGAATCACTCGTAATTAAATCGTTAAAAGTTTTAAGCTTTGTTTGACGGTTGTTAATTGGTGAAGTTACCAGTTTTGAATCAGGTGTTTTTAATATTAGTACATCTTCATCTTCCTGGTCATATGGAACTAACTCAACAGTTTCTGTAAGTTGTGGTAATATTTCACGAACTATAAATGCCTTATCACCCTTTTTAATATCATCTGATAATGGTTTATATAATTTAAATATTCCTGAATGCGGAGATTCTTTAAATGTTATATCATCTGTTCTTATATTTGTAACTAATAATTTATTATCTTCTCCAAAATGTAGATATGTATTTAAATCTCTAACATCTGATGTTTTATGTGAAATATCAATATTTGAAAAATTTGCTTTAGGTTCTTGAACTTGACCTTCAGTATAAGTATTATTTCTAGGTGGCTTTACTTTCGTTCTAAATTCTTTCCAAGATTGGTTTATAGTAACTTTATTACCACTAACACCTTCTATTTTAGCTACAAATGGTATTAACAGGTAAGAATTTGCATCTGCAGTTGCTTTAACTTTAACTTCTAGCACACTAGAACCATCAACCTGAACAGGCTCCTGTCCTGGCGACACGCCGACTAACATAATTTTATATTCACCACTAAATCCAGCATCTAAACCAAATAGTGTACCAAAGTTTAATGTTGGTTCAGTCTCTCCATCATCTAATCGAACAAGTCTTTCAGTAGTAGTATCTACGTGAATTATCTGTAAAGCAAAGTCATCCGCCTGCTGTTCACTGCTAACGTAAACTTCTGCATTAATATTTAAAGTAACGTCTGTGTCTAGTTTAGCCTCAACTGGGTTGGTGTTAGTAAAACCATCACCTATATTTAAAAAATTAGCCATTACCTATCCTCATCAGTTTCAAAACATACAGGATACATTATTGTGCTCGGAGAACCAGTTACATCCGCCATCGATACTGTTAGCCTAACACCAACGTGAGTATCTTTACTTGATATTGCAAACGTAGCTTCAGTTACACCTACACCCTCAACAACTTTACTATTACCACCAAAAGGAGTTGTCCATTGAACATCATTATTTTCACGATCACCGGCGTTAATAACGTCATAATTGTTTGTATCTCTATCATATCCACTAAGTTCCCATCTATAATATGCTTCTAAATTTAGTGGTCTTGTAGTAATACTTTTTAATGTAATTATATTATCTTTATCTCCTGTATATACAAGTTCTATTGGATTCCATTTATCATCATTTAAATTTCTAATACCTTCAAGTTCTAAACTTTCATCTTCTATAGTAAACCCCTTTCCATCAGTTCCAGTATCTGTACCGTATTTATTTTCAAGTTGTTGTATAGTAGTTACACCTTTAAATCCTCCATACAATTTAGTAAAGTATACATCCGGATTGGCAACTCTAACGTTAGCTTGGGAGAGGTCTGATACATAAAACCTTGCATTAACTACACCGGTTAGATCATCAAGTTCATCAGTTCTACCATCAGCTTCATCTTTTTCAGCACTTGGTGGCTTTATAATTTTTTCAATAAAACAATTATTAATTGAGACCACACCACCAATAATTTGTTTAGACAATGGGTTTGGAAACTGTAATAGTTTTGAATCTTCAAGTTCTCCACCATTTTCTGAAAGAATTTTAACACCACCCTCTACTTTTATATAATTTCGTTCTGTTTGAATTTTTAAAAAATTATCTCTATACTCAAAATCATTTATTTTTTCAGGAACTAATCTTATTTCTGAACGAGAGTCTGAAATTTCGTGAATGTAATATTTGTTTTCTTTTACTAATAACTTATTATTTTTATCATCAACAATAATTCCATTTGAATCAATAGTTGGTTCTCCAGTATAAATATTTCCATCCATATTAACTAACATTGTTTCATCTGAACCAGCAGATTTTCTAAAAAAATTATATTTTACCACATAACGGCCTCTATCGTATCCCAACTTTCTTAAAATTGTACCAGTATTTAAGTTTAAACCAGTTACTGCATTAGATATGTAATCTGACTCATCCACCACTGCACTTTCTAAAAAGTTATTATTGATGTCATACACTAAAACTTCAACATAATCATTTGGATTAGTAGTAAAGTCACCACCTAAATAAGCATAAGCATTGTTTTCTGAAGATACTGGTAAACTTCTTCCAGTGTCTAAAACTTCTATATCTTGTATATCTAAAGTTTGTTCCATTATCTTATTAATCCTCCATCTGGTATTTCATCAAGCTTTTCTTGAGTTACAGTTTTTAAGTTAGATATGAAAAACCCTCTACCAAAAAATGTACCAGTATTTACAAATTCTCTTTTTTGCATTCCTTGAATTAAATATTTTTTTGAACTACGGGGGTCTTTATTCGTAACTACATCACCTTCAGATATATTTTTTGGTAGTTTTTCTGCAACTTCATCTTGTTGTAATTCTGATATCTTTCTGTCAATAGTAACTTCTAATAAATTTGTTTTGTCATATAATGAAAGTTTTTCGTTTGGTGAAACAATAGATTTAGCTAAATCTAATTGTTCGAGTTTTATATAAGGTTTATATAAATCACTTGTAGTATCGGCTGTTTCTAAACCTAAACCCATTCCTAATGTTTCGTCTGGTATTATATTTTCAAAAGAAAATAAAACATTATTTGCATCTCTAAAATTATTTTCTAAAGATATTTTTAATCTTTCTAAATATTCGTTACGCAACTTGTCTTGAAAGTTTTTATAAAAACCCAACTTGTTTCGTTCTTCTGTTGTATAAGGCATTACTGTGATACCTTAAATGTAAATCCTTCATCAAAGTATTGGTCTAACTCATCAGTAGTTCCACTTCCACTTTGTATTCTATATTCAATTTTGTAATACCGTTCTGGTTGATATCCATTCAAATCTAAATTAAAATAATTACCTGTTGAATCACAACTTAATTTTGAACCAGTTCCATAAGGCACAATCACGTCATTAGTTTCAGCATCAAGAATAGAATAGAATGATGAACTTGGGAAAGCTTTTATTGTTAATCCAGCTGGTGTTGATGAATATGTTTTTTCAGGAAATCTTTCTCGACCAACAACTCTAAATTTAGCTTTAGACTTTTCTTTATATTCAGGTCTTAACCCTTTCATATAAATAACACTATCTTCTAATTCAGTTGAATTTAATGAAGATAATGAACCTATGTTCCAAGAAGAATCATCCCAGACAACTTCTAGTGTTGGTGGATATTTTGTATTGGTATCACTTGAGAAAAATGAAAAGTTACCTAATCTACTTGAACCACCTTCATCTGAATTAGTATCACTATTTCCAACATTACCCTGTCGTTTAATCATAAATCCTTCATTACTTATTGAACCACTATTCCAAGCTTTTACTATATCAGTTACATCTATTCTTACATCTTCTGATTTATGTGTGAACGACTGTGAAGCTTCATATGGTATTCCGCCACCGCCAAGTGTTACTACATCAGAATAAGTACCGTCCGACCCGGTATCTACTGAGATGTCTTTAAGACCTGCAGTATTTACTGATGACGCCGTTAGGTGTAAAGTTGTTGTATCACTAAATGCAGCTGTAATACCAATGTCTGCCGCGTTTATTTGAGTAACTAAATTACTACCAAATACAGCTGTGGTAGAACCAGTTGGAAAATAAAATATTGGTGATGCGTCTGTTGGTGTATTTACAGATGACGTAGCTATAAAATTATACTCAGTTCCAGCTACCGTAATCTGTACTTCATCGTCTGCTGTTGTACCAAATGGTGATACAAAATTTAATGAACCACTTGCTGAATTTTGATACCAAGTACCACCTGAAGAACTTACTTCTGGTGTCCATAAAGTTCCAGCAGATAAACCATCTGTGAATCCCCAACTACAACCCTCAGTAGTAACAGGGTCATCATAACTGTGACCATCACCCATTATCCAAGATCGACTTACAGGGTAAGCATATAAACTTTGTGATGTTGCTAAAGACGTGGGGTGTGCATCAAATAAGTTTAAATAGTATTTAGCAGCTTTACTTCCAGAATCAGGTATTAAACCAGAGGTTATTGAGTTTTGAATATATGTTAAATCAAATTTAATTAATACTCGTGAAGCGTCTACAAAAGCACCAGTATCACTAACATCTTTTCTGACCTCTAAAATTTCATCTAAACCGGAATTTAAACTTGAACTAGCTTCATATAATGTGGTATCTTTGGTTGAAAATATAAAATAATGCATTAACTTACTCCGTTGTGCCTGTACTATCACCGACAATTTTACCTTGTATATCTGTATTAGGATATTTAATTTCAAAAATACTTGGGTCTAATGCAGGATATAATATACCTTCTATTATTCCACCTTTTATATCATATACATTACCAGAGTAACCATCCTTACTTTCAAATTTATTTTTTACTAAAATTGGTAATCGTTCATTTTCTGGTTGATTCACTGGTGGAACAATTGAAGCTACACCATCTACTAATGATAACTGATATGCTATGTCTGATAATATAATTGGTTGACCAATTTGAAATCTATCTACATCAAAAAAGTCTTGTATACTTGAGACACATCTAAGAAGAACATCGTTTTTATTGAATCCAACTTTTGTTAATATTGCAAACTCAATAGCTATATTAATAACATATGCATCTTTAATATTAATAGCATCAGTAACTAATCTATATTGTGATAGATATGTTTTTAAATTATCTTTAGTTGTTTGATTTAAATTTGTAAATTTTTTATCCGAATCAAATCCAAGTGTATACATATTCATAGCTAATGGATTTGGTGTTCTAACTTGTAATGATTTTACTGTTCTACCATCAGTAACATCTTGTGCAGTTACTACTCGGTCTAACTCATCGGTGCCTATATCTTTATTCAACTGGTCATCTTGTACCAAATGAACTTTTGCAACATTACCATATTTTGCAGGAAGTGAATATGCTCTAATAATATAATCTTCCTTTGTTACAGCTCTTTGTTGAGATTGATAATATGCTAATGCACTTTCACGAACTTCTCTAACCGTCTGTCCAGATGAACCACCCCTAGCTGGATTTATGTTAGTAAAGGCTACTGAATCTTTAGTAGTTTGTACCGCTCCAGAATCTAATAAATTATCCTGTATTTGATATGAAATATTTGCTATATTTGTAATATCTTCAGAAACTACATTATCATCTATACCACCACCAAATGCATATTTAAATGTAAGGGTTGTATTAGATGGAGCTAAACCAAATGTTTTTGTTATTAAAAAATTACTTGGGTCAAATGCTTTTGTAAGTTGACTTGGACTACCTGGTAAATTAGAACCAACTGAATCTGGATTTGGAACTATTTCTTCATCAGGATTATTTGATATACCAGCACCAAATCGTATAACCGTTTCGTCATTTTCATTAATAAATGTTGTAAATCTACGAGAAACTTTTTTTAATTTTAATAAGTAAGGAGCAGTATCTCTGTCATCAACAACTTCAGGTGAATTTAATGAGTTGTTTTCAGCGTCTTCAAAAATAGTATCTCTAGCTAAAGAATCAACTTCATACCAACTATTACCATCACTATCTGTACATGATACAATTTCTATTACATCAGCGTTTGATAACTTAATCTCTGAATATTTTTCGGCTGAATTAAAACTAAAAAATTCAGTTGTTATGTTTCCACTTTCTACCTTTACTTGTTTTTTTAATAAATATTTAGTTACTGTTCCACTTTCACTTTCAAATATTGAAGTTTCACGTGGACTAAAAGAACTTGAAAAATTAAAATTTACATCTTCTAAAGTTCTAAATGTTGTACCATTACTAGTAGCTGTAACTGCTGTTCCGGCATTTACCGTAAGAGCATATCTTAAATCTGGATTACCATTCAGAGTTGGAACGGTTTGAAAAACATCTAATACAGATGTAGAAGGTGAAGTGACTTTTGGTTTGTAACCAAATGATTGAGCTATACTATAAATATTTCTTTTCTCTTCAGCATAAACTAAAAGTGATTCTCTAAAAGATGAATCTATATAATAAGAAAGAACATCACCAACATATGCCGCCATCTCAATAAACATCATACCAGGTGATGACTCATTGAAGTCATTATATGTATTTGGAAAATATACTTTAGCAAACTCAATTAAATTATCTCTAAAATCACTAAAGTCTTTATTTAGATAATTAACTTGTTTTACCATATTCTTTTTTATACTTGTGCGTGGCATTTAAAAACTCCGATTATTATACTACAGTAGCCGTATATGATGAATCTAATGTTATTGATTCTGTTGTTTGTGGATTTATGGTGGTAGAAAATTTTATTTCTACAAAAATTTTATTATTATCACCATCATCCGTAAGTGTGTTTACTTCTTTAATATTAATATAGGGTAACCAAGTTTCAACAGCACGTTTAACTTCGTCTTCTATTTTAATTGGTAAATCATTATCTATTTGTTCAAAAACTAATTCTCTTAACCTACTACCAAACAAAGGTTGTCCTACTCTTTCACCCACGTGGGTTAGTAATAAATTTTTTAAATTATGTCTTGCCTGTTCTAACGAATTTTTAGTCATAGCAAAATCTTGATTATTACCAGCTCTTAATGGAAATGATAGTCCAACGTAGGTATTGGGATTTAAATCGTTTTCTAATGCACTTGCCATTATTTATCCTTGTTAAGTACTTTCATTAAACCAGAGTAGTCTCTTGTTAAAGCATTCGTTACGTGTTCAGGTACTTGGTCAGCTTGAACTCCAGCTTTACTGAAAGAATCTGCAGCCACCATATCACGTTGAACTTCTTCTGGTTTACCATACCCCATAAGTTCAGTCATACGACTAGTATCAAATGTTCCGCCACCCATAGTAGCATATTCATCTTTTTGTGATTTTGATAGTGCCGTAGTTTCATTCAGAATATTATTAATTGCTGAATTTTTAGTAAAATGTTTTTTTACGATTGGTTTTTCCTCTGGAATTGATATTTCAGATACCATAGATTCTAAAGTCGGTGAAGTTTCTTCTTTAATAAATATCTTCTGAACTTCTTTTTGCACCTCTCTACGAACTACTTCTCTTATTATTTTTACAAGGTCTTTCTTGGTCATAGTAACTCCTATACTGTTTTGACTTTATCACTTAGATACGATGAATTATTTATAGCATCTGTAAGTTTTGTATTTTGTTTTTGTAATTCTATATTAGTTTGTGTTAACTCAGCAGATCCTTTTACATCACCAGTGTTTGCTTTTACAACAATTTCAACTGTATTTGTTTTAATTGCTTGTTCGT
>Ga0114997_10002562_pt1 | contig 14601 bp, 12 predicted proteins | sample ArcticOcean_MG_C_2_FD_87045 | JGI IMG/M metagenome (GOLD analysis project Ga0114997, IMG submission 87045) | Marine microbial communities from western Arctic Ocean - ArcticOcean_MG_CB4_136 | ecosystem: Environmental > Aquatic > Marine > Oceanic | place: Arctic Ocean: Canada Basin | collected... | reverse complement strand
GTTTTTTTTTTGTATTTTATTTTTATAATTAAATTTTTTGACAATATAATTAAAAATTGATTCTTTTTTAGTTTTTTTTGATAAATATTTTTTCAATAATTCTGTAGCAAAAATAATATTATAATTACGAATATTAATTATGATTTCACTTATTTTGTAAAAAATTGGAAATAAATAGCTTCTAACAAAAAAAGATTCATCAATAAATTGTGCACCCCCAGTTATTGGACCAATTATAGTTTTGGGTGGTAACAATAAAAAAATTATAAAGTTCCAAAGAGGTAAATAATTAACATAACAGATTTTTTTGTTTTTTAGATAGTAAATCCAACAATAGAATATTCCAACGAAGGGAGATATATACCGATGGTTAATAACAGCATTTTTATATTTTTGTTTAATTTGTTTAATTTTATATTTTTTTTTTAAGTCCTGTAAAAAAAATAAAGCTAATCTTCCTTCTCCCGTGTTATATGAGTTATCACACACCCAGCAATTTATTGTTTTATTCATCACTTATTTTAAAAATTAAGTTATTAAATTTTTTATTAATTAACCCTTTTTGAAAGTAGAAAAAAGAAGCAATTATTCTTTTTATTCTTCTAAAAGTATCATTTCTTAATCTCCAAATATATTCATACTGCTCTAAATGAACTGGGACCGCAGGAATTTCTCCAGATGCAATATTTATAGCCCCACCTATACAAATTATCTTATATTGAGAATTTTGTTTGGCTATTTTCTCTGCAACGATTTCTTGTTTTGGTGTTGGTAGGGTTAATAATATTAATGTGTACTGGAGTGATTTAGGAAATTTAAAATTCATGTTATCTTCTTCTCCAAAATTTAATGGTGTATGAATAATATTTTTTTTATACTTGCTTAAATATTTTTTCCCCAAGAGTGATAAATTTCCGATAACATGTATATGTTTAATATTTTTCGGCAAAACAAGTTGATTTAGTATTTTAAATCCAGATACTTTTTTTAAATTAATAAATTTTTTTGCATAAACGCCGTCTGGCCAATGATATAAATTATTAGAAGGACTTACTTCTCCCTTTGATAAGAATCCCATAAATGCCAAATTTAAACCTGACAAGATAAATTCTTTATTAAAATTAATAGACTTAGTGTCTTTTATAACTTTAATAGTTTTTTTATCATAAAAGACCTTATCAAATTTAAATTTAAATATTTCAAATTTTTTATTTAAAATATTTTCATTCATATTAAATAGTTCTTTAATTTTTTTAATAAACCGTAAGTATATTTTTATTTTATTAATTTTAACCTGACTTTGCTTTAAAGACGATATTATTTCTTTACTACATATTAAATAACTTTTAAAAGATTGGTCAGAGACTCCACCAGCCCTCATTCTTACAATATTTGTATTTAGTATTTTATATTTTTGCTTATTTTGTAAAAGAAGCCTATTAAAATAATCATAGTCTGAAGCTATTTTCAAATTTGTTTTATACAAACCAAACTTTTTATAAGTTTCTTTTTTTATAAAGCTACTAGGGTGTGGTGGCATTTCACCATTTATTAAATTATCTATTTTATCTTTATTTGAAACAAAATATCTTTTAATTACATTAAATCTAGAATCAGAAAAATAAATAACATTTCCAAGAAAAATATTAATATCGGGAAATTTTTTTACTTCTGTAATTACCTCGTCAATTACCGTATTATTTTCCAAAATATCATCAGAGTTTAATATTTGAATAATACTTCCAGAAGATTTTTTAATACCAAAATTCATAGCCTCATAAATGCTACTGTTTTTTTTTAAAAATACTTTTTTATTTTTATTTGGGTTCCTTTTTAATAAATCTAAAGTTTTATCAGTTGACCCTCCGTCTACAAAAATATGTTCAATGTTTTTGTAACTTTGCGAAAGAACTGAGTTAATTGTGTCTCTTATAGTTTTTTCACTATTTAAACAGACGGTTATTATTGAAATTTTCATTTATATTATATAATACATTATCCTTATAATAATAAATTTTATCAATATGGCATTAAAAAAAGCTCTAATAACTGGAATTACCGGACAAGATGGATCTTATCTTGCTGAATTTTTATTGAATAAAAATTATATAGTTCATGGGATCAAGAGAAAAGCATCTTCATTTAATACAGATAGAATAAACTCAATATATCTTAATAAAAAATATAAAAATAAATTTTTTTTACATTATGGAGACTTAACAGATGCTAATTCTATTTCTGGTATTATAAAAAAAATATTACCAGATGAAGTTTATAATTTGGCTGCACAGAGTCATGTTGGAATAAGTTTCATAATGCCAGAATACACAACTGATGTTAACGCTCTAGGTACTTTAAGAGTTCTTGAATCTATCAGGGACTTAGGGTCAAAAAAAAAAATAAAGTTTTATCAAGCATCTACATCTGAACTCTATGGTGAGATTCAAGATAAAAAACAATCAGAAAAAACAAAATTTTATCCCAAGAGTCCTTATGCGAGTTCTAAATTATTTGCATACTGGATTACAAAAAATTACAGAGAGAGTTATGGAATTCATGCAAGTAATGGAATTTTATTCAATCATGAATCCCCTAGAAGAGGTGAAACCTTTGTTACCAGAAAAATAACAATGTCATTAAGTAAAATAGTTATAGGTGCTGAAAAGTGCCTATACTTAGGAAATATTAATTCATTGAGGGATTGGGGACATGCTAAAGATTATGTTGAGATGTGTTGGAAGATTTTACAGCATAAAAAACCAGATGATTTTGTTGTCTCAACGGGTAAACAATATTCAGTAAGATTTTTTATTGAAAGGTGTCTAAAGTTTCTTGATATTAAGATTAAATGGTCTGGAACTGGATTGAATGAAACAGCTAAAGTAATTTCTTTTGATAAAAAAAAATACCCGCACCTAATTAAAAACAGTATTATCATAAGAATCAGCAAAAAATATTTTAGGCCAAATGAAGTTGATAATTTAATTGGTGACTCCTCAAAAGCAAAAAGAATATTAAAATGGGAAGCTAAAATTACGATAGATCAATTGATTGAGGAAATGATAATATATGATCTGAATTTAGCAAAAAAAAAAATAAACAATTAGATCATATAATAATTTTGAAAAAAAAAATACTTATAGCAGGGCAAGAGGGTATGGTAGGCTCAGCTGTTTATAGGTTATTATCTAGTTCTAAAAATTTAAAGATAATTTCGTGTAGAAGAAAAGACTTAGATTTTACAAATAAGGTGAAAGTTGAAAAATGGTTCAAAAAAAATAAACCAGAAATAGTTATAAATTGTGCTGGTAGGGTTGGTGGTATAATGGATAATTCTAAATATAAATCTGATTATTTATATATTAATACTATAATAGGACTAAATATTGTTAATTCTTGTTTAAAATTTAATGTTAAAAAATTAATAAACCTTGGATCGGCTTGTATTTATCCAAAAAAAACAAAACAACCTATAAAAGAAGAGTATTTATTAAATTCTAATTTAGAAGAAACTAATGAAGGTTATGCAATTGCAAAAATTGCAGTTCTTAAATACTGTGAATACCTTAAAGAAAAGTATAATAAAAATTTTATTTCATTACAACCAGCCAATTTATATGGAGAGGGAGATAATTTTGATCTTCAATCCAGTCACGTTATTCCTGCATTAATTAAAAAATTCCATTATGCAAAAATAAATAAAAAAAATATCGTTGAAGTATGGGGAAGTGGTAATGTAAAAAGAGAATTTCTCAACGTAGATGATTTGGCTTTAGGTATTAAATTTTGTATAAATAAAAAAATTAAATATAGCTATTTAAATATTGGAAGTGGTGTGGATATTTCAATTAAAAACCTAGCGGTAATGATAAAAAAAATTACTAAGTATGACGGAAAAATAATATTCAATAAAGCATACCCCGATGGAGTAAAAATAAGAAAACTAGAATGCAAAAAAATTAATATATTAGGATGGAAACCTAAAATTTTATTAAAAGACGGATTAACAAAATATTATGATTATTTTAGACAACTAGAGTCTAAAAAAAATAATTTTTAAACTTTTCTAATCTTAATTATAATTACTGTGTAAAGAGTTATTGTCAGTAAAATTGAAAATAAATTATTGATATTAATTTTTATCAACAGTATCGGAAACAAAATTAACGAATTAATAATAATCAATGTTTGCAAATATGTAAATTTATTAAGTAATAAATGATGAATATGTATTCTGTCATCAGAAAAAGGACTTCTGTTCATTAAAATTCTTGTAAAGAAAAGCCTAATCATATCAATGCCAGGCACCAACATATAAATAAAAATTTCATCAGAATGAGTGATAATATTTTCATTGTAAAGTTTAATAAATATAAAACTAAAAATAAAAGAAATCAACAATGTTCCATTATCACCTAAAAAAGTTTTATTTTTAAAGTTAAGATATTTGAAGCATAGTATGAAGATTAATAATATATTTAAAAACAAAGAAAATTTTAGATAAATTATAAGAATCGTAATCAATATCAGCGAGTATGTACTTGCTTGAAGATTGATACCATCAAACATGTTGAAAGAATTAATAAAAACTAAAATACAAAATAAAGTAAAGATTATAGAATAATTTACAGAATTAATATTCATATCTAAAAATGAAAAGCTAATTTCAATTATTCTTAAATTCGAGTCAAAATATAATAATATAAAAATTATTATAATTAAAAATGAAAATTTTATAGAGGGCTTAATATTATATTTGTCATCTAATATGCCTATTATAAAAAATGAAATGCATGAAATAATAAATAATTTAAATTCCAAAAAATTTTTGAAAATGATTTCCTCAATTAATAAATCATTATTTATAAAACATAATAAGGCATATAAAATAATATTAAGAAATAGGATAATACCACCTGCTAATGGTGTAGGTTTTTTGTGAAATTTTCTTTTCTTATCTGGTTTATCAATTATTTTATGTAATATTTTTATATTATTAAAAAATATTAAAAATGATAAATTTAGAAAAAGAAAAGCTATTAATATATAAAAGTTTATCATTTATCTTTTTTGATACTGTATTCTAAAGTTAAACTGCACAGTACAAAGATAATTAGATCAAATCCAAAAACCCCATATGAAGTCTCTATAATTGATCTAAGTAGAAATACTCCAATCAAATAAGCACTTAATACTTGGTACCAAAGGATTTTATGTGCCCTTTGCAAATTGACAATAGAATAATAAAAAGACGTCAATGAGAATACAAACATGAAGAATAAAGAAAAAATACCACCCGAAGCAAAAGCATATAATAAACTGTTAGAGGCAGTTTGATTTATTAATGCACGATCACCTTGTACTCCATATCCAAATAATAACCTTTTATTTTTTGATAAAATTTCTTTCCAGTCTTGAAGCCGACCTGATAGAATAGCCCCTTCTATATGATTTCTTAAGGCGTATTCAGCTGATATTACATCTAATATTAAGGATTCTTTTTTCGGATTTTTTATATTTTCCAAAAAGGTTCCATCTATTGTTACAAAATTATATTTAGCAAAATTAATTAAAAAAAATAACATGAATGGCAATATAATCATTACATTTAAGAAATTAAATAAATGAATTTTTTGCCTATTTAGTACAAAGTAAAATAAAATATATAAAAATAAAATAATAATTGGTGCTCTTGCTCCTAGCAAAATAATCATCGTCGTTAGAAAGATTATAAGAGTTTTAACAAGTAAAGGGTAATTTTTTTTAAATAAATCATATGAATTTATTGCTATTAAAATAATTAAAGCAATTCGACTAAGCCCAGTGGGTCTTGGCGCTCCACTGCTTGAATAATTTTGAAAGTTTTGATCAACACCACCCCAGGCATGATATAATTTCAACGCTGGTACTTTTAAAAATTCATCAATGTATTGTTTAATGAAAAATAAAAAAAATAATGAAAGAAATAAAAGTAATATTAAAAAAAATATTTTAAAATTTTCTTTAGAAAATTTTTTTAACGCTAAATGGAATGTTAATAATATATTTATTGAATTAATTAAATAGTATGAATTTAAAGGGTTGTTATAGTGAGATTCAAGTGGCAAATTTTCATTTATAAAAAAACTTACAAATTGCATTATTAAATAAATAAAGAATGTTAAAAAAAAAATATTTGATTTAAAAATAATCTTATTATTTTTGTAAAATTTAAAAAAAAAGAAAAGTATAATAGGAAAATAAATTATAGTTATAGTTCCCCTGCAAATATCCAAAAGATACATAATACCATATGCCGAGTAATTTAAATAAAGGTTATATTCTAAAGATTTTAATTGAGAAAAAATAACTAGCTTATCAGGACTAAACCCAATAGAGGTCAGGGAGATTATTAATCCTAAAATTAATAATATTTTTTGATAATCTAAGTTTTTGAATCGATAGATTAATTTAATCATTATTATCTAATTATTTTTGTTTGCTTAATTTTTACAAATAAATAAAGCCAAAAACCTAATGGTAGAAATATCATTAAGCTAATCCAATTATTAAAAAAAGAACCAGTTGGTATAAATGGCATTAGATTAATTATTATCCCAGCATTTAAGATATAAAACGACATAATCAAATTATCATTTCTATTATTATTAATGATAATTTTTATATTAATGTAAAAAATATACAAAAAGACGTAAAGAAATAACAGAAAACCAAAAATGCCTAATTCAGAAAGAATTTGAGGATAGGTGCTATGAGGATGAGTTGTACAAACAAAATCTGCAAAGTCTGTATTTTTACAAGATTCTCGATAAGATTTTACTCCAGTTCCAACAAGAGGACTTTTTTTAAAAATATAGAAAGCTGTTAAAGCTAGGTTTTGATGTTCTGTCGAATAATATTTAATAGTAGAAAAATCTTTTTTTTGTTTTTTATGATCTGAATGAAACTCAATAATAGTTAGTTGAGCCAAACTACCATTTATCAATTTGTTAAAATGCTTGTCACTTATAAACAAAAAAGCAAAAGCCAAAGAAACCAGACATGAAACTATTAAAAATTTATTCTTTAAAATTTTTAAATAAAATGTAAAGAATACAATTAACATTAGAATAGGAGTTCTTTCAGAACTATATAAAATTATTAATGTTGTTAAAAAAATAATAACAATATCAATGTGATTTTTTTTGAAAAAAGTTAAGTCCAGATAAATAATTAAACTTAATATTAAAGGAAGAATTCTTATAACAAAGCTTCCTAATTTTTTTTCTTCATTAAAAAAACTAGTTATAAACTTTAAGCCATCATCACCAGAATACGCTTGTAATTCATAACCAAAAATATTTTGATCAAACGTATATTGAATAATTGAGTCAAAAATTATCAAAAAAAATATTGTAAGTAATGAGTATAGTAATGCATGTAAAGTAAATTCACTATGCTTGATGATATAATAAATTCCCCATGACATTAAAAAAAATCTGAAATAAAAAATTGAGGGTAAAAAAGATAATTTAAAATTAACTGAATAAATAAGACTTATTATAATGATAGTATAAAATAGTATCATTATAATAATCGGCCATTTAAAAAAGTTAAAAGTAAAGATATGTCCTCTTTCTTTTGTAAGTATGATTATTGTTGCAGTAGTAATTAATAATGCAATTAAGTCTGATATAAATATACTAGTAGCTAACGCAATAGGGAGTAATGTCAGCAAAACAAATAATGCTTTTTGTAAAATATTTGAATGTGTTAAAAAACTTTTTAGCTCACTAATCATTAAAACAATTTATATATCAGTTTAAATATTTAGCTTCTAATTTTTTAAATATATTCTCAATTAAAAATTTTTTTTTATAAAATTTAGAGCTATTAATTAATAAATTTTTACTTTTGTTAGTATTAAGTGAAATATCAATATATTTAAAAAGATCTTTTTGATTTTTATATACATAAGGTTGATGTAAATTTTTAATCTCAATACCCTTTATACCATGTTTAGTTGTTATTATTTGAGTACCAATTAATAAAGCCTCTATAACTTTTAACTTTGTGCCTGGTGCATTTTTCAATGGCAGTAATAAAAATTTAGCTTTTTTTATAAGATAGTTCAAATTTTTTTTTTGTAAAAATTTATAATATAATATTTTTTTATTTTTTATTAACTTAGCTGGAAGCCCTTCACCAGTAATGACCAAATATAAATTTGGATATTTTTTTATTAATTGGGGGTATATATTTTTTATAAGATCATCTAATGCAACCTTATTGGGGTGGTATAAATAACTCCCAGAATATAAATAAAATTTTCTAGGAATGTTACTGTTAATTTTTTCTATTTTTAATCTACTAGAATGTACTCCATTCATAAAAATAGAAGAATCAAGATTATATAATTTTTTAATTTTTTTCTTATCATATTTAGAAACTGAAGTTGCAATATCTGATTTATCATATACAAACTTTTCAAAAATTTTAGACAAATATGCGATTAGTAAGTTATTTTTTTTTTGTCTTATTTCATACTCGATATTATGTGCATGATACACAATAAAGACTTTGTTTAAAAAAATTCTTGATAAAATTATAAATAAAAAAGAAAAACCAATCCAACTGGCTCCTTCAATAAAAATTATATTACTTTTATTATTATGAAAATACTTTCTTAGTCTCAAAATCACCTTAAATAAAAAAAATATTTTTTTTATATTAATTAATAAAAAATTATTGTTAATTTTTTTATTCTCTTTAAATTCAAAAAGCTTTTTATTTCCCTGAATAGATTTATATAATCCCAAAGAAACTTCGGCAGTTCCGTGACCACCTTTTGAGGTCATAAAAAAACAAATTACAGCAGTTTTTTTTTTAATTTGCATTAGATTTAATTTTATAATTTGAAAATTCTTTTTTAATTGTTTTAATCGGTAATTTTAAAAAAATAATTAGTACAAAAAACACCCCTGATAAATATGCATACTGGTAGTATTCAAAAAAAGATAAAATAAAAGTAGCGACAAATAATAAAATTTTTATATTCAAATATCTATAATCAATTATGAATTCTCTTACATTGCTGATTCTAACATAGAGCATTATAAATTCTTTAAACAGCAGCAAAAAAGCAAATAAAAAAATATTTTGATAATAAAGACAAATTGCCAAACCAATACAAAATGGCAGTATACTAATCGTTTCATAAATTGTATTTTTTTTTGATACTAAAGTCGCCTCGTAAAAAGCAACGATAATATTTGATAAACAACTTAAAAATGTTAACAAAATAAAGATCTTAAATAATTTCAAAATGTCTAAATTGTAAGAACTTTTTAACCACCAATTTAATATTGAATCATAAAATGGTAGTAAGACTATTAAAACTAAACTTGTTAAGACAAAGAATAGATATAAATTAGCACTTAAGATTTTTTTTCTTTGTTTATCATTTTTTTGTAATGAAATTTTTGGCAATATAACAGCAATTATTGCATGCGAAAAAATAGTTAATTTAGCGGCAATTTGTTGTGGTACTGCATAAGTTATCAACATAATTGAACCTAAATTAATTTTAATGATATGTTTATCTAGATAATCATATATTTGATTATAAAAACTAGTGATTGTCATCCATTTTGCGTGCGTTCTAAATTCTTTAAATAATCTTAAACTTATTTTAGTTAAAATTAATTCTTTTTTTTTAATTAAAAAAAATAATAAACATAAAAGACCAAAAAACTTCACACCCAATGAAATATTAAAAAGATTATTTAAAAATGTAATATTATGATTTCCAATTAGTAAAAAAAAGGCTGGTAACGATAATGAAAGGCTGTAAAATAAAAAATTAGTAATACTACATAGCCTAAAATAACCAAGACCTTTGATAATGTGCTCAATGCCTATGTAAAGAATGGTCAATAAAAGCCCTATAAATATAGATATTGATACATTAAAATAGCTCTTATCGTTGAAGAAAAAATAAATAATATAATACACTATAGCAGATAAGACAGCACCCAAAACAAGATTAGAAACAATAGTGGTAAATATTATCTCTTTTCTTTTAATAATATTTGATCTCTGAATTTTTATGGAAGCAAATTTGCCAAGATTTAAATTTAAAACCATTCCTAAAGATAAGATAAAATGTTGAATTAGGTAATTAGCATAATAATCAGCAGATAATAAGTTTAAAAAGAGTGGTATTGAAAAAAAAGATAAAAATATCGAAAGAATTCCTGGTAAAGATGAAACTAGCACATTGTTGAAATGTTTATTATTGTACAAATACACCGTCTTGAATTTTCCATTTTTCTTTTAAATTTTCATTAAAAAAAAACTTATTATCAGTATAAAGGTTTAGCCAATCAGAGTGTTGGATTGATTGATCAAAATTGGTTGTATAATTAGTATTAAATCTTTGTTCAAACCTCCATTCATACTTGTACCAAAAAAAATCTAAAGAATTTGAGTCTACAATTAAAAATATTTCACGACATTTATTCCACCAATCTTTAAGCGTCCATTGCATCTCTATATTATTTTTTTGCATATACCTTGCACATAGAAAAATTTCATTAATAATGGCTGTATCATTTTTAATACTTGGATGGTTTCCTAGATTCATTTCTATTAAACTTTTTTTAAAGCTATTTTTACTAAAATAACTTTTTAAATTATCTGTAGTTCCAAATAAAAATATATCACTTAATCCATATACTCTATATTTCCTAGTATCTGTCGAGCAGGAAATTATTCTATTTCCTAAGAATTGATAATTTCTACTGATAGGATAATTTTTTAATAAGTTTTTTAAAAAAAATATAGAATTTTTTTTATATATTCTGCAATCTGTTCTTGTTTTTACACAATATTTAATTTTTTTTTCGTCAGCATACAAAAGAGCTGAATTAGTTGAGTATGTTTGTAGATCCACATTAAAATCTGTTATAGGTTTTGTGTTCAAAATAATTTTAATATTCTTATCGTTATTAAATTTTTCTAGAAAATGATTATTTATATCATTCTCCCATATGCTTAAAATAATTATATTATCTTTAAATAATTTTTTATAAATCAAAAGAGTTTCTTCAACAAATTTTTCCAAACCCTTAATAGATCCCTGTATAATAATTGCAGTAGAGTCATTGTCATAATATTCAATATTAGAATTAACATCTGAAGAATTTTTTGGTCTAAAAACATAAGACACAAAGTTGTCAATTGAAAAATCAAATAACAACCCACGTTCTTTTTTTATTATTTTTTTTCCATGAATATTTTTTGTTAAAGAGATAAAAAATGGTCTTTTCAGTATTCTAATAAATTTAGAATTATCTCTTATTTTTATTAAAAAATTAGTTAATAATGGAAGGTTGGATTTAACTAAAATTTTTATCTTTTTAAAAAATGACATGTTTAAAAACCTAGAATATAAGTATACATAATTTATAAGTAACTAATTTTTAATAATATATATGATTTATATTTCACACAGAGGAAATCTCACAGGAAAATCTGAAAAAGACGAAAATAATCCAGACTATTTAATGAAAGCTATTGAGAGTGGTTTTGATGTTGAAATTGATGTTTGGTTTAAGAATGATAAATTTTATTTAGGTCATGATAAACCAAGTTTTGAAGTTGGTACTAAATTTTTAGAAAATCCTAGATTTTGGTGCCATGCAAAAAATATTAATGCACTAAGTGAGTTAGCACGAATTAATTGTCACTATTTTTGGCATCAGGAAGATGACTTTACCTTGACAAGCAAGGGTATCATTTGGACATATCCTGGAAAATATTTGACCAACAATAGTGTTTGTGTCTTACCCGAAAGTACAAATGTAAAAAAATTTGACTGTTTGGGGATCTGTTCAGATTTAATTGAAAATTATAAAAATGATTAAAGCAATTATTTTCGATTTGGATGGTGTTTTAGTGGATACCAAATTAATACATTTTTTAGCTTTAAATGACTCGCTAATAGCTAATCAAATTTCATCGATTGAATATGAGGATCATATTAAAATTTATGATGGATTGCCAACAAGTGAGAAACTTAATCTTTTAAATAAAAAAAATAAAATTTCTCCAAAGAAAGTATTAGAAATTAAAAAATTAAAACAAATAAATACAATAAAACACTTAAACAACTCCCTAGTTTTTGATAAGAAAATTTTTGATATTTTTAAGACTTTTTCTAAAAATTACAAAATTGGAATTGCAACTAATGCTGTAAAGTCTACTTTAGACATCTGTTTAAAAAAATTAAAAATAAAAAATTTTGTAGATTTATCTTTATGCAATGAAGATATCAATAATGCTAAACCAAATCCAGAAATTTACTTTAAAATGTTTATTAAATTTGGGTTATACCCTGAGGAAACAATTATTTTAGAAGACTCCCATTATGGAAGACAAGCAGTCAGTCATTCAGGTGCACATTTATTACCTATCAAAAAATTATCTGATGTTAATTTAAAAAATATTAGATATCATATTAAAACCATAAATAAAAACATGAAAAATATTTCAACAAAAAATACTTGGGTAGATAAAAATTTAAATATCTTAATTCCTATGGCTGGAGAAGGTAAGAGATTTTCTGATGCTGGATATATTTTTCCTAAACCATTAATAGAAGTGAACAATAAACCAATGATCCAATGGGTTATTGAAAGTTTAAATCTAAAAGGAAAATTTATTTTTTTAATACAAAAAGAGCATCAAAAAAAATATAATATTAAAAGCACACTTAAAATTTTACAACCAGATTGTGAAATTATTGAAATAGATAAATTAACAAACGGAGCTGCGTGTACTACATTGCTAGCTAAGAAGTTTATTAATAATAAACATCCTTTGGTAATTGCTAATTCTGATCAATTTATAAGATGGAACAGCTCAAAATCAATGTATCAAATTACAACTAAAAAATTAGATGGAGCAATATTAACTTTTGAGGCGGTTCACCCTAAGTGGTCATATGCTAAAACAGATAAAGATGGATTTGTGGAAATGGTTGCTGAGAAAAAAGTAATTTCAAAAGAAGCTACTGTAGGTGTCTATTATTGGAAAAAGGGATCTGACTATGTAAACTATGCAGAACAAATGATTAGTAAGAATAAAAAAGTAAATAATGAGTTTTATGTTTGCCCTGTATATAACGAGGCAATTGAAGATAAAAAATTAATTAAAACTGTAAAAGTAGATGAAATGATTGGAATGGGCACCCCCCAAGATCTAGAACAGTTTATAGCAAAAATTTCATAAACATATATTCATCAATATAAAAATATTAATTAATTAATATTTTATAGTAATTAAAAAATCTTAAATTACTTAAGAATTTCTACATATCTTTTAAAAGCTCATAACAATCGTTTTGGGAGATATTTTTTTATTAAGTTAGGGTTTTTTTTAAATCCCTTATTAATTGAAGATTATTACAATATATGTTAAATTATTTTTATAAGTTCTTACTAACTATTATAAACAAAATTATATTTAACAAGCCTAAAAAATTTGACAGCTAAAGATATGAAAAAAAAATATTTAATATGCGGAGCAGGCGGTTTTATAGGGGGTCATTTAGTCAATGACTTAATGAAATCAGGTAATGAAGTTATTTGTGCAGATATTAAGCCTAAAGAATATTGGTTTCAAATTTTTGATAGTAATAAAAATTTTAGCTTAGATCTTAAGGAATATGAAAACTGTTTAAAAGTTACCGAGGGAGTAGATTATATCTATAACATGGCATGTAATATGGGTGGTATGGGTTTTATTGAAAATAATAAAGCTGACTGCATGCTTTCTGTCTTAATAAATACAAATTTATTAAGAGCATGCCTAGTTCATAAAGTAAAAAAATATTTTTTTTCTTCTAGTGCTTGTGTTTATAATGCCACCAAGCAAGAAAAAATATTTGTACCAGGACTAAAAGAAAAGGATGCATACCCCGCTGCACCAGAAGATGGCTATGGTTGGGAAAAATTATTTAGTGAGAGAATGTGCAGACATTTTACGGAAGATTTTGGTTTAGAAACAAGAGTTTTAAGGTATCACAATGTTTATGGACCTTTAGGAACTTATGACGGTGGAAGAGAAAAAGCACCAGCGGCACTATCAAGGAAAATTGCTTTAGCTAAGATTAACAATCAAAAAGAAATTGATGTATGGGGAGATGGTGAACAAACTAGAAGTTTTATGTATATAGACGATTGTTTAGAAGGAACCAAAAAAATTTTTAATTCAGAATTGACAGACGTTTATAATCTTGGGAGTGATGAGCAAGTATCAATAAATCAAATGATAGATATGATTGAACAGATAGCGGATTATAAAGTTAAAAGAAAATATTTACTGGATAAACCCAAGGGAGTAAGAGGAAGATCAAGTGATAATATTAAAATTAAGTTAGATTTAGATTGGGCACCATCAATTAGCTTAATGGATGGATTGACAAAAACCTATAAGTGGATTGATAATGAACTTAAAAGTGGAGAAAACACTCTAAAATTTAAGAAATCTTAAACTTTACATTCATCTCATATAATTGTAGAACATCGTGCCTGGTGATTATTGCGAAGGGGCAATACC
>Ga0114997_10002561_pt1 | contig 14605 bp, 10 predicted proteins | sample ArcticOcean_MG_C_2_FD_87045 | JGI IMG/M metagenome (GOLD analysis project Ga0114997, IMG submission 87045) | Marine microbial communities from western Arctic Ocean - ArcticOcean_MG_CB4_136 | ecosystem: Environmental > Aquatic > Marine > Oceanic | place: Arctic Ocean: Canada Basin | collected... | reverse complement strand
TGGAATTGAAGTGGAATCACATGCCCTGGGGAGAGAAAGATAGAGGTGGAGAAGTGATGGATCAAGCCTGGTTTTTGCTGGCAAGTAGCTACAATGAACAAACTCGAGTTCCTCAAGTGGGCGAGAGAAGTGAAAGATTGCGAGTGGGATGAAAGGACGATTAAAGTGGCAGCACATGAAGGTAATCTCGAAATGTTGAAGTACTGCTTCTCTAAGGATTGCCCGTATGATGAAAAACAGGCGTGTAAACAAGCTGCTATTGAAGGACACCTCGACTGTCTTCGATTTCTTTTCGACAAAGTGAAACCTTCGCGAGAGACGGAAGAAGAAGCGGCACGAGAAGCCGCAGCATATGGTCACTTAGGCATCTTGAAATATCTTGTTGAAGAACGAAAGATACCTGATGTGTTAAAGAGCGACTGCATGTGCAACGTTGCAAAGTTTGGCCAACTCGATTGTCTCAAATACTTAGTCGAAGAGGCGAAAGTGCCTCTTAACTACTGGGAAGACATCGCTTTCGCTCGGCATTACGAACACCCCGACTGCCTAAACTACTTGCTCGAAAAAGGTTCTCCTCAGCCGACGGACGAACAATACGCCGAATTTGTCGAGATCGAACGACAACGCGAAGCAGATCGGCAGCAGAACAGCGACTGAGAGGATAGATAGATTATTTTAAAATATTAAGACATAACATCGACAAAGCATTGGAATCCTTTAATGATTCAAGATATTTATCACTCACATCTTATGACTGTCCATTTGCTCGAAAGAGAGAGAAAGAGAGAGAAAGAGAGAGAGAGAGACACTACTATTTTTAACACAAAGCACAACACAGGATGTCCTCAGAAAAAAAAGCACATCATCGAATTCTTTTTTTTCTCGCTTTCAAACCATTATAACTCTAATTCAGAGACTACGAAGAACCGTAGCACTCGTGACGACGACGACGAGGATAGCAGCGATGCCATTCCAACGGTGCGCTTCTTCTTCGGCGACGAACTGCTCGTTTACGTCGTCGTCCTGGTCTGCTTTTTCGGGAAACACAAGAGCGCAATTACAACAGAAATTGTACCGGCGGCTGCCACAAAAGCGGTATTATTCTGCGAGCGTATCCTCCGAACAGCAGCAGCAGCAACAACAACAAAAGCAAACAACGTCGTTTGCAGATTTGGGTGTCCCGAAGCAAATCGTAGATTTACTGCGCAACGCGGGCATCGAAAAACCGTCGGTGGCGCAATTAGCGGCTTTGCCAGAATTGATTGATTTGAGGAAGCTCGGGGGAGGGGACGAAGAGGACGCGAAAGCGTGGAGTGTATCTATGCCATCGATTGCGATGCAATCGCACACCGGGTCTGGTAAAACGCTGGCGTATTTGATACCGATATTCTGCGACATCTTGAGAGAGGAAGAGGCGATGGAGAAGATGGATCGAAATCAAAAGAGGCACGTGAACGATGTTCGAGCGATGATTGTGGCGCCGTCGCAAGAGTTGGCGATGCAAATCGTGAGAACAATAGAAACCGTGCTAGGGCCGTACCGGAAAGATATTACGCAACAGTTGATTGGAGGCGCAAATGCGAGGCGGCAAGAGGAAGGTTTGAGGAAGAAAAGACCGTTTATTGTCGTTGGAACGCCCGGAAGAATTGCAGAATTGTCTCGCATGGGAGTGTTGAAAACGCACGGCGTGAGCACGCTCGTCATCGACGAGGCGGACGATTTGTTGGCGAGTAACTTTCGACGAGATATGGCCAGGATTAACGAACACTGCGGCAAAGGCGCGAAAGGCGGGAGGAGGACCATCATATGTTCAGCTACTCTGAAGAAAGAGACGATGGATGCGTACGCGTACGTGGCACCTAATTTGAAACTCGTCTTGGCAGATTACGAGATGAATAAACCGGTTGAATCAGCCGACGATGATGATATAAATAAAACAAAAGACGACGGAAAAGAAGGAACAAAAGAAGAAAACATTGACGATGGAAAAGAAGAAGGAGAAGAAGAAGATATCGTCGAAAAAGCTCGAAGAGAAGCGCAAATGAAGAAACAAGTCATGATCAACGCCGAAGAGCAACAAGTGATGAATCGCGGTGCGGTCGCGTTACCACCACACCTTCAACATTTGTTCATCCAGGCCGATCTAAATCGTAAAGTAGACGTTTTGAGAAGAGCCGTTCACGCGATGGACGTGCAGAGATGTCTCATTTTCGTCAACTTTGGACGACGTTCGAAAGATGTCGAAGGCAAATTATCCGCGCGAGGCATGCCCGTAGCTTCCTTACACGGCGACATGGACAAAATACAACGCGAAAGAGTGCTGAAAAAGTTCAAGTCCGGTGAGGTTCGCGCGTTATTAGTTTCTGATTTAGCGGCGAGAGGTTTAGATATACCAAACTGCGATTGCGTCTTCAACCTGGAGTTACCCACCGACGAAGTCCACTACGTCCACCGTGCCGGACGCACCGGGCGCATGGGCGCTCCAGGCGTGGTCGTTTCCATCAGCGAGCAAAAAGAAAACTTCGTCTTGGATAAATTTGCGCAAAAACTAGGCATTGAAATCGTGAAAGCGTCCCCTGAGCGCGGTCGAATGAACGTCAAAGGTGACAAGGCGACGTTTTGATTGTTTGAAGAAAAGCTAATTGTATATGTGTACCTAGGTAGTTTTAAACTTAATATTATATAATGAGTATAGTAATAATCTGCCGCGTGTCATGTTCTTCGAATGTGTGTGTGTGTGTGTGTGTGTGCGTGTGTTATATCTTACCCACTTCACGATTAATAGTAAACTTGAAACGAATCATTCGCCGCGTTGAGTCTCTCCTTCAACTTATCCCACCTTCTCTCCGAACTCCCCGTTGTCAACGTGAAAAACTTCCCCTGCGTAATCGTCACCGTCGTCAACGCGTGCCTCTCGTAACTCTTCGTCTTCGAAACAAACTCAAACGAATAATACAAATGACCGTCCTTATCTGTTCTTTCCTTCGCGCTCAACAACTTCCCCAACGCCCCCGGCGCCGACAACGCTTGCTTCACCAGCGTCTCCGCGACTTCTTGCGCGGTGCCAATATCCTTCAACGATTCTCTCTCAGTCGGGTAAATATTTAACGAAATAGACTCTAACGGTTCAATAATATCTTTAAACACCTTCGCCTGCCCATCGACGGAGATTTCTTGCCATCCGACCGGGTAGATGAACTGATATCCGTCTCTCGTTTCTTTGAGGACGTTGAAACCGGACAAGGCGTAGGACGGGTTGACGTTTTGGGTCAACGCAAACGCGCCGGCGGCGGTGGATAAAACCGCTTGGCGTCGCGAAAAATCAGTGCCCTCTTCGGATGTCGTCGTCGATGATGATGAAGCGTTACTACATTTGATGGAGGTTTTTCTCGTTCGTTTGATGGATTGGACCTGATTGGAAAACATTTTGGTGAGTCAGTTTTGGCGATGATGATGTTAAAAAGAACGAGGATGAGACGCGCGGCGGGTGTTCTTTCTCGAGCAATAAAGCCGGCGACCGAAAAGAGTGTCGCACGTTGCATCATCGAACGCGCGACGACGACAGACAGACAGAATCTCGAAAACTAAAAAGGATATAATTTCTCTCGATCCCGCACCGACGACGACGACAGAAGATGATGATGATAAACAATCGCGAAACGCGAACAACAAACAGGAAAGAAGAAAAATCCCATCCACCGGACACCCGCGGCGGTCGTTGTGTTGTCTGAACGAAGCAGACGACCAAAACCGACCGAAACGACGACGAAAGAGCGTACCTTCTTGGGTGGCGAAACGACCACTTGCGCGCGAGAAGAAGCAAACATTCTTGATGATGATGTCTGTGTGTCTGTGATGTGTCGTTTTTATCTCTCGAGTGTAAAAAGAGCCCTTTTTTTCTGACTGACGCAAACATAGAACTGCTCTGCCCAACACAAAAAAAAGACCGCCAAAAAGTGAAAAAGAAGGAAAAAGCGAACTGTATCCGCCTGTTACTTGATCAAGGGGCAGATATTAATGGGAATAGTAAGAGTGCGCATGGAACGCCACTTCAGTGTGCAAAGATAAATAATCACACAGGTTGTGTTGAATTATTGCTCAGAAACGGTGCCAACGATGTGGTAGAGGATTCAGACAACGTTCAAAAAGCGGGTATTGGTGAGGTCATAATGAACACGGTTGCTAAAAAATCATCCGAGGTGGCAACCAAGGTGGCAGTTCAAACGGTAACACAGGCATGTTGCGTCATTTCATAATTTTTTAAATCAAAGAGCGGAGCCTAGAGATGTAGATGTAGATGTATAGCTTTGTAAATAGTTTGGAGCAAAAAACTTGAAAAAAGAACTAGGGAAGGTGCCGAAGCGCTTTGAGCCAAAAAAAAATCGCCAGCGCGCTTCCAGCGTGCTCAACGTGCAACGTGCTCACAGCGTGTTAAAAAAAACGACTACCTAAACCCTACCAAACCATACCTCGACCACCTCCTTTTTTGCCCCCCAAAAAGGGGTGTGGGTGTAAAAAAAAAATCGCGGCGCAAGCACATCATTTTGAACTGATTAAGGAAGGATATGTTGGAACATTAAGTTCTGTTGATAATCCTACTTTTGATCATTTCAAACGTTCATTCAGACATCTGCTTAAACAGCACAAAATTGAAGAAATACAACTACCAAATGTCATTTCTGATGTACAGACTCATCAAGAAAAACCGAAAAAACAAAAGAAGAAAAAATAAAAACAAAAAAGACACATCAGCTCATGTTCAACCAATGCGAACACCTGCGAATCAACGCGACATGGGAAGTTAGTCTTGCGGGGGTGTTAGAGTCACAACCCTAACTACCCTAAATACAGATTATAGTATTTCATAGAAAGTTGTATTTCACAGAACGACACTTAATTACACTTATTTACACAGAATATTTAATCACACAATCTCAACACCGACGACGAAGACGACGAAAACAACACAGGCAACAACAACAAAACCAATGACAAGAATGAAGAAAGAATCACCATCATCATCATCATCGTCGTCGTCATCTTTTCTTCGTCGACAAATCATCCCACCAATCTCGGACGTCTTCGTCGCTCCCCGCCGCGCAAATTAGAGTTTAGAGTTTTGGGTTCGAGCTGTTTTTAGTATCAACTTTTTTTGTCGTTGAAGCGCTTCGAGCCAAAAAATTTTCGCCCAGCGCGCTTAAAAGCGTGCTCGACGTTCGAAGCGCTTCGAAAAAAATTTCACCGTCCCTAAAAAGAACTCATTTTTGCGCTTCTGTTTTCCGTTCAGAGAGCAGCCGCTTCACAATTCAAACGCACTTTTAAAGTAATAAAATTATAACTAAAAGAATACTATTAATATGCCGGTCGGAAACCTCCGAACGGCGGCGAACAACGACCAAGACGACGATCCTCGAGCGTTGCGTCCGATACCAATCGCCACGAAAGATATGGTCAGTTTTGTTGAAAAGAATCAGCCGGGACAAAACGCGGAAGTGGTACGTTTCATTTTTCTTTGTTTTTCCCCAACGTCTCGATTCGATCATCACGATGATGATGAGAGCGTACTTCTTCTGCGCGCGTGGTCTTCTCTTCTTCTTTCCGAGAAAGGAATAGAGAGAGAGAGAGAGAGAAATGAGCGTTAAAACGAATTCTCGCTCTTCGTCTTCTCTCCCCTTCTCTCTCTCTCAGAGAGACATCTCAATCGTCTCAAAGTGATTTGAATCGATTGAGCCGTTGTTTCGTCCTTTGAATGCATTTAAACGAGAGAGACGATTACGAAGACGAGAGAGACGACAAAGACAACACGAAGAAGATCAAACCGAGAGAAGACGAAAGAGTATTCTTCTTATAACTTTTTATTTACTCACCACCGTGCTTTACTCCTTTACAACACTAACAGAGAGCGTATAAATTGGGGAAAAAGAAACGATCGTACAACCAAGTGGAATTGACGATTGCGAAAGCGTTGGCGAAGAACGCCGACGAGAAAGATATTTTACAAATATTCGAAGCGCACGAACGCCAAATTGGAGAGGATATTCCTCGAGATTTAGCGAACTCCGCCTTAGAGTACGAGTTGCGTCTCTCGAACGGGACGAGAGCGAGGTGCGTGATTTATCTCGTCTACGCGGAACCGATGGGAGAAACGGGGAAGGAAACGCTGAAAAGACCGACGAGCGAACTCATCGTCCACGGCGAAGGGAAGATGTGGTTACCGGTGACGAGAGAGAGGTGCAATAAGAGTTGCGAAGGGCCTATTTTAAGCGCCATTCAAAGGTTTGGGAAGCAAGGGAGGACGCAACCAAACGCGGCGACGGAGGAGAAGAAAGCGACGATTCAGACGACGCAACAAGATCTAGGCGATAAATCAAACTGGAAGAACTCGAAGAACTTGTTCATTTCCATCGACGAAGCGTCGAACCACGTCAGACCGTTCGGTCCGAACAAAGTGAAGGCGTTTCGGTTGTTGTTTACGATTTTCGAGTTAGAAAGCGACGCGAACGGGCACGCGATCCCAAACGTCAAGTTGAGCGAGGCAAAGTTTATCGGAAGTGGATTTTCGACGCCGATTCGCGTGTACGCGAATAACGACGTCCCCAAAGGCGCGGCGGCGATGCAGGTGAGGTGTTCGCTGCAATCGAGCTGGATTGGCTGGAAGCAAGCGTCGTACGCGACGGAAGAGGCGTTGAAAGAGGCGTTTGCTGATTTGCCGCCGGAGAAGCACGCCGGCGGTAAAGAAGAAAAGAAACCGAAAAAGATCAAAACAAGCACGACCACAACGAAAACGACGAAATCAAAAGAAGAAAAGAACGCCAAGACTTTGCTCGCGAAGGAAGCCGCGGAAGAGAAGAAGAAACAAAAGATGCTTCTGAAAGCGGCGAAAGAACTCGAGAAGGAACGCGCAAAGGCTGCGAAGCAAGCCGCCGCGGTCACCGCTGCGCTCGGCGCAAACGGGAAAACGACGGGAAAACGAAAGAATGTTACAGCAACAGGGGGAGCAGGAGGAGGACAAGGGCCAATGGCAAAGAAGGGCAAGTTGAGTGGACTCCAGCAAAAGCGTAACTTGTCGCAAGCGGAACATATTGCCGCGATGCAAATGTACCAACCGTATTTCGTCCCGTCGCAATCGGGAGACGCCATAAACGCCGCGAACAATGTCAGCAGCATTTTTTCGCCGCTCGCCTCGGGCCGCTTCCCGCCCTCATCTGCGGGTGGCCTCCGACGTTTATCGGATCAGATGCCAATATCCGACGCCCACATTGCTGGGTTCAACTTGAACGAGTTGAACGCGTTGCAAACGCCGGCGACGAATGGCAATAACGGAAGTCCCGGAAATGCTGGCGGCACGCCACCATCCAACGTGATGAACAACATGTACGGGCAAATAAACGCGGCCGCGTATGCGCATCAGCAAGAACGCGCTGCCGCCGCGGCTATTCTAAGCATGGGAACGCCGCCGGATCAACAACTGCAAAATACCTTAGGCGGCGATTCGACGTTGATGAAAGGTTTCACCGTCGACGGGGAATTTATCAGTACCGCGGACTTACCGGCCATGTGCACGCCGCCTGGGGGATCAGCGATGTTGGCCTCGCCAACGGACGCGTTCTTACGCACAAACCCAAATCTCACGACGGCGAAGAACGGTAGTAGAAAAGCAGCGAAGAATACGGCGACGATGAAAAAGAGCAACGGAAAGAACAACGCTCACGCAGCTTCCATGCGATTTGGAAACACGCCAGCGGCCAACTTGAAACCTCCAACCGCGTCGACAATGAAGAACTTGCCGACGCTACCGTCGATTGGTTCTCTTGGCTCCGCGTTCAAGCAAACGTCTCCGACCGCCGCGTTGAACACGACGCACGGCAAAATGTTTTCGCAACGAAGTTCTATGTACAATACCAACGACGCCAATGGCGCGAGAGTAACGACGGCATCTAAAAGGCAATTACCGTTTCGCGAGAAATCAGTCGTTGCTTCGCACAGAGCCGGCGATAAAGAAGTCTCGTTCGCGAAGGATACGATTGGCGTCCTGGCTCGAACGAATGTGAACGGAGCGACGACGACCACGACGCGTGGCAACAAGAATAGCACAAAGAAGGACACCGTGGCAAACAATAACAACAACACGAAGGTAACTGCCGCGCTCGCGGGGGGTAGAAAGGTCAGAGGACGTAAGAACTCTGTCGCGAGCGTCGGAGCTGACTTGGCGCCGACGCGTTTGCACTTTGGAGGCGTTTCGCCACCGATGTCCACTGCGCATAAAGGCTCGTCCCGTCGCTCGGGTGTTCCGCCGCCCATGTCGATGGTATTAGAAGCATCAAATGTAGACCATGAACGCATGGAGGCGAACAACGCGCCTCCAGTAGTTGAGAAGCCGAAAGCGGCGCGATTGAGTTCGTGGTTTAAGCCGCAAGCTGAAGTCGGCGTCAGAGCCACGCGATCGGCATCGAAGAAACGTAAATCGACCGACAACGTGGTGGGAGCTACCACAAACGGGGGCTTGCGAAAAGCGACGCGCGGTAGTGGGAAAAATGCGGACGTCTCGCCTTTGTCACAAGTTCTCGAAAAGGAAAGTAAATCGACCTTTGCCGGGAGCCTCCGCGGTTTCATGGCCTTTTCAAACAAAGCTTAGTAAAAACGCGAGATGATGATATACTCACCTTCACACGTGCGAACGGAAACTGTAAAGTTTCTTTCGTGTTGCGTTTAAGAAGGCGTATGATCTCTTTTTTACGACGAGCTTTGGCGCTATTTATATCGTTGACATCATAAGAGGAGAGAGAACACACTACATCTAGTTTAACTGCCTTTGCTATATATATAAACTATATATAAACTATATCATAATACTCGTAGTATATTCGTTCGGTTTTGCCTTTTTTTTCTTTCAACGAAAAAAAAAGAAACGTTTTTTTGGGTCTCGCACCAGAAACCAAAACCTGGCCGCCACTCAAATTGGCGTCACACAAATCGAACGCTATTTCATCAGAACGTAAAACCTTTGATACCTACACCATAAGTTCCTCAAACCCGGTTTTTTCTACCCGTTAACTCATGCACAGCAAAAGAATGGCATCATTAATCCAGTCTGCTTTAACCAAAATCGTCGCGCCAAGTACTACTACTCGCGCGTCGTCATCCTCGAGAATGAGTAAAATCGCGACGCCAATTTTCGCGTCGTCGTCGACGATGCAAATGCGCTCGGTGCGAACCGTTGCGAACGCGACTTTGTCCAAATCATTCGTCGGTTCCGCTCAGCGTTCTTTTGTGAACGTGAATGCGTTTAACCAGCGAGGTTTATTGATGTCCACGGAAGCGTACGACTCGGAATCTCCGGCGGCGGAATCCGCATCGGAATCCAGTGGCGGCGAAGTGAAATTGTACATCGGCAATCTCTCCTGGGACATGGACGATAAATCGTTGAACGATTTATTCTCGCAATACCAAGCGAGCGATTGCGTGATTGTGACGGACCGAAACACCGGGAGATCCCGCGGGTTTGGTTTTGCCACGGTTCCGTCGCAAGAGATGGCGGACAGCGCGATTGCTGCGTTGAACGATTCGGACCAGTTCGGGAGACAAATGAGAGTCGTCATTTCTTTACCGCCGGAAGAAAGACCGGCGAGAGAGCAAAGACCCTCAAAGAACTGGGACGCGGATGGAAGAAAAGTTTACTTCGGTAACTTGTCTTGGGGGATGGACCACTTAGACTTGCAAGACTTGTGTGCTGAGTTTGGTAACGTCGACGAGTCGAGACTGATCACCGACCGCGAAACCGGGAGATCCAGAGGCTTCGGTTTTGTGACTATGAGTTCGGAAAAAGAAGCGGAAGATGTTGTGGCGCAATTGAACGGTCAAGACGTTGACGGGAGAGTTTTGAGAGTTAACATTGCCACGTCGAACAAAGACGGGGGTGGCGGCGGCGGCGGCGGCTATTAATATAATAGATGTAAAAGGACTACAAAAAGAGAAGAAAACGAAAACAGAGAGTGTGTGTGTGTGGAAAGAGAGATGAATGGAGTGTTGATTACTGTACTAATAATACTGGAACACAATTTTAGATTTAGAATGAGAGAGAGAGAGAAATATACGGATTCATTAATGAAACCGAATGTAGATGAAACCTTTGTTTGAAATATCAAACGGCTTGCCTATTTACTCCTAAAAACTGCTAATTTAATACACTTTTACTGCTACGCTTTCATGCTTCTTCGCTATACATATCATTTTAAGAGGTTGATTTTACGATATCCTTCTCCTGATTGGCCATCTCCACCGCGTCGTTGAAGTATTCCGCGAATATCCTCAACACTTCCAATTGCGTCTCTTGTAACACCTCGTCCGCGTTTAAGCGATAGTCCTTCGACTTGTCCCACGTCGGAGTCATTGGGATTTTCTCAAACTTACGTCCCACGCCGCCGGCACCGCCCCATCGTCTCTTATCAAACGCCCACACGACATCATGGCTCGGTTTAGGGCCTATTTTGATTTCAGGTCCCCACGTATAATGCATGGCGATCGCTTTACCCAACTGGACGTCCGCTGGAATTTGTACCATGGTATCCGCGAAAGGCACGGGCGGTAAACGAAACTGAAGCGGCGGTTCAATCTGTGCCGCGGCAAAGCTAAACGCGTACATATCTCTCACCCAACCAAAAACTTTTTGTATGACTGCGGATTCTTCAGACACAACCATCAACTCTTTCCATCTTTTGGCGACTCGAGTTAAATCTTTCGTGTACATTATTTGCGGCGCGTTCCCCGTCTGCGCCACATCGGCGTACGGCACTTTGTCTTCGTACCCTTCGTGAAACACTTTCGAGGCTGGCATCGCGTCTGCGTGACTTGGAATTATGTAACCGAATAAAAACCCATAGCTGTGCCCTGGTTGTAACATAACCGACGGCGGCGGGGCTTTGACGAAAATATAATCCGCCTCCGCCATCAACACGTGCGAACACTTTTTCGCATCTTCCGTTAAGCTCCAATCGTAAATCGCTCTCGCGCGATCTTTGACCGAATAGCTGCACGAATTGTCGCAGTCTGGATGCCATGGATCCGCTCTCCACGTTGGGACGATATCTACGAGTTCATCGTCTTTCGTTCTGTGTAAAATGCGAATGAATCTCGCCATGATTCCAGCTTTGTCGTGTTTCATCGCCACGTTTTTCCACGAAGCGTAAACCAATCGAGTTTGCCAATTCATGTACCTACCGCCATTACTGGTAATCATGGTCGTAATGCACGTTGGCGGCGACGCATCTTCTTCCACGGGATCGTATTGTACTGGTTCTGGATGCAACATCCCACTCGTATACGGAATCGCGTCGCCTTTCCCATACGTCGGCGGTTGCCACACGTTTTTGTTCTTCGCCAACCAACAGTTTTTATTCCTCGGGTCGTATCTCCACGTGTTGCACTCCTTCGAGTGCTCTTTACACGACTCACAGCACTCTTGCCACGTCTCTTTTCTATTTCTCGCGCCGTTATCCGAGGATAAATCTCCAGCCACGGGCGTTGGACCCCAATATTCCGAGTTTTCAATCATGTGACACTCTGCGTAGCGCTCCTTCGTCTCGCCGTCTCTCGTTTGGCGCCATCGCTCGACGGACAATCCCGGCTTCTCGTAAAACCCGCCCTCGAACAGCTCCTTCTCATGTTCGCTCGTCTCGTCATCACCGCTATTACTGCTACTGCTACTGCTACTTTTTCTCATCTTTTCCGTCTTCTTCTCTTCCTCCAAAGCTTCTTCTTCCTTCTCGCGTAACTTCCTCTCCGCTACTTCTCTGAGAACTTTTTCTTCCTCCACTTTCTCTCTGAGTCGCTTCAACTCTTCTTTTTCCTTTTCGCGTTTCCGCGCGCGTTCGACTTCTAATTCTCTGTGGTACGCGTCTAAATTCCCTTTCTCAAAATCCCCACGATCGTTGTCCATCCCGCCCATCCCGTGGTGTTGAAGTTGTTGGTTTTGTTCAAACGTCTCTCGACTGAGAAAATCGCCGGGAAGTTCGTCCCCGGGACCGACGTCTCGACTGTCTCGATTGGCGATCGAAAGTATGAAGAGATACATGCTCAAACCGCACGCGAAGACGAAAAAGACGAACATGTATTGCTTGCGAGGGGATTTTTTGAATCCCTTCGGGGTGGTGACGACCATTTCTCACTCCTGGCGTTCGTGTGATGTGTGATGTGTGTGCGTTGAAAAGTGATGAATTTACTCAAAAGAAAGTTGAGTAACTGAAAAAGAAAAAACCGTCATATCTCTCGCAACCTCGACGACGCTGCGCCAATCCTGATTAAAATAACCCGCTCGGTACGCATACTTAATTAAAACGATTTACTCTCTCGCTCTCGCTCTCGCTCTCTCGCTCTCTAAATAAATAAATATATATATATATGCATGTGTGCGTGGAATCAGTGTCCTCGTCCTTTCTTCCCGCTCAAAACTGGATTCTTCTGCGCGAAAACGAAGCACCCGATGAGTTGCATCAAGCCTCGAGCGTTTTCGAAAACGCTTCCGCCGAAGAACATTCGACATAAGGATTTGCAAAAGGCAAACGCGTTGGGTTTGACTGGGTATTGCAGAGGAGGTGGGATGTCGGTTTTGATGAGAGGGAATCGATCCACGACGACGGACTTGGGGACGCAGCATCCGCGTAAACCTTCGACGCCGGCGAATCGGTCAAAGCCCGATTCTTTGACGCCGCCGAACGGAAGCGATTGGGCCATGTATGTGGAGCAGAAATCGTTAATTGAGGTCATGCCGGCTTCTAACTGTTGTCCGAGCTGTTCTGCGCGTTTTTTGCTCCCGGCGAAAACGTTTGAACCTAAACCAAAGTCGCAATCGTTCGCTAATCGAACGGCTTCTTCGTCGGATTTGACTTTGCAAATAGATAACACCGGGCCGAAGACTTCTTCCCTCATGATTTTCATGTCGTGCGTGACATTTAAGAGGACGGTTGGCGGGTAGAATTGACCTGTTAAGATCTCTTTGGTGGCACCCGGTGGAGGTGGTTTCACGACGTTGGCTTTTTGTTGTTGGCGCTCTTTTTTCATGGAGTCTCGAGTTAACGGCGACCCGGTGATATGTTCGATTTGGCCTTTTACCGGTTCGACGATGTTTTCTTCGAACCAGTTCCCAAACTCTTCGGAATCTTCGTCGACGTCGTCGACGTTGACCATGATTTTCGGCAAGTAACCGCCAACGGCTACAGTAGCGCCTTTCGACCTCGCGTCTTCAATCAACGCGTGCACCGCTTTCGCTTGGTTCGGCATACACATGGCGCCGCAATCAGTCATCAAAGGGTTTTTCAACGCATGGCCTTGTCTCAACTGTTTCGCAGTTTGAACCACTCGGGAAACAAACTCATCGTAGACTTTCTCGTGGACGTAAAACCTCTCCGCGCCGGCGCAGTTTTGACCGCACGATTGAAACGCCCCTCTCAAGGCCATCGGCACGCACTGGTTCAAGTTCGCGTCCTCGCAAACGATAAACGCGTCTTTACCGCCCAACTCTAAAACAACCGGCGTTAACGTTTTCGCGGCAGATTTCATGACCATCCTCCCCACAGTCGTTGACCCGACAAAGACAACTTTTTGACATCCGCCGTTGACGATCGCTTCTCCGGCTTCGCCGTACCCCGTGACGATTTGAACCAAATCCTCTGGCGCGCCCGCCGCTTTCAAACAGGCCTTAATCGCCCGACCATAATACTGACTGGACCAACTCGCGTGTTCGGAAACTTTCACCACCAACGCGTTCCCGGCAAATACGTTCGCCACTAACGGATTAAACACGTTATGAAACGGGTAGTTCCACGGCACGATCGCGCCCATCACCCCGACCGGATGAAACTCCAACGTAGCTTTTTTGTAAAACATCATCGCCCCGGAACTTCGCCTCTCCGGCTTCAACCAATACACTCCTTCTCGCAACAACCATCGAATCTTCTCTAATGTCGTGATGACTTCCCCGAACGCGGCGTCGACCAGCGGCTTCCCGGAATCTCTCGCGCTCACCACGCAAATATCGTCCTGGTTCTCGATGACGAATTTACGGATAATCTTCAACAAAAACTTCCGTTGCTTCCACGACGATTTCGCCCACTCCTTTTGCGCCTTTGACGCCGCGTGAATCTTCTCTTTTACCTCTTCTCTCGTCATCGCCGGTAAATCCGGACCTAAAACGTCCAGCGACCCTGGGTCGTAACACGGCACAGATTTTTCAGGAAAAGGCGTATTTGGTACCCATTTCTTCCCCGTTTTCCCTTTCCTTTCCTCGTCGGTCAACGTCACCTCGATCGACGGGATGAAGAAGTAATTCTCCACGGACTGGTACACCGCGAACGCCAGAATGAAACTCAACGCAATCATCAAAAAATCCACGTAAGTGTACTCGTCCAATTTTAAATCGATGAGAAATCTTTCAAATCTCGGAAAGTCGTGGAGGATTGTTTTCGTCAAAGCGGGGACGTGTTTATAGACGACTTTTCGGACGCACGGCGGGCAAGTGATGTCCGGGCACGCGCAGTGCTCTTCCTGGAGCACCATATTTTTGTTTGTCGCGGACAATTGAAAACGAGAGAGAGAGAGAGAGAGAGAGAGA
>Ga0114997_10002556_pt1 | contig 14619 bp, 13 predicted proteins | sample ArcticOcean_MG_C_2_FD_87045 | JGI IMG/M metagenome (GOLD analysis project Ga0114997, IMG submission 87045) | Marine microbial communities from western Arctic Ocean - ArcticOcean_MG_CB4_136 | ecosystem: Environmental > Aquatic > Marine > Oceanic | place: Arctic Ocean: Canada Basin | collected... | reverse complement strand
CTCTTACAAATTCAATTTCAACAAAATGGGAATCAACTCACACTGAAGTAAACACTCAAAGTGCTAGTTGGAATGTTGCTTCTACCAATGCAATACTTAACAAAGCAGACATTACCAATCTTGCTAATGCTAGCGCGGGATGGAATGCTGCTGGAGGATATTCATTTAAGACGGTAACGTTAAGTGGTCAAAACAAAGCAGCAGCTATAGGGGCGGATATTGTAGCAGACCCTGGTACAGATACATTTACGCTATGTGCTGGTCCAAATATTGCTCTTATATCTGACCCTGCGACCGATACTATTACTATTTCTAGCGTTGGTGGTGATGGTGGAGCCATTGATATCTCGGGGACACCAGCCAACAATCAACTTGCGATTTGGACTGACGCTGACACGCTTGAAGGTGACGTTGATCTTGTTTTTGATGGTACAAATCTCGGTATCGGGGCTGGTACGAGCCCAGCGAGTAAGCTAGAGGTTCAGACGGTAGGGGGAACCAACAGAGTTCGACTAACATCGGACGCGTCGCAATACAACGTGTTATCTTTTGACCGGGCAGGTACCGTCGTCGGTGAATTTGGGATGCTGAATTCAGCTAACGATTTATACTGTTGGGTCAACGGCGGCTTTCGAACGGTAATTACTAGTACGGGTAACTTTGGTATCGGTACAGTAACTCCAGGTGAGAAATTATCTGTTGCTGGTGCTATAAGCGCACAGACCATTGTGTATGGTGACTTTAGTAATAGTAACCAATGGGGCAGTAACTGGACTACAACAAATGTAAATAGTGGTTACTGGGATCAAACTGTAACGACCGTTAGAGCTAATAGTGCCGGGTGGGAGAAAGGTGAACCAGCACATAGTACAGTACAGGCTGAATCAGGTTACTGGGATCAAACTGTAACGACCGTTAGAGCTAATAGCGGTGACTGGGAAGGAGGTGGTGTCACAGCTGTAGCGACGGTTAGAGCTAATAGCGGTTACTGGGATCAAACTGTAACGACGGTTAGAGCTAATAGTGCCGGATGGGAGAAAGGTGAACCAGCACATAGTACAGTACAGGCTGAGTCAGGTTATTGGGATCAAACAGTAACGACCGTTAGAGCTAATAGCGGTGACTGGGAAAGTGCTCAAGCAAATGAGTATTCATTTAAGACAATAACGTTAAGTGGACAGAACAAAGCTGCAGCTATAGGTCCGGACGTTGTTGCTAATACTACAACTGATACATTTACCCTATGTGCTGGTCCAAATATTGCTCTTATATCTGACCCTGCGACCGATACAATTACGATTTCTAGCGTTGGAGGTGACGGTGGCGGCGGCGGTGGTGGAGCCATTGATATCTCAGGGACACCAGCCAACAATCAACTTGCGATTTGGACTGACGCTGATACGCTTGAAGGTGATTCTGATCTTACATTTAACGGTTCAACGTTAGAGATCAGCACACCGGGTACAGGTGACGCTCTAAAATTGGGGAGAAAATCTGGATCGTCGAGCATTAAAAGTACCGTCACTCATCTTCTGGTTGACTCAGCAGGTGGATATATTGGATTGAATGACATTGTAACAGATGATGTTGTATTAGTTTACGGCGGTGGCTCCGGTGGCAACGTCGGTATTGGAGTAACGGCACCAGCAGCAAAATTAGATATCGCTGAACCAGCCACCGGTGACACTCTAAAATTAGGGAGAAAGTCTGGACAGTCAAGCATTAAAAGTACTGCCTCTCATCTTCTCATTGACTCATTATCAGCAGGGTATGTTGGGTTGAATGATCGAATCGCAGGTGATGTTGTATTGGTTGGCGGCGGCGGTGATGTCGGTATCGGAACGAGTACACCAGGATCTAAATTGACTGTTGCAGGCGCTATAAGCGCACAAGGTACTGTTACAGTTGGTAACTATACACTGCCAATTGCCGATGGTAGTAACACTTATGTCCTAACAACAAACGGTAATGGTACGGTGGCATGGACAGCACAAACGGATACTAATACGACATACACAGCCGGGGATGGTTTAACCTTAAACAGTACAGACTTTGATATTGATGCTGCTCAAACAACCATCACGTCGATACTTGCTGCTGATGTTAAGATTGGTGAAGACAATGAAACCAAGATTGATTTTGAGACTGCTGACGAGATTCATTTTTACGCTGCTAATGTACATCAGGTCAAATTAATTGATAATGCGTTTACACCTGTGGCTGATAGTGATGTTGATTTAGGTACATCGAGCCTATATTGGAAAGATGCATATATTGATACGGTTAAAACGACAGGTAATATAGTAGCTGCCGGTACTGTTAGTGCGTCAGATCCTGGTGGATCTGCATATGGTTCTAGTCCTCATTGGACATACGTTGCAGAAAATAGTGGTACAAATGTACCAATGACATTTGTTAACAGAACTGGTAGCGGTACTGCGACAGCGGATACAGACGGGGCCAGTGCCTCCTATAATGCAGCTAAGGCGTTTGATGGCAATGATGCGACATTCTTTGAACCCGCTAATGATGCGGGTCAGTTCCCTAACTGGTTGAAGTATGACTTTGGTTCAGGAAACGCATATACAATTACAGCAGTGACGTTTAGGATTGATGGTAGCCATGCTAATTATATTGATAGAGCACCGAAGGATTGGTTTGTACAAGGTTCAAATGATGATTCGGCTTGGACGTCATTAGGTACGTTCCCTAACACAGTATTTGAATCTGTTGATACCGGTCAACAAAATCACGCATATCTGTTAGCTAATGATACTGCTTGGCGGTATATTAGAATAACCATTGACGATGTCCAAAATGGTGGCGGCCTTCTTCGAATAACTGAAATAAAATTAAGCGAGTTGGTTGCTAAAGGCTATGCTGGTAATTTTGTCCTGGAGGATGACGACGGTACTGAAGTTACTATCGAGCATAACAATGAGGTTAAATTTATAGGCTCTGGTATTACTACAAACTGGACCGATACTACTCCCGGGACAGACGGTGATCCATATGATCTCACATTTACAGTTGACGCAGCACAGACAGGTATCACATCATTACTTGCTACGGATATTAAGATCGGTGAAGATGATCAAACTAAGGTTGATTTTGAGACAGCTAATGAAATCCATCTATATGCTGACAACGCTAACAGAGCTACGATTAACTCGAGCGGTGCTTCAATCGTAGGTACACTAAGTGCTAAAGATAGACTTATTGCATCTACTGGAGCTAGCCTAAGCGGCAATGTTACGATCGGTGGTGACCTCGAAGTATTAGGTGATGATCTTAAGATGGGTACAAATACCAATGCGTATTTGTTAGTAGCTGACGGTACGAATTTTAATCCTGTAGCTATGAGCGGTGATGCAGCAATCACAAATGCAGGAGTGTTATCTATTGCTGTAAATTCAATAGACGGTACACACATTGCTCTTGGAAGTGATGCTGAAGGTGATGTAATGTACTACAACGGTACTAATTACGTAAGGCTCGCTAAGGGTACAGATGATCACGTCCTTACAATGAACGGTAATGTACCGAACTGGGAAGCAGCCTCTGGTGGTGGTGGTAGTAGCGAATGGACTGATACCGGATCTGTGCTACATCCTACAGATAGTTCGGGTACAGCTGATGCTGTTGTTATTGGTGGTACTACCGCGGGCAATTCTGATATAGCTTTCAATACAGATGGTAGTGCGGTATTTAACGAGCAAAGTGCTAGTGTAGACTTTAGAGTAGAATCAAACGGGAACGCTAATATGCTATTTGTTGATGGCAGCGCTGATGCGGTGGGCATAGGTACATCACTCCCGGAAGCAGAATTATCTGTGGCTGGTGAGATTAGCGCGCGCGATGGGTTTTCATCATCTGTTAAAGTACATACAGACTTAACAAGTAACGGAGTTGTTACATATAATATTACAGGGCCGGCATTACAAACAATTGTTCTTAAAGCCAACCAATCAAACACATATCTAGGATCTGAGACATTACCTGTAGGTAAAACTGTTACGATAAGGTTGTCTGCTTGTGGTGCAAATAGAACATTGGCTTGGCATGGTTCTATGAATTTTGTAGGCGAGAAACCAGCAAGTATTGCTAGCGGTAAGCAAGCATTACTCTCTATAACTACGTTCGGTACTGTATGTGCTACAGCTGGTAAATCAGATGTAACTTGCGCATATGCAGTAGAGGACTAATATGATATTGCCAGGATCAACAGCACTTACTAAAACTCTTGGTCAGCAATCTGACGCTATTGTTACTACCGATTTAACTGGTAATTTTATACCTACAGCTGGTATTCAAACGAACTATTGGGACAATCAAGTATCATCCGGGCTGAATCTTCGCCGGTTCAATGGTATAGGTCATTCCACTACAGATCCTGATCACTTTTTACTTGACGGTTCAAATGATTATCTCGGTAAAGCTAGTGGAAGTGGATATGGAGGAGACCCTATACAGCTTGGTGGCGGCACAAGGCCTTTTACGCTAGGTCAGTGGTTTAAGTACAATAACGTAAACCACTATATATTTTATTGCGGCACGGGCGCGTATGTGAGCTTGGATGGCCCACCTGCAGGTGAGTATCCATATATCCTTTTAGAGGTTTTGACATCGAACGACCAATGCAAGCTAACAGTTAGAAGCGAGAGCGATGGCATGGGCGGTGGCGCGCCCTCTACTACGGCGACGTTTAGCAGTTTTACTTTTGTTGACGATACGTGGTACTATGTTGCGCTGACCCATGACGGGGCCGCTGATTATTCGGTTTATGTTAATGGTAATTTTATCGGCTCTCTAACTTCCACCTACGCGCTCACCTACGGGACGGGTACTAACGCTGTTGAGTGTGGAGCTAAAAACATAGACGCCTCCATTTCTTATTCTGGTGCCGGTACAAAGATAGGTCACATACACGTTTATGAGAATGGATATCTAACTGCTTCACAAGTACGTCAGAATTTCTTAGCGACACATGATATGCATGACGCTAGAATTTATGGAGGGACGTACCAAGCGTGATATATAACAACTTACGATATTGTATCATTGAATCGTCTGATATTGACTTAGTTAACTTTAGCAAAGTTAAGGAAGATTCACCTGACACTATGAGACGTTCGCTCGACGGTACTAAGACATTTGTTAAGTATGATGGAGAACAGCCTGAGTTTATATTTCATATCGCTGGTAACCTAGTCGGATTGCCTGAATATACACATGAGGAATTTATAGAGATTCTAAAAGGGTCAGAATGGGTAACCCAAGATTAAAATTCAATCATAAAGAGTTTGGATTACGTCAAACAGATGATGATACGTATGAGCTAAGGAATGCTGAGATTTTTCAAAAATACTTCGATAGTGAGTATGTACCACAAAAGCACGGGCACTTCTTTCATGAAAATCCTATCTCACAAATTGAACCTGAGCAGTATCACAAGATCGAGAGTTTCTGTTTCGTAACAACAGAAAATATACAACGAGAAGCTGCTATGCTTTTAAAGAGCCTCAGAAAGTTTCACGACCAGCCTGTATATATCATTTGTGATAAATTATCAAAGCGGTTTTTGACTAATCAAGGCTTAGTAGACGACAATGTCATTTTCAAGATTAGTGCAGAAAAGGACGAGCTCGTAGGTATTAATAAGGATATCTTCCATAGCCATAAATGTATAGCTAACAACGTACATAACCCGGCAGCTATTTTAAAGAAAATGGATGTAATGGATTTTGCACTTAAACATCATAACAATACTTTTTTTCTCGATTCTGACATAATTGTGCTAGACGATTTACAGGAATATTTTCAAGCTAAGGTAGTGTTGTCCCCTCATCATTATCCCAAACAATCAATCCTGAATGGATATGAAAATGGATTTTACAACGCTGGATATATCTTTTGTGCATCAAAAGGTTTTCCAAAAATGTGGAAGCAAATGTATTTGACAGATTCAACATTTTTTGAACAAGAGTGTATGAATCGTATACCTGATGTCTGTAAAGTACAAACATTTAGCAAAGAGCACAATGTAGGATTTTGGAGAGGGGGTATAATACCGAAGCATATAAAGACATTACATTTCCATATTACTAATGGTGTAGATAAAAACCGCGATGCCAATCTGCGCAGATTGAATAGTAATATAAGAGACACAGGTGTCGAGTATATGAAGACCAACCATATAGATTTGTATAACTATTATCTACAAATGACGTGTCCGAAGAAAGTCGCGTTTGTTCATTTCGCGAAAACGGGTGGTGTGTATGTAAACAAGTATTTAAAAACAACATGTTTGAAACCATATTTAAAATATTTCTCTTGGCATTTAAATTTAAACCCGTACAAAGTTTCTGGTAGGGATTGGACTATTGATGAAATGCATAAGATATCAGTAGAAGCGGGTGATTATTCCTTTCTCACTCAGCACCATATAAATTGGGATATTGATACGGTAAAAAAATTTAAAGAGAATGGATGGTTTACTTTTATGTTTTTAAGAAAGCCTGAAGAATTATTATGTTCTCTTTTTAATTGGAGCAGTGAGCAGAACGTTGAATTAAGACCAGGGTTACCTAATCCTACAAGCATTGAAGAAGCATTTGAGCTTGCTGTAAAGTGTAAAGGATTTGAACGACTATGGCGAATTCCAGATTATATCGATCAACTTGATTATGTAGCTGAATTTAACGATGCAAATTTTAGTAAATTTTTACTCAAATACTTTGGTGAAATATATGAACCGAGACCTAAATCTAATACAAGTCTGAATAAAGGATTTAATTACTATTACCAAAACGGAGACATTTCAGAAGAATCGGTTAACAAGCTTATTAATCATCCGGAATATAAAAAAGTACTGACACGTCTATCCTAGCCATTCACAGTTAGCAATATGCTGTTTATATAATCCTGGTTGCCGCTGCTTTAAATTATATTTTTCAAGTATATTAGGGTTAGTAAATTTTAATACATAACTCAGTACATATTCAAGTTGCGCCGATGGATCATCTACTTCTAAATGACACCTTCTTTGACGAGTTTTGTTAACTAACTGTTCTAAATCTCTAACAGGGTAGTGATTAATCCATGCTGGTAAATTTATATTACAAGGGTGACCTGTAGCGCAATTATTTGTATACGTATATTCAGGTTGTTGTCCTATGCAATTAACTGCTCCTGATATAAAATGATGCGGATTGTTAGGTCTTTGTGGAGTTGTACGATTTACATTAACTAATGTTTTAACCATTTGACATGGTCTGTAAACAGATGGATATTTGTCAAATATACTAACAGTAGAACTATAACTACCTGAATATCCCATAGGAGAAAAATTTTTCATTTGAAGCTCAATTGCAGAGAAATTGGACATTTGATTTAAATATGAATGTAAATTATCTTCATGAGTCATAACAATATACTCATCAACGTCGGTGAGTATTAACCAATCAATATTATCCTCTTTAGCAGCCTGCATAAATTTCTCAAATACTTCAAATTTAATAAATCGATCTTTCTCAGTAGCTTTAAACCGCCGCGTATTGTTAGGAAATGCAGGATATAGATCTATAGGAGAAAAATCATCATATATATAAAACGTATTAACCCCTATTAATTTATGATAATTGGCCCATTCTTTAACCTCGTACAGTCTGGTGCTACGTGTCATGGTTGCAGCGCATATATTCACTATAAATAGTTAATGTATATTGTGATAGATGTAAAGGCATTCTTAAGGAAGTATCAAGGTCATAAAATTAAATACATACCCAACCCAGGCAACGCTGGAGATTCCCTTATAGGGCTTGCTACTGTACAGATGCTTAAGGAGCTAAACATTGACTATGAATTTTGCAAGCCTCCTGAAATATTTGAGGGGAAGACAATTTTATACGGTGGTGGTGGTAATTTGATTGGAAAATATAGTGGGTGTAAAAATTTCTTACTAAGAAATCACAAAAGAAATGACATCGTAGTCTTACCTCACGGGGCTGTGGATGGACCGGTCCGACCTGAACCAATTAAAGCCAGCAACTGCGACTCCGTACTGGAGAATCTTTCTGAAAACGTTGTTTTGATTGCTAGAGAAAATACCTCTTACGATTATATAAAATCTAAGATGAAGCATCCAGACAACGCCCTGCTTTCCGATGACATGGCTTTTCATATTAAAAATATAGATAAATATAAAAGCACAAGCTGCGTTGGCGTATGTAACGCATTTAGAGTTGACAACAATGAGCGCAGGCAATTCCCTAAAGACAATAAAGATATATCAGCAGATCTTCAACGCCCAATGTTTATGAAAACTTGGTATACCCCTGACGACGTAAATATACAGGTAGAAAAAAACTTAAGTATTGCGACAGATAATTTGTTTTCTTATCTTTCAAAATTCGAAGAAATTAATACTGATCGATTACATGTTGGTATTGCCGCAGCCCTAATAGGTAAAACAGTTAACCTGTACTCAGGTTCTTACTATAAGGTTGCAGGGGTATATAATTTTTCTATGCGCGGTAAGTTTAATAATGTAACATATCATGGACATTAATATATTGTGATAGATGTAAAGGCATTTTTAAGGAAGTATCAAGATAGCCATTTAGGGGGAATCTATTACAAAGACAAAATAGTAACTATCGTAAGGGAAAATATCGGTAACAAAAAAAAGGCGTTAGAGGCTTGTTGCGGGTGCGGAATTATAGGAAAAACTTTACTCGAGAGCTCATTGGTAGAAACTATGACTTTTTCAGACATCCAAGATTTGTCAAAAGAACATGAGGATTTTATTCAATCTGATGGATTAGATAATGTTAGTGAAAAATATGATTTAGTGGTATGTAGCCCTCCTTGGTATAATTCAGAAGAACCACCTGGTCCGTTTTTATCTAAAAAACCCAGCATACTATGGAAGGATTTAGATTGGCGATTTCATAAAAAGTTTTACAAAAAAATTATTGATGTTTTAGCTGAAGATGGTTCTTTGCTTGTAACAAGTTGCTTCGGAGCTAGACAACCCGAAGATTGGGTTGATATGTGTGATTTAAAACTTAAAAAGGTTTTTATTAATGAATCTCCTATTGGTACTACCTACCCTAGTAATTATATACTATGGTGGACACACTAACAAAAATCATGGACATTAAAGGTTTAAAGCAGCACTTAACTCCATTTATTAATTTAATTAAAGATTCCGGTGTTGAATATTTTTGGGTAGCTGGTGGATCAATAAGGGATTATTTTGTAACAGGTGGTACTACCCCAAGAGATATAGACATTTGGTTTCCAGACATAGAAAGTAGAAACATAGTCATAAAGTATTTAAAACTAATTGGGTTTGAAAGTGTTAGTTACTTACCTAGAGATCGTGGAGAAACTTTTAGTTTAATTAAAGAATCAGTTCCAAAAAAATATGTCCACTTAGCTAAAGGTTCAAAACACGAATATCATTCAATGGACATAGGGTGTTGGGACGGATTGTCGGCGGGATGTCATGAATTAACTAAAACGCCTCAGCAGTGTATTGACAAATTCGCCTATACTATTGAGATGGCGGCTCTCGATAGTTGCAGTGAATTCATTTGCCATCCAGATTATGAGCATCATATATCAAAAAATATATTAGTTATTAAAGCTAAACAAGATTCTTTCCCACGAGCGGATAATAGAAGATTATTAAAATACATAGATGATGGATTCACTATAGACCAAGAAAATTTACTTTTATGGTTAGAAAATCAAGAAGCATCATTTGAATATAGAAAAAATATAAAAAAGGATAAATAATTTAGTTAAGCCATTGGGGCAGTAGGATGATATATGTATTGTATGGACAGCCAGGATCAGGCAAGACTACTCTAAGTCAGCTGCTATGTACACACATACAACATCAGCCTGAAGGAAACGAAGCTGTAATTATAGATGGTGATAAGTTTAGGAAGCTATTCAAGCAGACTGACTATAGTACTACGGGCCGAGAGAATAACATTACAGCAGCAAATACAGTCGCGACTTATATAAGTCAAATACAACATGTAGATGTAATATTAGCACTAGTCAATCCTTATGCCCATCTTAGAGCAGAACTAAGAGTGAACAATTCACAAGTCACAGAGATATTGTTAGAGTCAGATAGAGACCTGAGAAGAGACTATCATGTAGATGATTTTGAACTAGGAGAGCCAGATCACATAATCAATACGGATAGTTCACCAGATGATACGTGGAGTGTATTGAAAGGATTACTGTTTAAACCTAGACGGTGGTAGAGAGAATAAATAATTTAAATGTATACAGGAGAACAAGCAGTATATTCGCTAAGTGGATTTTACGGTACTCACCTACAATCCAAAGTTAAGGGATATGATAGATTAATTGACAGGATTACTTGGAGTCTTGGATATCCAATGATTAATCTTGAGGTTCATAAAAATCAATTAAATGAATTTATTACTATCTCTTGTGAAATGTTCTCAAAGTTTGCTGGATATACTGAGGAATTTTTAGTATTTGATTCTATTTTATATGAGCAGGGTAGAGGTATTAGACTTGATAAGTTATTTTCTATAACGCCTGAATTAAACAATGCATATCAAGCTGTAGATTTAACAATCTCTGAAAACAATAGCAGGTCTACTACAACATCAATGACTAACGCTACATCTGCTATTATGTATCAAATTCTGATTAATGATGAAGATGATGATCCAACGGAATATGTGATCAAATATACTGATGCGACTACAAAGCATTCTCGTGTAGGTAAAATATTTTTAACGACAAGATTCTTAAGTGGAGCCGGTTCTGTGACTTTTAGTGAGTACGGTGTCTTACATACATCATCTAATGATATACTAAGTGTGACTGTAACAACATCGGGAGCTTCCGGAGAGTACGTCAATATTATTGGTACTCCTAATTCAACTGGTACTGGTATAGTTATTGCTAATGATTTTGTTAGTTCAACGCAAGGATTAACAGCTCAGCAAAATAACCTGGCTGGTTATGATACATTAATTGAGAATTATAGACAAGTGATGGAGTGTTATAGTTTTGATGAAGGCTCATCTGCCAGTATTAATACACTATTTACTATTGAGCAAACACTAGCACAGCAAACTTATTTTAGTTATGCTATGGGCAATTATGGGTTTGACTTAACGAGCTGGTATACAGTTAAGCAATTTTTAGAAACCAGAGAAAAACTCTTGACAATTAAAAGAGCGTATAAATTTAATCCTGAGTCACAATATTTGACAATGTACCCAGGACCACTATCTTCGTCTCCGAGATTTTATGGTATCATCGCTTGTTATGTTGAAAAACCGCTATTAGATATAATAAAAGAACCATGGGTATATCAGTATGCGCTAGCATTAACAAAAATTGGTATTGCTCGAGTTAGGGGTAAATATCAAGGTGTTAATTTATTTGGCGGTGGTGCACCAAATTATTCTGAGTTATTATCTGAAGGTAATACTGAAAAGAAAGAACTAGAGACGATGTTATATGAAGGTACACCAGGATTCGGAGACGCTGCACCTCCAGTGTTCTTTGTCGGATAATATGAGGCGAACTTATCGTCAGCAATATAAGCAGGGTATATATAAACCCGTCGACAAGAACAAGTATATAGGTATTAAACTGCCAAAGTATAGGTCTTCATGGGAGTTAAAGTTTTTTCAATGGTGTGATAGAAACATTAATGTTTTAGAGTGGAGCTCAGAGTCAGTCGTTGTGCCGTATATAAGTCCAGTAGATGGGAGACCTCATAGATATTTTGTTGACAATGCTATTGCTATAAAAGAAGATGATATTATTAAGAGGTATTTAGTTGAGATCAAGCCGTATAAGCAAACTATACCTCCAAAGGAAAGTAAGCGAAAGAAGAAGTCTACTTTGTTATATGAGCATATGACGTATTCTGTAAATCAGTGTAAGTGGAAAGCCGCAAGAAAATATGCCAAGTCGAAGAATATGGAGTTTATTATCTTAACAGAAAATGAGCTACCTCTCAAGTAATTACGTGTGAAAGATATAAATATTTCAGAATACTATGGTCCATAAATTATTAGTTGAGCCTACAGGTTCTCGCAACATTGAATACGTTATTGAGGAAAAGAATCTTAATGGAGATAAAGAGCCTCGCATGTTTATTGTTGGTGAGTATATGTGTGCTGAGAAAGAGAACAAAAACCACCGCGTATACTGTAATCAAGAGATGTCTAAGGAGGTCTTAAGATATAATAAGGACTTTATTGAAAATAAGCGCGCATTAGGGGAATTGAATCATCCTGAGAATGCTGAAGTTAGTCTTGACAGAGCTTGTCACTTAGTTACAGAATTATATATGGACAGAAATACCTGTATGGGTAAGTCACTAGTATTAGATACTCCATGTGGTAAAGTATTACAATCTCTTATTAAAGATGGTGTACAGTGCGGTGTTTCTAGTAGGGCGTTAGGAAAACTTATACCTATGGAAGGTAAGGAGGACACTAATAAGGTTGAGGATATGAGGTTAATTGCTATTGATTGTGTTGCTGATCCTTCCAATCCCGGTTCATTTGTTAATGGTATCTTAGAGTCTAAACAATATGTACTATCTGATGCTGGTAAATTTGAAGAAATATATGATCAATTTGAAGATGCACTTGCGACGTTACCCACGAAAGACGTTGAGGATTATTTAAAAGAACAAGTAATGCAATTTATCAGTAAACTACAGGGAAAATCATAAATAATTAAGACAATGGCAAAACATAAGAAAAATAAAAAAGATCTCCCGCATTGGCTAAAAAAGGGTAAGAAGGGTAAGAAGGATAAAGGTGAGGATGTAAACTCAGAGTCTGCAAATATAGTTAATTACATTAAGTCGATTTCTGAGAAAAATTACGCGAAAGCTAATAAATATTTACACGCTGCTATTGAAGACAAGATGAAGAGTAAGATTAGAGGCACAGCAAGTACAATGGAATTTTAATCATGGCTAATATTAAGGACACACTTAAAGAAACTACAAAAGATCTGCTATCTGAGGATGCACTCAATCAAATTGAATCTGTATTTGACGAAGCGGTTAATGCCCGTGCGCATTTACAAGTTGAATCAGCCATTGCCAAGCAGGACGAAGACCACGCTGGTAAAGTGCAGACCCTTCTAGAAGCGATTGATGATGATCACTCGAAAAAGCTTGAGAATATTGTTGAAGCAATTAACGGTAACCATACAGAAAAATTAAAAGTAATTGTTAGTAGATATCAAAATGTTATTAATGAAGAGGCGGCGAATTTTAAGAGTACATTAGTTGATACGATTAGTAATTATCTCGAGCTTTATCTTGAAAAGACCTTCCCGGCAGATATGATGGAAGAGGCTGTAAGTAATAAGAGATCTGAGTCTGTACTTAAGGAAGTAAGAAAGCTTTTAGGTGTTGATTTGGCACTTGCTAAAGATACTATTAGAGAAGCAGTCGCTGATGGTAAGAATCAACTCGTTACTCAAAATGGTAAGTTGAATACTCTTGTACAAGAAAATGCCGAATTGAAAACAAAAGTAGCGATTCTTGAGTCAAATACTACGCTTGATGACTTGTCGCAGAATCTTCCAGACCATAAAAAGAAATACATATATAAGGTATTAGGTGGTAAAGACTCAGAATTCATTAAAGAGAATTTTGATTATACTATTAAATTGTTTGATAAAGAGCTCAACACTGAAGTCGAGCAACTAACAGAAGAAGCTTCACATAATGTAAGAGGTAAAGTTGATACAGTTATGGAAAGCCTCGATGTTCAATCAGAGCTCCCAGCTGGTAATGTAGATGATGATCCATTATTTAGAAAATATATGGGTGAGCTCGGCAAATATTAATTTTTATTGAGGTACTTGTTACCTGAGAAACAAAAAAGAAAGGAAAATCACACGTAATGAAAGAATCAATTAGACCTTCGCAGTCCTACATTGATGAGAATCGATCGAAAGCGTTGCTTGAGAAATGGAGTCCTGTATTGGACTACAGTTCTGATAAAGTAGCTGTTATCGAAGATGATCACACTCGTTTGAATACAGCCATTCTCTTGGAAAACCAAGAACAATGGTGTTTGAAAGAGGCAGCTCCTACGCTACCTGGCCAAGCTGGCGCCACCGGCTCCTTTGGTCAAGGCAGTGACTTAGGCGGCGGCTCCTCTTCGGACTCGTATGCATCCGGTGATGCTCGTTTACCTAAGATCCTCATCCCAATGATACGGCGTACATTCCCTGAGCTCATCACTAACGAAATCGTTGGTGTTCAGCCCATGAGTGGACCTGTCGGACTTGCGTTCGCGCTCCGTTATTACTATGAAGCTGAAGCACTTGGTGCTTCGCAGGGTGGTGTTGCCGACGGATCTTTATCCGACGGAACCAACGCTGGTCCTACCTTCAACCAGGCATTTGCCGATACTAAAGAAGCCGGTTATCAATTCCTCGATACACGTTTTACTGGTACATCCAGTTCTCGTTTGTCAGGTAATTCGACCGACCTCGATCCTATCGCGATTGACCAAGGTGTTGCAGAGCTTCTCGGTAGCTATGAGTTGACATCTAAGATTCCACAAATGG
>Ga0114997_10002554_pt1 | contig 14625 bp, 11 predicted proteins | sample ArcticOcean_MG_C_2_FD_87045 | JGI IMG/M metagenome (GOLD analysis project Ga0114997, IMG submission 87045) | Marine microbial communities from western Arctic Ocean - ArcticOcean_MG_CB4_136 | ecosystem: Environmental > Aquatic > Marine > Oceanic | place: Arctic Ocean: Canada Basin | collected... | reverse complement strand
TCAAATTCCTGAGGTTTAAGGTTAAGTTCATCTGACTGGCTGCTATTAAAATCTGTAAACTTTAATTTTGTAAGCGAAGTGCCTCCAAGTGAGACACCAAGCTGTAGACCAATAAAAGAATAAATTTTACTACTGAACAATATTGGGTAGTAAATGTGGGTAGATGCATAATTAAAAACTTCATAGCCACCAATTTCAATTTCGTAATTTACACCACCAATATTCACAACTGTATTATCTTCTAATTTAGAACCTCTTTGAAGATAGCTAGCGCCAGCAATGAATCGATTTATTGGATATTCAAAGCCAATGTTGAATCCATTACGAACACCTATATTAATGCGATTATTTATGATATCATTATTATATTTGATCCGAGATGAATTAACTCCGCCAAAAATTGTCAATTTACTTTGGGCATTAACATTAGATAATAAGAACGGGATTATAATTAATATTTTAACTAATCTGAAATATATGGATTTTGTTTTTAACATGAGTTGTATGTATTAATTTTGAATGTAGCGGAGGAGGGACTCGAACCCCCGACACCCGGATTATGATTCCGATGCTCTAACCAGCTGAGCTACTCCGCCAAATAACATTTAATTACTTGTCATTAAATTAATTATCTAAATGTAAAAAAACTAATGTTAGAAAAACAAAAATTTGATTTTTTGGAGGTATTAATGCATATTATATTTTATTGTACTTTAAAGAGCACAGGAGCAAAATTATGTATCCATCAATTGAAAATTTCATGGAAAAAGTAAAACGTAAAGATCCAAATGAGTTAGAATTTCATCAGGCCGTTCATGAGGTTGTTGATTCACTCTGGGGTTTTTTAGATTTAAATAGAAATTATTTGCATTCAGGCGTTTTAGATAGAATGATCGAACCTGAAAGAGTTATAACCTTTAGAGTTCCATGGCGAGATGATAGAGGGGTGGTAAATGTTAATCGTGGCTATAGAGTTGAATTTAACTCCGCAATAGGACCATATAAAGGTGGCTTACGGTTTCACCCATCTGTAAATCTAAGTATATTAAAATTTTTGGGATTTGAACAAGTTTTTAAAAATAGTCTTACTACACTTCCAATGGGCGGAGGTAAAGGCGGTTCTGATTTTGACCCTAAAGGAAAATCTGATAATGAAGTAATGAGTTTTTGCCAAAGTTTTATGACAGAACTTTCAAAACACATTGGTCCAAATACAGATATCCCTGCAGGAGACATAGGTGTAGGTGGTAGAGAAATAGGTTATATGTTTGGACAGTATAAAAGGATTAGAAATGAGTTTACTGGCGTTTTAACAGGCAAAGGTCTTAATTGGGGAGGTAGTTTAATTAGACCGGAGGCCACAGGTTATGGATGTGTTTACTTCGTTGAGGAGATGCTAAAAAATTGCAATAAAACAATTGAAGGAAAAACCGTAGTCGTATCAGGATCAGGAAATGTTGCGCAATATGCTACTGAAAAAGTATTACATCTTGGTGGAAAAGTAGTCACATTATCAGACTCTTCAGGTTTTATACATGATCCAGGTGGGATAGATGAAGAAAAATTGAATTGGGTAATCGATTTAAAAAACAATAAACGAGGAAGAATCAAAGAATATGCTGATGAGTTTGGTTGTGAGTATTATGATGGAAATCGTCCCTGGGGTATTGATTGTGATGTTGCTTTACCTTGCGCAACTCAAAATGAAATAGATGGCAAAGAAGCAAAAGAGTTAATAAAAAGTGGTTTAATCGCTATAAGTGAAGGCGCAAATATGCCATCTAATCCTGAGGCTGTTAATGTATTTCAAGAGTCAAAAATACTATTCGGGCCTGGGAAAGCAGCAAATGCTGGTGGAGTAGCTGTTTCTGGATTAGAAATGAGTCAAAATAGCATGCGTATAAAATGGGATAGGGATGAAGTCGATCAGAAACTGCTTGGTATTATGAAGAGTATTCATGCTTCATGTGTTGAGAATGGAAAAAATAATAATCATGTGGACTATGTAAAAGGTGCCAATATCGCAGGCTTTATAAAAGTGGCTGATGCAATGATTGATCAGGGTGTAGTATAAAAGGTTAGATTCCGGATGAATCTTCTTCGTCCATGATCTCTATTTTTTCTGGTTTTGGAATAATGACCTTTCCTATTCCTGTTAGTCCATCTATAATAGAACGAAATGGATCTTTAAATTGATACCAGCTAATATGATTTTTTTCTTGTTTGGGATTTATTGTTTCTAACCATTTAGAATTTAAAAAGTCATTTTTGTTTTTGTGGTCTATGGTTAAATAGCCAACATGGAGGCTAATAATATTTTGAAAAAAATGACTACCAAAGGACGGGTCGACTGGAAAATCTTGGTGTCCTAGCTCTATAATCATTTTTGTGTTAGATATTTGTTGCCAATTTAGTGGTACCCCTAACCAGGGGTCTGAAGAACCCCATCTGCCAGGGCCGACGAGAATATATGGTCTTTTTTTGCCCAATTCTTTATTAAAAAATTCAATTTCTTTAGCTATCTCAAACGATTTTGATGGGTCGTATTTTTCTGGGGATAAGTAAAGTATGTCTTTAATTTGATTTGTTGAACCATTTCCTAATGTTATATGACTAGAGGCGAAAATATCTTCCCTTTTAAAATACTCTGAAGCGATAGCTTTACTTGTTGTTATTAACATAGGTTTTATTTGTAATAAGTAGAACTCAGATGACTTATTTTTTTGCATATTTACAGCAAACTCTATTTCGACTGGGCATCCAAGGGCTTGTTTTCCTAGTCTGAGTAGCTCATTAAGTATCTCGCATAAAGGTATGATTTTCCAGTCAAGGATTGGAGAAAAATTAACTACTCTTGTCCCTTCATAAGACAGCGAATTTCTAAGAATATTATCATCAGAAGTAATAACACTTCCTAACCAATCAAGAGACTTGTCGAATTCAGCTTTTGAAAGGCTAAGAAGTTTTAAGTCGTTTTTTAAATCGTAATTAGTATCATCCATTTCAAGTGAGTAAAAATTGGCTTGAGAATTAGCCAATGCTGATTTTATTGTTGAAAACTGCGGTTTAATTGCAGGGTATTTTGGAGAAATGCCAAGGCATTTTCCTCCGTCTACAATAGTTTTCCCAAAACCAAGTGCTAAATAGCATACACCTTCGTCTCTTCTCATATAAGATACAGGATAAAAGTTTATACTTCTTAATACGCCACTAAAAGTCGGGTAAAATCTTCCGTTAGAGTATTCTTGGCCAGCAATTTCCATTAAAATGACTGCCATTTTTTCTTCCTCTGTTCGATGTGCACTATTTGCAAAATATGATTTTGAATCGATGTAGAAAATCGATGCGAAAACTAATTTAATAGCATTAATTAAGTGATTAATACGATCTTTAAATAACGTTTGATTATTTGGTAACATAAATGTTGAGTATGCGCCAGATAGTGGCTGGTATTGTGAGTCTTCAAGCAAACTTGAAGATCTGACTGCTAAAGGATAATTACATCCTTTTAAAAATGTCTCTACTTTGAGTGTTAGGTCCATTGACAGCCTGCTTTTTAAAAACAATGCTTCAATGTCCTCATCATCATTTGATTTTAAGGCATCATCCCAAAGTTTATTATCTTTCATGAAACGATCAAATTCTTCTGTGGCAATAATTGCTGTTTTTGGAATTTTAACATTTATATTTTTGTATTTATTATTTATTCCAGACTGAATTATCATATCTTTCGCAAATGCTAATCCGCGTGCCTTGCCGCCTAAAGATCCTCCACACATCTTATAGAATCTAGAGTTTTTACCGTCCTCAGAAGAAAAATCTGATACTTCACCGAACTTATGCTTCTCTATTGAATTATTAATCTCATTAATAATCTTATTTCTTATGTCTTCATCTTCAGTAAAAGTTTCAACATTGATTTTTCTAAGTTGCGTGGCTAAATCAAAATTTGATCTAGCTGCAAGCCAATTTGAAAAATGGTTGCTTTTTCCATGAAATATAATGGTTTCTATTGGAACTATTTTTATGCCTTCGATTAAATCTTGAATATTTGTTGCTTTTATTAGTTCATTGCCTTGATTATCTTTAAAAATAAAGTCACCAAACCCAAAATTGATTATCATGAAATTTCTCAAGTCTTTTAATAAAGTATTAGATTTTTTATGCAAGAAATCTGTTCCTAATTCTTGAGCTAATTTTCTATTAGAATTATCTGTTGATTGCAACATTATAGGCATGGAAGGATGTCTCTCTCTAATGGATTTTGCAAATTTAGTTCCTGCCTGCGAGTCTCTCTCTCCATTATTTAGAAATTTTACGTCGGATATTATTCCAACAATATTATCTCCATATTTTGTAGAGAACTTTTTAGCTGTTTCAAAATTTGGTGTTAGTAATACTTTAATTCTTCCTCTCAAATGCATTGATTTATAAGTAGAGCTAAAAGTTTTTTTCATGAGATTTTTTGTAAGCGAAACTATTTCTCTATAAATAAGTGGAAGTAGTATTGAATACATACGAGGTGAATCTTCAATAAGGATTATCGCACGCACATTGCCTTTAATTATATCTTTTTCAGCATTTTTTCTATCTTCAACATATTTAATAATTGCTGGGAAAACGGATGCATCTCCAGACCATATAAAAACTCTATTTATAGAACTGGGTGAAATTTTTTGAGTTATTTGTTTTATTTCTGTTTCATCGAAGGCTAGTAAAATAACCGGCATATTTGGATATTTCTTTTTTATAGATTTACCAAGAGAGATTGGATCAGTATCTTCAATTCTCAACATAACAATAACTAAATCAAATTTATTCCTTGATAAATGGTTCATTGCTGAAGCTGCTGTTGAAGAGCGTGTTACTCTAGGTGCATAATTAAAATTCATCCCTATGTACTCTGTCATAATCTGTTCTGTTAATCCGCCATCCTCTTCTAGAATAAATGCATCATATGGGCTAGCTACCAATAGAATTTCATGAACTCTGTGAACCATTAGCTCATTAAAGCTATTGTCTCGGCTAATATTAAAAGGGTTTTTTTTCACAGGAAAAATAATTTCAGTTTTCGTATATTTAGTTTCATTTTAAACCTTTAAATTGTTTTGTAGTAAAATAATTAACTAAAATTGAATATAAAGTAATCAATATATACATAATTTTAACATCTCTTAGCCTAGTTCAGCCTTAAACTAAAATTACTTAAAAATGCTTAGACCTCTAAAGTCTTTTGATATAAAAGGCCAAACTATATTACTTCGATTGGATTTAAATGTTCCAATTATTAATGGAATTATCCAAGATGACTTTAGAATTAAAGCATGTCTTCCAACGATTAAACACTGTTTGAAGGAAGGAGCTGCGGTTGTAATAATGTCTCATCTAGGTAGGCCAGAGGGAACTTACAGCGATGATTTAAGCTTAATTCCGATTGGTGAACACCTTGCCTCTCTTCTTGAACTCCCTATAAAATTTTCTAAAGACTGTATTTCTCAAGATGCGCTCGATACTTCATTGTCTTTGAAGTCTGGTGAAGTTCATTTACTTGAAAACTTAAGATTTCATAAAGAAGAAACACAAAATGATTCAGTGTTTTCTAATAAGCTCTCAAAACATGGCAGGCTATACATTAACGATGCTTTTGGTACCGCTCATAGAGCGCATTCATCTAATCATGCTGTTATTGATAATTTTAAAAACTTTGGTATAGGATACTTATTTGAAAAAGAAATGAAATATTTAAAGGATGTTATTAATAAACCTAAAAAACCTTTAGTCCTTATACTTGGAGGTGCAAAAATATCAACAAAGCTGGGTCTTATTGATAGGTACGTTCATCAAGCTGATTCAATTATTGTTGGAGGCGGGATGGCCTTTACATTTTTGAAAGCTATGGGTTATAGCGTTGGTAATTCGTTAGTTGAATCGAAAATGATAACTAAAGCAAAAAACATTTTGGATATAGCAAGAAATAGCGGAAAAAAAATAATTTTACCAACTGATGTTGTTTGTTCAAATAATATAAGTGTTTCTGAGCCTGGTAGTGCTGTTAGTGTCCGTGATATACCTGACGATATGATGGGGTTAGATATAGGACCAAAAACTATAGAAAAGTATTTAGAGGCATTAAGTTCAGCTAAAACAATATTATGGAATGGCCCCATGGGTGTATTTGAAAATAAATTTTTTGAAAATGGCACAAGATCGATAGCAGAAAAATTAGTTGAAATTGCATTGTATGATTCAACTGTAATTGCTGGTGGTGGTGATACGGCTTCAGCGCTAAGACATTTTAAACTTGCAGAAAAAATTACTCATGTTTCTACAGGCGGGGGAGCTTCACTGGCTCTAATGTCAGGAAATCAATTAAAAGCAATAAATAAATTGGAGATTTAAATAAGTATGATTAATTCTATAGTTGCAGGTAATTGGAAAATGAACAAAACGCCCTCTCAAGGGAAATCTTTTTCTGAAATCATGGTTGAAAAATTAGATTCTAAATGTAGTGTAGATGTAATAATATGCCCGCCTTTTACTGGCTTAAGTAGCTTAGTGTCTTCCTCAAAATTTCATTTAGGAGCGCAAAACTGTCATTTTGAAAATTCTGGTGCTTTTACTGGAGAAGTCTCAACAGCTATGTTGCTTGAATGTAATGTTGAATATGTTATTCTAGGGCATTCAGAAAGAAGATCAATTTTCCATGAAAAAAATAATGATATAGGCCAAAAAGTATCAAAAGTTTTAAAAGATAATATGAAGCCTATTTTGTGCGTTGGGGAAACTATAGATGAGTTGAATGCTGGTTTAGCAAAAGAGACTGTTCATCATCAGTTGCAACAAGGTCTAAATAATATAGAATCATTACATAATATAGTTGTTGCCTACGAACCTGTATGGGCTATTGGGACAGGTCTGACAGCTTCATTTCAAAAAGTTGGCGAAATACACTCATTTATAAGAAATATTCTAAAAGAACTTTTTTCTGAAAAAGAAAGTAATATTGTTCCTATTATTTATGGTGGTTCAGTAAATTCTGATAATGCAGAAAAATTAATAAATGTTCACTCTGTTAATGGATTTCTAATTGGTGGTGCTAGTTTAGATCTTGATAAATTTGTAGAAATCATTAATATTGTCGATAAAAATTAGGAGTATTCTTTCCAATGATCGGATTTTTAGTTGTAGTGCACACTATTGTAAGTATATTATTAATATCGTTAGTCTTGATGCAAGCTAGTCAAGGTGGAGGCCTTTCTGGGACCTTTGGGGGTCAAGCTGCTAGCTCAATTCTTGGTGGGCAAGGAGCAGGAAATATTTTGAGTAAAATTACTGGCTGGCTGGCCGCGATATTTATTGGTTTAGCAATTTTAATAAGCACATTGAGTGGGCCAAGTGAAGAGAGCAGCTCCTCTCTAGTAAAAAAAGCCTCTGAAGAAAGCCCGATGCTTCTCGAGCAAAGTCCTTCTGAGCTTGAAGAAAAACAGCCTGTTCTAGATTTAGAATAAAATAATTTAATAAAAATAATTAACTACTATGCCGAAGTGGTGGAACTGGTAGACACGCGGGCTTGAGGGGTCCGTGAGGGCAACCTCGTGCCGGTTCGAGTCCGGCTTTCGGCACATTTTTTTAAAATTAGAATGAATTTTTCTATTTCTTCCTCTTTGCCATTTTCGTTACTTAAGAGTAGATTTAAAATCTAATCTTAATGGTTTCAATAATAAAAATGAATAAAATCATATTATCGCTAATAATTGTTTTAACTACGTTGGGATTCGCCCAAAATACAACAATCTTATTTCTCCGGGATGGATCTATTATACAAGGCACTATCACTCACGAAAAGCCTAATAAAATTTTCTTAAAAACTGATATGGGCTTTATTCAAATTAAACCCGAAGATATTATAGGTAGAGAAGATTTAGCAAAAAAGGGTGATTTAACCTATATGTCTGACCAGATAGAGTTTGTGAGAAGGTATGTTGAAAGTTTATCGGGAAAAACTGTTTCATGGAAAGACTCTTTGCAGAGTAATATTGAAAATTTATATCAAATATACAGAGGCGTTGAAATTCTTCAACAAGAATTTGAAGCAGACTTATTACGTCTTTATACCAAAGAACAAGAAAAAACTAAACAACTACTTGAAATCACACATGATATAGTTGAGCATGAGGTCGATATATCGCTAAATAGACAAAATATAGGCTTAGTCGGTGATACTATTTCTAATATAAACAATGGCTTAGCAATTGCGGAAAATAACTTAGCGAAAAATATAAATCAAACTTATGTGTTGTCTGGGTCGACAGCAAATATGATGGGTGATATAGATGGTGTAGCAGAAGAAATGATAAATAATAAAAGTCAAATAGATATAATGTCTGGTTCAGTAGCTAATTTATATCGTGAAGTTCAAAGAGTAGAAAAATCATTTGAGTCCATAAATCGATCGATTAAAGAAAATAGAGGTTCAATCGGCCTGAATCAAGAATCTATAAATGCAAATCATAATGCAATCATTGCACTGGGGAATTCTTTCGACAAAAAGATTGATGCTCTTAACGATTCTTTGAATGTCTCACAAAATGAATTAGTAAGCACTATGGAGCTGTTATGGAAACAAAATAAAAAATCGGTAACTGACATTAATGATACTTTTAATGATAGTCTTTATAACTCTAATAGAAAAATTAAAAAAATTGATACCAAAATTGATGATGTCGATAGCGATTTAGAACTCTACATTACAGAATTGAAGGTTTCTATTGAAAGTATCAATAAAGCTATTGCCGTTCTTAATGGTAATATTAATGGAATTGAAAGCAACGTAAACAGTGTTAGTTCAAAACTAGAAACTTTAACTACACAAGTTTCAAAAATCAAGAAAAAGTAGATAATATTTACCGTGGATTCATGAATATAAGTACAAACAAAAATCATTTAAAGAGGCAGCGATTTTTTTAAATAATCAATAGATTTTTATACAAATTACATGAAAGCAAAAAAGCTTTAAGTAATGTCAATAAACGTATTTATAAATAATTATAAACTTTAGAAGGAAGAATTAAGATGTACAAGGTTTTTATATGTTTAGTATCAATATTACCAGTTTTGGCATTGGCTCAAGATCCTGAACAGTTGCTTATGCAAGCTAACCAGAGGATGGGCTCAGGAGAATTAGATAAAGCTGACTCTTTGTTGAAAGAATCTCTTAAAGTTGACCCTTCGTTTGCGCCAGCTCATATAGGGTTTTCTGAGCTATGGCTTCGAAAAGGTGATTTAAATAAAGCAAACGCATCTGCGACAAGAGCTGTTCAAATGGATGAGGAGTTTAGGCCTTGGTGGAACGGCTTGAATGATATTAGAACTAAGATACAAAATGGCAAACGGAATGTCCAGCAAGGGCAATTTGATATTGCAATGCAAAACTATCAATCAATAGCTGATAAATATCCTTACTTTCCAGAAACCCAATTTTATATGGGACTTACAAAATTTAGGGAAAAAGATATTGAAGGTGCGGCATATTATTTTAGTGAGGCACTGAAAATTTATCCTGATCATATGAAAGCAAGGAAAGGCCTTAATAATGTTACTAAACAGTTTTTAAACAATGGAAACAAGGCTTATAAAAGAGGTAATTTAGATAAAGCGACTGATTATTATCAAAAAGCCATTAAGTATGATGTGGATTTTTATTTGGCTTTTTATCAATTAGGTGTTCTTGAGCAAAAAATTGGAAATTCTAAAGAAGCAATTTTATACTTTAATAAGGCTATTATGATAAAGCCTGACTTTTATAAGGCCTGGTTTACGTTAGGTACTTCTTATGAAGTCAATAATAACTTGGACTCTGCTATCGTAAAATATGAAAAAGCAATCGAGATAAACCCTGTTTATACAAAAGCTTACAGCAATCTTGGCAACATAAGATTGATTAGAAAAGAGTACGAAGAAGCAAAGCGTATACTATTAACCGCTATTCAAATAGATTCTACATATTCTGATGCGTACCTGCGACTAGGGGTGATTTATACAGAGCAAGAATTATTTACCGAGGCGTCTGAGCAGTTTAAAAAGTCTACTGAATATGATGATAAAAACTATGATACTTGGTTTAGATATGCTTCGTCGCTTAATGCTGTAGATAGGTTTAAAGAAGCATCTATATCTGCTCAAAATTGTATAGATCTAAAGTCGAATTTTGGAGGTGGTTGGTATGAAAAAGGAGTGGCTGAATTGAAGAGTGGTAAAAAAACTAGAGCATTGAAATATTTTGAAGAAGCAAATAAAGATAGAGATTGGAGGAAACTTGCTCAGAGGAAAATTGATGAAATCAATAATCCGACAAGATATCAAAAATGAGTATGTTTAGAGGAATGCCAATTCAAGGCGTCATTTTTGATTTGGATAATACTTTGCTTGATTTCATGAAAATGAAGCAAGTGGCTGTAAAGTCTGCAATCCGTGGTATGATTGAAGCCGGTATGATCATAAATGAATCTAAGTCCTTTGATGACATCATTGCACTTTATGAGAAAATAGGTTGGGAAAACCAAAAAGTTTTTGATGTTTTTTTAGAAAACTCATTAGGTTATGTTGATAACAAGTATCTTGCAGCTGGTGTCGTCGCATACAGGCGTGCAAGAGAAGCAAACTTATTAGTTTACCCGAATGTAAACAGAACTTTAATTGATCTTACAAAGTTAGGAATGAAGCTTGCAGTTGTTTCAGACGCTCCTAGCCGTGAGGCTTGGATGAGGATATATTATTTAAATTTACATCACTTTTTTGATGCTGTTATTACTTTCGATGATTCCGGAGAAAGGAAACCTTCATCTGTGCCATTTGAAATGGCTCTAAAAAAACTAAATCTGGAACCAGAATCTAGTTTAATGATTGGAGATTGGCCTGAAAGAGATGTAGTAGGAGCAAAAAAAATTGGTATGCGGACAGCTTTTGCTGTTTATGGCGATACATTCGGGACCAAAAACTCTGGTGCTGATTGGGATATCAATGATGTATCTGAGCTTACTTTAATAATTAGAAAAGTAAATAAAATTGTCTAATTTTTTTACTGGAGTTGACATAGTTGATGTTGATAGGATTAAAAGTTTAACAGAAAAATATCAGGATAGGTTTTTAAATAAAGTCTTTTCTTTAGATGAACAAAACTATTGTAACTCAAAATACAGTTCGTATATTCATTATTCTGGTAAATTTGCAGCTAAGGAAGCGGTAATGAAGTCGCTGTACTCTAGTGGAGAAAAAACCTTGATTAGTTTTGTTTCGATAGCCATAATAAATAATAAAAATGGAGTTCCCGAAGTTTTTATCAATGGTTTAAGAAAAGACAATATAAAAATATCTATCTCGCATACTAATCTCCAAGCAATTGCCTTCTCAATTTTAGATAATGGCTAGCATTAAAATTATAAAAAATAAAAGAAAATTATTAGTGTATATAATTTGGAGTTAGTAAAGAGAATTTTTTATGAACTTTAAAAAAATCAGTATCTTAACTATTTCTTTTCTTTTTTTAATGATTATCTCTTCATCTATAAAAGGAAGTAGCATACCAAAAGTGTATGTTTTTACTCTGGATAAAGTAATTCACTTTATCGAATATTGTATATTAGGCTTTTTCCTTATTAAAATGTTTTCTAGTGTTTCAAAATATCCCTCGGCATTAGGCCTTATAGTGGGTGTCTTCTACAGCTTCATTGATGAACTTTATCAATCTACAGTTTTTGGTAGAAGCTCAAGTGTCTTCGATGTTATTGCTGATGTTGTTGGATTAGCATTCAGTGTAATTATTGTTAAATTCTTATTTAAATCATATTTTTATGATTAGTCGTATTCTAATTAAAGATTTCGCAATTATTGAAGAAGTAGAGATTGACTTTTTTTCAGGATTAACTGTCATTACTGGAGAGACAGGATCAGGAAAGTCAATTATTCTTGAAGCTATTTCTACAATCGTTAATGGAAAAACGTCTAAGTCAATGGTGAAATCTGGTTCGAATCAAAGTGTTGTTGAATTAAAGTTTAATAAAAAAACTTATCGGAAAATCATTAGTAAAAATGGTCGCTCTAAATCTTATTTAAATGACTCTACAAAAAGTATCATTGGTTTGAAAAAAGATTTTGGCTATAAAGTTGAATTTCATGGCCAAAATGATCAGCAATTAATATTGAAAAGTGAAAGTCATATTGATTATTTAGACTACTATTGTAATAATCAGCATCTTTTAATTGAAATAAAAGATGTTTATGATAGGCTTGAAAAAAATAAAAAAACTTTAAAAGACCTTGATAAAAATTTATTAATGTATGCTGAAAAAAAAGAATTACTCAATTTTCAGTTAAATGAAATTGAGCTTTCAGATTTAAAAAATGATGAAGATATTATGCTTCATGAGGAATATAAAAAATTAAATAACCAAGAAAAATTAATAAATACCTTTAATGTAGTTCAAAATTCTTTGAATGATTATGATAATGGCATACTATCGAACCTCACACATATTTTGGGTGAAATAAACCAATTAGTTAAATATGATAAATCTACAGATGATATTTCTAGTTCAATAAAATCTATAATTTTACAACTGCAAGAGGTCGGGATAGACATTGAGGGCAAGCTTTCAGACGGTGAGTTTGATAAATCTAAATTACCGTTAATTGAAGAAAGAATCGGCGTAATCGAAAGTCTGAAGCGAAAATATGGTGGTTCTATAAGCTCTGTATTAGAATATAAAAAACAGATTAAAATAGAACTTGAGAGCCTTTTTTCTATCTCCAAATCAAATACTGAACTGAAAAATGAAATTAAAAATCTCGAGCAAGTTTATTCTGAAAAGGCTCACCTTCTTTCAAAGATTCGGTGTTCAAAAACAAAAATATTAGCCTCATTAATAGAAAGATCATTGGGTGTTTTAAACATGCCTCATGCTAAGTTTAAAATTAATGTTTCAAGTATTAAAGATGATGATAGTTCCATAAAAAGTGAAGGTGTTGCTATAAGGTACACTTCTAAAGGCATAGATCATGTAGAATTTCTTTTATCTGCTAATCCTGGAGAACCTTTAAAGCCTATGGCTAAAATTGCATCAGGAGGTGAAATGTCACGAATAATGCTTGCAATAAAAACTGTATTTCAGGATAAAAATCCTGTAGCTACATTAATTTTTGATGAGATTGATACGGGCATTTCTGGTGAAACAGCAAAAAAAGTATCGAACCATTTAAAACAATTATCGAAACACAAACAAATAATATGCATTACTCATCTTCCTCAAATTGCTATGCGGGCTGATAATCATTTGCATATATCAAAGTCTGTAATAAATTCAAATTCGACATCGGTTAAAGCTGAATATTTGCAGGGTAAGATAAGCAGTGCTATTATAAAAAATTTATTTATTGGCGATGAGGTAATTTTATAAATATGGAAAAAATTGTTATCAATGGTGGAAAAGACCTAAGTGGTGAAGTCGTAATAAGCGGTGCAAAGAATGCTGTTTTGCCAATCATGGCGGCAACTTTATTATGCCCTGGTAATTTTACAATATCTAATGTTCCAGACTTGAAAGACACCAGGACTATGATGAAGCTACTCGATATCGTCGGTTCCGAGACATCATTTAGAGATAATAGCTTAGAGATTGATTCATCTAACGTAAATAATCCCGAAGCACCCTATGACTTAGTTAAAACAATGAGAGCTTCTTTTTATGTTTTAGGTCCTTTAATCTCTAGGTTTGGGCGAGTTCAAGTCTCTCTTCCAGGTGGTTGTGCTTGGGGACCTAGGCCAGTAGACTATCATTTAAAAGGGCTTGAAAAACTTGGAGCTAAACTTGATTTAAAAAATGGAAATATTTTAGCTGAGGCTGATGAGCTAATAGGTGCTGATATCCATTTTGAATTTCCATCAGTTGGAGCAACAGGAAATTTAGCTATGGCAGCCGTACGTGCTAAAGGTACAACTAGATTGTATAATTGTGCTAAAGAACCAGAAATTACTCAACTATGTGAATTCTTAAATGAAATGGGAGCAAATATTGAGGGCGTCGGAACTGATATGCTTACGATTACGGGTGTAGGTGAGTTGCATTCTGCGAATATTAAAATAATCCCCGATAGAGTTGAGGCAGGTACTTTTCTTATGGCCGGAGCGTTAAATGGTACAATAAAAGTAAGCAATGTTATTCCAGATCACTTAAAAAGAGTTACAGATAAATTGATAGATGCAGGCTGTAAACTTCAAATAGATAAGAACTCGATATCTATCTCATCTCCGAGTAGTATAAAATCTGTTGATATGACTACATCTGTTTACCCTGGGTTTCCAACCGATCTTCAAGCGCAGTGGGTTGCATTAATGTCCTTGTCAGAAAGCTCATCGATTGTCACTGATACGGTATATCATGATAGATTTAGTCATATCCCTGAACTTTCAAGGTTAGGCGCTAATATAAAGGTTGATAAAAATACTGCATTCATTAGAGGTGTTAAAAAATTAGTGGGTGCACCAGTTATGTCTACAGATATTAGAGCTAGTGCTTCACTCATCATTGCTGCTTTAGCAGCTAGTGGTAAAACTGAGATTAGTCGTGTTTA
>Ga0114997_10002551_pt1 | contig 14637 bp, 10 predicted proteins | sample ArcticOcean_MG_C_2_FD_87045 | JGI IMG/M metagenome (GOLD analysis project Ga0114997, IMG submission 87045) | Marine microbial communities from western Arctic Ocean - ArcticOcean_MG_CB4_136 | ecosystem: Environmental > Aquatic > Marine > Oceanic | place: Arctic Ocean: Canada Basin | collected... | reverse complement strand
TTCGTCGTCTTCAAAGAAGCCACTCTTTGTGGTGTTCGTGTTGCGGAGTTTTCTAAGTTTAGGGTGTCCAACCCTATATAAACCCTAAACTCTTTTGTGCAATTTCACACGAACGCACGCACACGAGTGGCACAAGTTTTCTCTTCGATATATAGAGTATTATTACGATATTATTATTCCGAGAACGAGAGAGCGCTAGCGAGAACGCCCCTCTGCTCTCTTCTCTCTCTCTCTCTCTTTTTAAAGAAGCAACTTTATTATAAAAACACGGCTTTTATATTTAAAGGGAGGCGGGGAAAGAATTTGATCGAATCGGAGACGTTGGAACGTTTTAAGAAGTATAATCTAATTTTGAAGAGAAGACGTTAAAGACGAACGACCGCGAAAGAGAGAGATCTGAGAGATCTGAACGCTTTGAGTGGTGGTTGTTTTTGACCACCATTATTAGCAGCTTCTCCTCCTCCTCCTCTGGAAAGAAAATCATCTTTGAAGAGAATCGATCGCATCGATCGTCATCAAGATGAGTGATTCGTCGTCCTTAGTCGTCACGCGCGCAACTCTGAACACGGAAACCCCGATCGCGGGCGTGGAGATCGTCCCGTACATTGTGACGCGCAAAAGCGACGGGACGTCGACGACGGACGATATCCCTCGAGAAAACGCCATCGACGGACAATATTTGCGATATAAGTGGTATCGCTCGGGGAGGAAGTCGAGAACGGCGGTGTGCTCGGTGCACCCGGCGGAAGTGGCGACGTTGCAGAATGTGCACAATAGGCAGTACCACTGCGACGGGGAGTGTTTCAAGAGAGGATGGCGAGAGTGGATGCGTCACAGAATCGCGACTGGAGAGGAAGAGGTGGAGAGGAGGCAACCGACCAGAGCGACGAAGTATAACGTGGCCAACGAGCAAAAGAAGGAGGGTGAATTTGGGAGTCGCGAGAACTTGAACAAGGAAGAGGCTTCGGCGGCGGAAGAGGCGAAAGCAGCCGCGGTGCCTCCATGGATCGAAGTGTCTACGGATAGAACGTATTTAGTCAAACCAACAGATGTTGGACACGTGTTAAAACTCGAGATTCAGCCGTGCGATGCGAAAGCGCCGGCACCGAACGAGAGAGGGGTGGCGGAGACGGTGGTTACCTCGAGGGTGATTCCCGCGCCGAGTCCTCCGAAGAGGAATTTGGTCCCGATTCAAAAGAACGATGCAGTAGAACCTGGTTCGTTTACGGTTATGTCCTATAACGTTTTAGCGGACGTGTATTGCACGACGGAGATGTACGGGTACGCCCCGCCTTGGGCGCTGAGTTGGTACTTCCGACGCCAGAATATTTTGAAAGAGTTGGTCCAAATGGACGCGGACATTTTGTGTTTGCAAGAGGTACAATCCGACCACTTCGAAGACTTTTTCCAAGGCGAATTGGCGAAATACGGGTATTCGTCCGTGTATAAGAAGAAGACGGCGCAGATTTTCTCGGAAGGGAAGTACGTCATTGATGGATGCGCGATTTTCTTCAAGAAGGATAAATTCGCGTTGATTAAGAAATACGAGGTGGAGTTTAACAAAGCCGCGTTGTCGTTGGCAGAAAGTCTCGTCGGTTCCGGCGGCTCCAAAAAAGAAGCCTTGAACCGATTGATGAAGGATAACATCGCGTTGATCGTCGTCTTGGAAGCTCTCGATTCGCAACAGCGACAACAGACGCAACAAACTGGAAAACGGAAACTTTTGTGCGTGGCCAACACGCACATTCACGCCAACACCGACCACAACGACGTCAAGCTTTGGCAAGTGCACACGTTGTTGAAAGGTTTGGAAAAAATAGCCGCCTCGGCAGAGATCCCTATGGTTGCCTGCGGTGATTTCAACTCCACGCCCGGTTCCGCTGCGCACGGATTGTTGACTCGAGGTACGGTGGACAACAACCACCCGGAGTTGCAAATAGATCCTCTCGGGATCTTGCGCCCAGCCTCGAAACTCTCCCACCCGTTACCGCTCGTCTCGGCGTACTCATCCGTTTTACGAAGAGACAATCGCTTGCTCGAGTCTGAAGCGCTCGAGCGTTTGCGCGACCGCGTGGACCCGCGAACGGCGGAGCCGATGTTTACAAACTGCACGAAGGATTTTTTTGGCGCTTTGGATTACTTATTCTACACCGAGGATACGTTATGCCCAGTCGGACTTCTCGAACTTCCCGGAGAGAAAGATGCGCGAGCTAAATACGGCGGTTTACCGAACACGCAGTGGAGTTCCGATCACGTCTCTTTGATGGCGGAATTCCAATGGGGGCCAGCCGCCATGAATGGCTATTAAAGAAAAGAACAACAAAAATATTTGCGCGCGTTCTTTACTAAGTTCCTTTTACCACATCTCAGAATCTCAGAGAGAGAGAGAGAAAGAGGAATGTAAAGTTGTAATAACACTCATCATTGTTTACATTGAAACGAAACACACTCGTCGTTATCATCTGTAAAAATCCATCTATTCGCGCCTTTTGTTCTCGCGTTTTCTCGTTTTCTCGCCTTTTGAGATTTTCTCTCTTTTCCACTTGTCTTCACTTTTCAAATCCTTCTCGCGTGAGAAAACCAAGAAGAAGAAGAAGAAGAAGACAAAGAAGAAGATATATGACGACGTACCGCGCGGTTGCCCCCGTTGCTGTTCGAACGACGAGAACGATGACGGCGCTTTCCTCTTTCTCGTCCAGAAGACGTTCGACGTTTCCGTCGTCGTCGTCTTTAAGCAGGAGGAACAATTCGAAGAGGGTTCGTCCTCCAAAAGCGACGACGAAGAAGAACGAGGACGAAGACGAAGACAATGAAGACAACGCGTCGGAAACGATTTCATTAACCTCGAACCAAGCGCGAATCGCCGCCTTGGCGTTCGATGTCCTTTACAACAAACCGTTCTTAAACGAAGAGCGAATGATGAAAGATCCGGAACGACCAAAGTTACGGTTGATGTTGAGAGAAGCCATCGACCGAGCGGAACAGTTGTGCAAAGAAGAGCGAGAGGAACGAGAAGGAGGAGACGGTAGTACTAATAATAATACTACGAATAAAAGAGAAGAGTGCCGCGCGGCGTGGGAAATCGTGGACGAGTTGGAAGATGCAGCCATGCGAGCTGGGATGAGTCGGACGAATAGAACCGTGGAGAGTAGTAGTAGTAGCAAGAGCGAGAGTAGTAGTACGAGCAAGACGAAGCGCGCGCAACCGCCGAGAAGGATACCGAAGATGAGCGAAGTCGGTCTCTCGGAAGAGGAGCTGAAAGAACGCGCGATGAAGGCAAAAAGAGTGGATCCGTTCGAGGACCCTTTGAAAGATTTAGATCCCTGCGGGCCGTTAGGATGCGAGGCTGAAACCGGGGAGATGAACAGTCGAGGGATATTGGAGAGGGCGATGATGATTCCAAACAAAGAGGAGAGGTCTAAATTCGACGAGGAGAGCGATAAAACGTTGGCAAATGCGATTAGCGAAGCAGTGGAGAAGGCGATGTCTTTGTGCGACGAAGGTGGGGACGCGTGCGCGACGGCTTGGGAAGTTGTGGAAGAGTTGAGCGCGAGCGCGAATAAACGTAGAAGGGAGAAGCGAGAGGAAAAAGAGGAGTAATAAATTATCTTCTACATATGTGTCAATCGTAGGTGGTGGTGACATTGAAAAACAGCCAGATACTTCTTCTTTTCTCGTTACTTTCTCGTATTCTTCACGATCAGTCCGTGGAGCTCTTCCACGGCTTCCTGAGATCCTAACTTGAGAAGCACAATTTGCTTCTCGCTATTCTCGCACGCGTTGAAAATAGTCAAAATCACCCCGGTTTTCTTCATCGACCCGTCTTTTTTATCCTTTTGCTCCGCGAACGTGACGCTCATGTTGTCGTATAAGTTTGCGTTAATCACCGCTTTTCCAATGGATGTTCGCATTAATATGCGACACGCGCCTTTAGCCCCTTCTTTTTCTCTTCTAAATTGTAATCTGTTCACCCCTCGATCCGCCCACGGCTCCGAGGCTTCCTTTTTCACGTACAGTTTTACTTTTTGCTTTTCCATGTCCACGAACTCATTGTCGTCTTCACCCGTCGCTTCCACCGTGGACGGCGACGGCGGTCGCTCCGGTTCTTCGTCGTTTTCCTCTTCTTTCGCCTGTTGCGCCGCGGCACCGCCAGCCGGGAATTTCGGAAACGCCGTCGATCCTCCGCCTCCTCCAAACGCCGTCGTGGAAGGGGCGAACGGATTATTCGACGCGCTCTTCGCTCCACCCACCGGCGGGAACAAGGACGGAGCGCCGCCGCCGCTGCCGCCTACTGCAAACGGGTTCGATTTCGCGCCGATCCCAAACGCCGTCGGTTTCGGCAAGTCGCCAAAAAGAGACGTCTTCGGTTGTCCGTCGTCGTCGGAATCGGAATCGTCCTCGACGGAATCTTTATTATTATTGTTGTTCTTTTCTCTCGCGTCTCCTTGTTCTCCTCCTTGATCTTCTTCTTCTTCTTCAGCGAGAATGTCTTTGAAGTCGCTCTGTTTTATGAGAGAGGAAACACACGAGTGGTGGTCAGTCGTTTTAAAACAAAGTATTAAAAGGTACAACGACGCGCGCGCAAATAAAAACCGCAATCATCGAAAGAGATCTGACGACCAAAACACCATCAACTCCTCACCATCAACTTCCTCATGTGTTTCACGTAATCCTGGCATCCATCCGCCCAACTTTTCCTCGGGTTTTGCTCGCGCTGTTCGCACACGTGCGCGTAGAATTGGAAGTTTAACGCTTCCAACAGTCCTCGACATTCCGCTTGCCTTTTGCGAATATATTCCGCTGAATCATCATCAGTCGTTCTCGTCGCTGGTCCTCCTCCTGATCCTCCCGCAGCAGATCCTCCATGTCGAGGTCTTTTCGCCATCCGAAAGTTTCTTTCTTGCGTGTACTATAGTATTCGTATCTTCTGTGATGAGAATGAAGTAATTGGAAAACAAAAAGTGGAGACAAAACGACAGATTCTTTCGCGCAGAGACGCTTGAAAAAATGTCCCCTTTGGCTTCGCTCGCGTCCGCACTCTTGGCGAGAAACGGAGGAAACAGAGGAAGAGGAAGCGTTGCTCTTCGTCGTCGTCTTTTTTCGTCGCTTTTTGGAAGGGGGGAAAGGACTTTTACTCCTTTTCCTCGTTGGTATCATCATCATCATTCCGCCGATGATGCATCTGCGGAATCTGTCGTCGCCGCCGGGGTGATGAGAAAAGAGACGACGCGTAGTATTGCTACGAACAACAACAACGCGAGGAAGAGTGCCAGCAGAAAAAGCAGATTCTTCAGCGCTGCTCTTTTTTCTTCTTCTTTTACGACGAAAACGACTGAAACGACGAAAACGACGACGAATGTTAAAACTCTCGAAGAGCACGAGTTCAAAGCGGAAACCAGTCGCTTGTTAGATATCGTGACGAACAGTTTGTACCAAGAAAAAGAGGTGTTTTTACGGGAGTTGATCTCGAACAGCTCGGACGCTCTGGAGAAACGAAGACACGAGGCGATTAAAGATGCGGATGAATTTGGATTGAAAGGCGTTCAAGACGACCTAGAGTTTCGGATTAAGATATCCACGGAGGAAGAGGAGGATGGGAAGGCGTTGAAATTAATCGTCGAGGATAACGGGATCGGGATGAGCGAGGAAGAGTTGACGAGAAACCTAGGGACGATCGCGAAGAGCGGATCGAAGGAGTTTTTGGAGAATTTGAGTGGCGCAAAAGAAAACGATGCGGCGAGTAACATCATCGGGAAGTTCGGGGTTGGTTTTTACTCCGCGTTTATGGTTGGGAAGAAAGTTGAAGTGCACACGTCCAACGGGAAGGAGAGTTTCGTGTGGGCGTCGGAAGGTACGGGGAAGTTCACCGTCAGTAAATCGAACGAGGCGCCAAAGCCGAGAGGGACAAAAATTGTCATTCACATGAAGGAGGACTGTAAGACGATCGCGTCGCAATGGGCGATAGAGGAGACGTTGAAGAAATACAGCGCGTTCGTTTCGTTTCCTATTTATATTAACGAGAACAAATATAACGAGATTGGCGCGCTTTGGATGAAGAAACATTCCGAGGTATCGGACGAGCAAGCGACGGCGTTTTATAGGTACGTTTCCGGAGCGACGGATTCGCCGACATTTCGAATGCACTTTGAAGCGGACGCACCTTTAACAATTCGATCTTTAATTTTCTTTCCGGAAACAAATCCTGAACGAGGGATAGGTATGCACGCTAAAGTGGATTCCGGCATCGCGTTGTATTCGCGAAGGGTGTTGATTCAAAAAAACGCGCACGGATTATTACCCCCGTTTTTGCGATTCTTGCGAGGCGTGGTGGATTGCGAGGACATTCCTTTGAACATCTCTCGAGAGACGTTGCAAGACTCGCAGGTGCTGCGTAAACTCGGCGAGGTGGTCACGAAAAGAGCGTTGAAACACCTAAAAGACGTCGCAAAGAAAGATCCTAAAGCGTACGATAAATGGTTCAAAGAGTGCGGATTTTTCTTAAAAGAGGGCGCGTGCACGGAACCGAACCACACGCAACAAATAGCCGAGTTATTGCGCTTTGAATCGAGCGAAACGAAGAACGCACTAGTAGAAGGAGAAGAAGAACAACATCAACAAAAAGAGGACAATGAAGAGGGGATGATGGACAACGCTAATTCAGTGACGTCGTTCGAGAAGTACATCGAACGCATGAAACCAGATCAGAAACATATTTATTACTTAGTAGCGCCGTCGAGAGCGCAAGCAGAATCCTCGCCGTATTTAGAGGCGTGTAAAGCGAAAGGATACGAAGTTTTGTACCTCTACGCGCACGTGGATGAATTCGTCATGCAACATTTGGGCAACGTGCAAGGTAAATTTATCGTCAGCGTGGAAGCTGAAAACGCCGACGTGTCTCTCGACGAAAGCGATGCGAATGATACCACCACAATCGGTGAAGACGACAAGAAAGACTTACTTAAATGGTTCAGCGACGTCCTCCAATTCCAACTGAAAGAAGTCACCGCCTCCAACCGATTAGTCTCCTCCCCGGCTTTACTCTCCGGCCACGAACCGGAAGCCATGCGACGCTACCGCGCGATGGCCAGCATGGCCAGCGACAGTGCCGTCAACGCACGCTTAACCGCGCTGACCGATAAAATAACCACCACTTTAGAAGTGAACTGCAAACATCCTCTCTTACTTTCTATCAACGCGGTGAGGAAATCCCCCGATTCAAAAGTACAAAAAGTCGCCAAAGACATCGCGTTTCAAATCTACGACAACGCTCGCGTCGCCGCCGGGACGATGGACGATCCGCGGGAGATGTTGGGCAGATTAAATGAAATCTTACTGTACGCAGTGGAAAGCGTCGACGGTGACGAGAAGAGAAAATGATGATATGCGTTTGTCTTTGTCTTTGACTGTTGTTGTGTGTGGAATAACATAAGTACTTCACCCTGTAATGTAATATAAATCCTCTCGTAAACGCTTCAATCCGTCACTTTTTTCCATCATCTCATCGTCTCGTAAAAATGGCGAACATCATCATCCGAGAGTCCGATATGGATATATATTATTAAAACAGAAGACACAAGAAGAGAGAGAAAGAATTCAATTGGAGAAAAAAGCAGCATCTCATCATGCGATCCTCTTCAACTTCTTATGGAGAAAAAGGGACCGAATTCACCTTTTCCGTTTGTCTGAACATGAACTGCCTCTCGTATCTCAAAATCAAAGAGACGGAGGAGTTTAAACAATTCGCACTGAAAGAAACCGGAACGACATCGAGCGATACGGTGTCGACTTCCGTATCGAAGGATAAAAAGACGATAACGACGGTAACTCGAGTCGTGCCTCGATTGGATTTACCGTGGATGATTCGTAAAACCGTTTTGAAAGGCCAAGCGGTGGTGTTTTTGGACAGCAGACAGTTTGAAGGAGGAGGGGCTTCAAGGCGAGCGCCGTTTACGCAAAAGTTTCAAAGTCTGAACAACATATCCACGGCGGCGGAAGTTTTGGGGGAAGTGACGTTCGCGAGACATCCGGAGTTTCCCGAGGAGAAAACGACGGTGATTGTGGAAGGGTTAGCGGCGGTGAATATTCCCGGAATGGGGAAGCAGATTGAGAAGATAATAGTGCAAAATTTGGAAAAGACGTACCAGTCGTTGCCAAAGTTAATAGACGGATGGAATCTTATGGGTATGGTAGAGGAAGAGTTGACGTACTTTCCGGAGCCGGAGGCGGTTGCGGTGGAGGAGGAGGAGGAAGATGAAGAAGATTCTTCTATGACGGAATCTGCGGCGATGGGCGGCGGCGTTTCGATTGAAGCGGCGGCGACGAAAGCGGCGAGGGATATCGAAGCCGCCGCCTCGTTTAGGAAAGACGGTAGTATAATAACTTCCCCGCGTCGCGCCGCTCAACGAGCTGCGGCGCTGCGAGAACTCGCCTCAAAACGAAACAATGGCCGTGCTAGGCGGTGGGTATCACTTTCAAGCAGCACGACGCGGAAAGGAGGCGGAATCTTATCGCCTTGGATTTCTCCGTGGAGTTCACCGTCGAAAGGAAAGAAATCGTTATTTGAGGCGCGAGAACGGTTGTTGGCGAGGAATAAGAAACGTAGGAGGAAAGGGTTGTTTTATTATTGCGGCGGAGCGGCGTTTGCACCGGTGGTCATTTTTCTTTTGATTGTCATGTGCACGTGGTTCGCACTTCTCGTTGGATTTTTACCAGAAGTTCCCGATTTGACGGAGCGGTCTGGACTGAGCATAGCTTCCGTGCACGACGAAAGTAATAGTATAAGTAACGAAGTAGTCATCGAAGATGCCAAATGGCTCGGTAAACGGAGAAGAAAAAACAAGCACGAAAACGACGACGACGAATATAAAATAAGCGAGAGTAGTAGCGGTGGTAGTAGGAGTAGTAATGTTGGTAGCGGTAGAACTAGAAGCAGTAGCAATAACGCGAACAAAAACGAGTGCGTGGATTCGAATCCTTCATGCGCGATGTGGGCGTGCGACGGCGAGTGCGACGCGAATCCGTCCTTTATGTCCCAATCGTGTCCTTGCGCGTGCGAAGGCATGACCAAGATGAAGATAAACAATCCCGAAACGTTAGATTTCGACGATGACGAGTTTCAGTTACACGTTGAATGGTACGACGAGAAGAGCAGCGAGCGTCGGCGTGGATCGATTCGGATCATACTGGATGCCGAGAACGCGCCAAAATCTTCCGAACTCGTTCGAGAAACCATACGAACCGGTGCGTGCGCGAGACATTCATTTTGTGGCGCATCCAAGTGTCAGTTTAATCGCGTGGAGAACGCCTATGGGCTCGTACAAGGCAAGTTCGCCGGTATAGGCAAACTCGGCGGGAATTTCGGCAAGCGCGCGGAAGGCGCATCGGATTCGTTCTCGTGGGATCGCGGCGTTTTTGGTAGAATCCCTGGAGGGGGAGACGATTTCTTAATCGCGACGAAGAATCATAAAGAATGGGACTCTGGGTTCACGCCGATAGGCAGAGTGTACGAAGAAGATATGGTCGTCGTCGAAAAACTGCTCGCATTTAAGACGGAAGAGTTTGTTCATCCGACGTATAAAACCAAAATGGCGATGTTGAAATCGCCGTTGGTTTTCTATCTGTCTTCTTCGTCTTCTTCTTATAATTCGCGGCAAAATGACGAATGAATGATTTGTAATACGTACTACTCAGTTCTTCATCACTCTACTTGGAGTTCACAGTAATTAGTTTAATATATATTTTAAGATAGAGAAATCATCATTTCTTCGCCGGCGTTTGCCAAATCCTAATCGTTCCGTCTTCGCTCCCGCTGGAATAACTCTTCCCGTCCGGGGCGAACCGAACGCAATGCACGGGCCCGTGATGTCCTTTCCCGGGCTCTCCGATTTCCTCTCCACTCGCGCAATCGTGCACGTGCACCCACATATCCTCTCCTCCGCACACGAACTTCCCCTCTTTCATGCATACCGACGCCGATTCCATGTTATACTTCATCTTCCACGTCTCCATTGGTCGGAACGACCCGACGTCCCACAACGTCACGTTCTTCCCGTCCGCCGTCGTTATGTACTTCCCGTCGTCGGAAATTTCAATCGACGTCACCGCGTTTTCCGTCTTCAACGTCGTCGCTATGATCCCCGTCCTCGCGTCCCACACTCTTAAATCCGGGTTATCCGAACACGAGCTCAAAATCAACTCGTCGTTACAAATGTACCGAGCGGTTTTGATTTGGCTCGGCGCGCCCGTCAACTCGCTCATCGGTTGCGTTATGCCAGTGTTGTTCGTATTCTCCTTATCCTTATTGCTATCTAACTCTAACTTTCGTAAATCGAATATTCTGACAACTTTTTCGCTTCCTCCGGTGATTAATTTCGTCCCACAACGACTAAAACAGACCGTCTTGACGATGTGTTTGTGCGTGAACGTGTGTAAACAATCCCCCGTGATCGCGTTGAACAATTTCGCCGAAAAATCCGCGCTCGCCGTCGCGCTGTGCGTGGCTGGTTGATTCAACGTCGCGTCCCAACACGCGCCTCTGTGTCCTTCAAACGTCCCTATCCAATCTCCTGAATTCGCGTCTCGTAACATCGGTTTCCCGTCTTTCGAGGACGAAACGAGAAAGGTTCCGTCGGGTGTCTCTTTGGAGTATTCCAGAGAGACGATCGGGCGACTGTGGCCGTGACACACAAGAGGGACTTGCGTTTGGGAGCTTAAGGCCATTTTTATTCCCCAAATCTCGATCTTCTCGATCTTCTTCGAAGAAGGAGTACTAAGAGTACTACGAATAGTAGAGTGAAAAGGATGAGTGTGCGGTAAAATCTGAGGATTTTGAGAGCGTTGCTTCTGTGAAGTAGTACAGTACGAGAACACATTTTGCGTTCATTCTTTTCGTTGATTGAAATCAATACATATAATAAGTATACGATATAATAGTAGTTCTCTTTCTTTTACAACAAAACAGTTTCAACGTTTTCATCAACAAATAATATATAATAAGTATATCTTCTTCTTCGTCACCGAATCATGTTCCTTCGTCGTAACTTTCTGGCCATTTGTTCGTACTTTGTCACGTCAAACTTCCCAGTTTTTAACTGCCTGTCCATCGCGGATTGCATCATTTGGTTTTGCCACGTCCCAAAGGAAAAATCTCTCTGCGTGTACATGAAATACATGTACCCCATGATGACGTTCGCTAAACCGACGAAATAGGAAATCGGCTCCATCACGTCCCAGGAAAATTCCACGTACGTAAACCGAACGAACACGGCCAATTGCGCGATTAAAACGATGAAACCACCGTATAACAACTGCGTTGCTCTTCTCGCGGCTTTCTTCTCCGCTAAAACTACTTTCTCCCGCATTTGATCGTACTCTTCGTTCAGTTTTCTTAACTCGGCGTCCGAGACGCCGTAGATTCGAGGGGGAACTCCCGGCAAGGCGTTTATAACCGCCCTCGTGATATTCTGCGGTTCTAAATACACGTAATCTTCGATTTGAATCACCAGCCCGGCATTCTTCATAATATCCACGTACTCCTCGGGTTTCTTTTCAATGCACCCGCTCTCTTTGCACAGTTCCGCGAACTTATCGATCGTAATGAACTCCTTCGTGTATTTGATCTCGTCCAAGCGTTCGCGCAGGTTTTGCGCGTGGCGCGTGTTCAACACGTTATCTACGATGTTCTTGTCCAAACTCGCGACAAAACCCTTCGCTCGCTGCTCTTTTTGAGCATCATCTTCAGGAGCAGCAGTTTCGCTCGCACCACTCGCACCGGCGGTATTATTGCTCTGCTCTCTTCTCTGGGTGTGTTGGTGGTAAAGTCGTTGTTGTTTTGTGTGTTCTGCTTCGATTTTTTTTAAAAGAGAGGAGGAGTGAAAAGGTCGACCAAATCCTCCTCCCTTTTGGTGATCATCCAACACACTTCGTTTTCGGAAAATACAATCACCAACTGCACCATTAACTTCCCGTCCTCGTCGTCGATGAATAGCGCTACTATTACTGCTACTGTGTTTACTGCTGCTCTCGAAAGCATCATCAGAGATTGGTTTTGGAACGACTTCTTTGACGGGGATCGATGAAGACCAAATTTGCCTTGGCCTTTCGCCGTTACTAATTTTAAGTGATGATGATGATGATGATATTGAAGAAGAAGAAGAAGATGTTGTTGTCGTTGTTGTTGCTGTCGTTGCGCGCATCATCATCATCATTTTCGTGGAGGAGTTTAAGGAGGAAATCGAGGACGACGAAGCCGACAACAATCGACGACGAAGCGCTGAAGACATTTTTTCTTCTTAATTCTTCAGTTCTTTTTGTGAAGAAGTCAAAAGGTGTTGTGTGGAAAGAAAGACGTTCGGCGTGAGAATAAAAGAAGCTAAAACATTCAAACGAAGACAACACAAATAGACACACGCGCGATATTAAATATATAGGTCTCGTATACACGTATAGTATCATTTAAGTGGTATTATTATCTATTATACACGCCGCGGGCGGAACTTCGCCGACTCTCTTTTTACTCGTCGGCGCCGCCGAAGCGTTGGGGCGGTTTCTTATACGTAACCGCGCCGTACGCGCAGACGATGGAAGCGACGCCGGCGATGGCGGCGGTGATTAAAATCCCGGCGCCTTGGGAATCGGTGAGATCGTTCGCGCCGCCTAAAATGATTGGACCGACGAGAAAGACGATATCGGCGGCGGTTTTAGGAAGCGTTAAGCTTTCGCCTTCGCCACCTTTTGGAGCGATTTCTTGCGCTAACGCGTTCACCGCCGGACCAGCCGCGGCGCAGCCGATGCCCCAGCATCCAACCGCGAGACGAAGCGTTTCTAAATCTTCCGAACCAGAGCCGACGGCTAAACCGAGCGCACACAACGCGAGCGAGCCGGTTAACACCCATCGTTTACCGATGGCATCCGAGAGTAAACCAGAAACCGGCGCAGTCGCTAAACCTAAAAGCGCAGTCAAGGAGAAGAGTTCGCCGACTTGCAAAGAAGTCGCGTGGAGTTGACCGGACGCAAACAGAGGAATCACGGTCAATTTCGCGACAAAGCCGAAGGAATTCGCCGCAGCGCACGTCAACAGTAATCTTTGATCGGGATCTTTCAATAATTTTCCGAGATTTGATTTCTTATCTCTCTTGGTCATGTTCTTTAAATTGAGAAACTTTAAAAACGAAGGCATCGTGTTGCCGTTGCTGTTCGCGGCGTTGTTCGCATCTCCGTCGTCGTTATCATCCGCAGAACCAAAGAAATCTTCGTCCGTAGACCGCTCGGACTCTGATAAAGTTTCCGGTAAAAACGCGTATCCGATTGCAGTCCCAACCGCGGCAAAACCGACGACGTAAAATGCCGTCGCCGGTCCGTACTCGTCCAACGCCGACCCTCCGATGAGCGGGCCTATGACTAAACCGAAACCGTGCACCATAGCTTGGGCGGCGGTAATAATACCTCGTTTCTCCGGCACGCGTTTCGTCAAATCTGCTAAATACGCTCGATCTCCACCTTCGCACGCCGCTCGACCAACCCCGAGCAACAACCTCGTCGGAATCAAAAATACCATCGTCTTCGCCAGCGCCGTCCCGATATCCGCCACCGCCATAATTCCAAGTCCGGCAATCATCACCGGTTTCCGCCCGTACCTATCCGCCATCTGCCCAGTCGGCACGTTCAATATCAACATCGCCAACGCCGGCGCGCTAATAACTAATCCGTTTGCGCTTTGCGACAATCCAATCGATTGCGCGTACAAAGGCAACGCCGGTAACAAAACGCCCACGCCGATGTACAAGACCAACTGCGATACCAACAAACCGGCGAGCGGAGCGAAGACCGCGTCGCGAGGGATGCCGTATATATTCGGAACTTCTTTCCTGGCCGCGGTGTTGCTGTTGCTCTTCGTTTTCGAGACGAGCGAAGACGAGGTTCGCGCGAACATCGTCCGTTCATTCTCTTCTTCTATCGTTAATACTCGTCGTTCCCGCCGCTCCTCTTGCTGCTGCTGCTCTTTGTCTGCGTCTTCGTCTTCTTTTTTATCCCCGTTTTTCAAAACTGCTCGGAGAGGAGAGACGCGATGAAAACGACTATTACTCGTACTCCTACTCCTATTGATGTTGTTGTCGTTCGTTCTTCTTCTTCTTCTTCTTCTTCTTGTCGTGGTGGTGACTAAAATTCTGCTCTCATCGTCGCAATAATCTCCGCTTTGATGACGACGATCATCAAAGCAGCGGCAGGCAAAAGTGGTGTTTCTCCCCGCGCTCGTATTCGTCGTCATCATCTTCACCATCATCATCATCATCTTTTCCTCAGATAGTCGTTTTCCAAGGAGTACGTGCAAACCATCATCGCGGAAATGATGACGACGTTTTTGTTGGAAACGCCGACTTATCGGACTACCCGATGATGACGATGATAACAGCGCTGCTGCTGTTGTTGTTGTTGTTGTTAAAGCGAAACGCATAATAATACTAATAATAATACGAACAGAGAGAGAGAATGAATAGAAGAATATATGAAGGAAACGAGAAGAGTTTTTCCCTTGAACTGCTCATCAGAAAACGTCGTCAAAACGAGAGATACGCAACAAAGAGCTTCCGTGTAATACTACTAATAACGAGACGAAAAGAGTACGCGACGATGGACTTG
>Ga0114997_10002550_pt1 | contig 14639 bp, 9 predicted proteins | sample ArcticOcean_MG_C_2_FD_87045 | JGI IMG/M metagenome (GOLD analysis project Ga0114997, IMG submission 87045) | Marine microbial communities from western Arctic Ocean - ArcticOcean_MG_CB4_136 | ecosystem: Environmental > Aquatic > Marine > Oceanic | place: Arctic Ocean: Canada Basin | collected... | reverse complement strand
TGTTCGTGTTCCACTTCATTTCAAGCACCCTTATCGAAAATAGATTTTGAAAACTTTATACAAGAAGATAGTGGTGAATACGCTAATTTAGTAGAATTATGCAATTGGCAACGATCCCAATCAGAATTAGATAACTCTAGGATTGCATGTTTAATCGAATTATAACCATAACTTGACAATGCGTAGCCACACTTGATACCCATATAATCTTCTATTTCTTTGATTGAAGGGCCGTACCCGATAACTGGTAATCCATGTACTAATGCTTCAATATACACCAACCCAAACGGCTCATACACACTAGGTGCACAGAATATATCTCCTGTCAATAAAATCTTAGAAATTTGACTATCTGATAAATACCCAGTGAGATTAACCCTATCTTGTAAATCATTTTTTATGACATATTGTAAAACTTCATCATCCAACTTACCTGAACCAATTATTGTCAAATTGTAATCTGTCAATTCTTTAATCGCTTCTAGTAATTGTAAAACATTCTTATGCTCTAATAAATTCCCTATGAAAATTATGTGCTTTTCTTTTCTTGTGCTGAATATTTTGTCAGTATCAAAGTCCGGAACTAATACAGGAGGGGGAAGGATGTGTACAGCCGAATCAGGATAGATATCGAATTCTTCCATTTCTTTAGCACAGTGATTTGATAGATAAAACAATGAATCGATATATTTCATTGCCCCTTTGGCAATATCCAATTTTTTAGGATAATTTGGGTCAAATTCTTCCCAAGTGACTCTCCATGAATGAACAAATCCAATGATTTTAGGTAATTTCGGAATTTTTTGTATTGCAGAGCCCCATCCGGTTGCAATATGATGCAATAGTATGCAATCAGGGTTAGATTCGTCAATAATTCTTGAAAGTGCATTCAATTGGGATTCCCCTGGTAATCTCGAGAAATATGGAACCTTGGTAATTGGGTCTGCAGAAAGATCTGAATTTGTTGCAATTATTCCTACGACGTCAATCCCCAAAATGGGGTTTTCCGCCCATGTTTTAGTTTGTAAAGAGTGTAATCTAGCGACCCCACCTGTCGTTTTACCACCATGCTCTTGGTCTACAGACCCTATTGTCAACAACCGAATCTTATCTGATCTATTTTGTAAAATGGAGTTTGTTAAAACCACAGTGCTCCAAGTCCGGTTCTCAATAATCCAAGATTTGGCATTATTTCCTAATTCGATTCTCTTGGATTCATTTTGTAATAATTCTTTGATTGTATCCGATAATGCTTGGGCGTCGCCTGCAGGATACAAGCATCCTGTTTTTCCATCTTCGATGATTTCAGCTAATGCCGGCAGGTTCGACATAACTACTGCTCGGCCACTATGCATTGCTTCAAACGGCTTCAGTGGAGTTACTAATCTAGTCACTCTAGTGTCGGGTCTGCTAACGACAAAGACATCGATTAATTCGTAAAATGGTGCAACTTGTTCATGCGGCACAGGGCCAACAATGTGTGATTGCTCTGCAATTCCAAGTGATTGACAATAATCTCGTAATTCGGATTGTCCAGATTCAGATGACAGTACAAATAAATTCACATCTATTCCTTGTTCTTTGAGAATTGAGACTGCCTTTGCTGTGAGATCTACGCCTTCTAATTCTCTCAAACTCCCAATATATCCAACAACAGGTTTACCTTGCAACTTTTCTCTCATTTGCTTAAGTAATTCGGATTCTTCATGTTGAGCATCGATATCAACTGCATTAGGTACAACACTAATTTTGTCCTCGGAAATACCACGAGAGATTGCTTCTTGGCGTAAAGTTTCACTGATGCAAATTACTGAACCTGCCTCTCGTAAAACCTTAGTCTCCATCCTTCGGAATCTTCTATGGGCTAATCCACCTGCTTTCCAACGCCCACTTGCAACGGCGGACTCTTCCCACATCCCTCGCATTTCGTAAACGAACGGGAGACCTAATTTTCTTGCTGCACGCATTGAAGGGATTCCTACACGATATGGAACATGAGCATGAATGATATCTGCATTTTCTGATTTAGCAACTTCGATTATTCTCTTTGTGAAATGTTTGAACAGAATCCTTTCTTCAATCCAAGCCCAACCTGGGCGTAAGGGTTTGAATGCTAGACTCAGCGCCCTTCTCCATAGTGGTTTAGATGCAAAACCATCGCTTCCTGCAATTCTATCTTTACCGCGCGATGCTGTCCATTTCATTCCAGTCCCACTAACAGTTTGCATTCTAGCAGGGTGCAAGCATCTGTGATAGGTTATTCCATCAAGTTTGATAGGTTCTGACATACTATCTCTGTCAGGGTACCAAGGAGATGTTAGGCCTACTACTTCGATTTCTGGAAGATTAGAATACGCTTTCATCAAACCATGTGTGCGAACAGCGTACCCGTTTACATCAGGAGAACTATTTGCAAGCACATGTAAAATTTTCATTCAATCACCATTGGCGATATGCTCTAACAGGACATCTGCAATCCGTTCTGCAGTTTTGCCGTCCCACAACTCTGGTATTCTTCCAGCTTTCCCATTGCCTGCTAATGCATCAAATGCTGTCGATTCGATGAGTGCTGGATTACAACCCACTACAGTATTGGTGCCTTCTGTGACTGTGATTGGGCGCTCTGTGTTTTCGCGCAGCGTGATACAAGGTATTCCTAATGCAGTTGTTTCTTCCTGCAAGCCACCAGAATCTGTGAGGACTAATGTTGATGATGCCATAAGTGCAACGAAATCAAGATACCCGACTGGGCCTGTCAGTATGATGTTTGGAATTGCTTTAAGGCGCTCATATATTCGAAAAGCCTTTGCATTTTTTTCAGTGCGAGGATGCATTGGAAATACCAGTTGGACCTTTTGTCCAATTTTTTCAAGCGCCCCCATAATTCCTGCAAAGTTCTCTTTATCATCAACGTTTGAAGGTCGATGAAGCGTCAATATAGCATAGTTTTCTTGAACTCCGAGATCAGTCAATATTTGGCTTTCCTTTGCTCGCTCAAGGTTCGAAAACAAGCTGTCGATCATTACGTTACCAACACGGACAATTCGGTGTTCTGCAACTCCTTCTGCTCTCAAGTTTTCATCTCCATCTGGTGATGGAGTCAACAGAAGGTCAGCAACAGAGTCAGTGAGAATACGGTTGATTTCTTCAGGCATTTTGCGGTCAAAAGAACGAAGTCCAGCCTCGACATGAGCGCAAGGTACTCCGAGTTTAGCACAAACTATTGCGCAAGCTACAGTTGAGTTTACATCTCCCACTACAACGACCATACTTGGACTCCGTTCCATACATATTTTCTCAAATTCCATCATCACAGTTGCGGTTTGGTAAGCATGCGAACCGCTACCTATTCCCAAATAGATATCAGGCTTTGGCATACCCAAATCATCAAAGAAGATTTTCGACATATTGTCGTCATAATGCTGCCCGGTGTGTAAAAGAATTAATGGCACACCTCTTCGATTCAATTCACTATAAATTGGTGCGATTTTCATAAAGTTTGGCCTGGCTCCTACTACCAAAATTATTGGATTCATATTTTCATCTCCGATATCTAATTTGTTTTTTCCTCAGCAGTGATTTTCCAACTAAATTCTTGATTTATCGGGACCAAGCATTCTATTGTATCTATATTAGAAAATTCCATGAAACCTAAGCCAGATACTCCTCTGACATTATTTTCATTGACCAATCCGTTGATAATAGAAATTTTATCATTTGGCAACTCTATTCTCAATTGAGATTCTGAAAATTTACTTGAAAGTATTACTATATTGCCATCCTGTTTCGCTCTAATGTGTTCCCCACAATGGAGCATTAATTTCGCCTCTAACATTCCTAAGTGTGATGATTCAACTTTGTCTTTGAATTTAAATTCTAGTTTGTTTAATTGGCCTTTCACGGTTCGCTTAATTACATTTTCAGGATAAGATATATTCTCTCCTTTAAATATAAATGAGTCTTTATTTTGAAAACCCTCTAGTTTAGTCAAACCAGTATCTATTGATGCTATCAAACTTGGTAATGCTATTACATTATGAGCTGATGCTGAGCGCAAATACTTAGAAATTGGTTCTTCATATTCATGAGAGTAATGACTGGGATCAATTAACCATTCAAGCATGTCAAAAAAGAGTGTAAAGGATAAATTATCCTGATGCTTGTGAGTCCTACTTAATGCAGTAGCAAACATGGCAAACATGAATTGTACTTTGGTATCACTTCCTTTTACAATCCCATAGCCCGATTTTGGTAATATTATGAATTCCGTCTTTTGTTCCCGGATAAATTTCATTTCATCGGGGGTGTTTGGGAGCCTTTGAGTGTCTCCTTGCGCAGGCGACCTGCCATCGGGGTATTGCATTATCTTGGAAAATTCTTCCATACCGGCATATATGGCATGAATGAATGAATTTTTATCAAAAAGAGCAATTAATTCACTAGAGAATTTTAAAAGTCTAATAATTCCGGAATGATAACCAATTGAGTTCTCTACAAAAATTGAAAACCTTCCTTCCCTAACAATTAACTGATTAATTTGGTCTCCCAGCCTACTTACTGCCGTTTGTAACCACCGTTTTGAACAAACAAAGTTTGGGAATGAAAGGGCTGTAATTATCAAAGCAACATCTTGAAACATGGCATGATTATGGTGCCTCTCTAATTGGTTTCTCGCGTAGAATATTTCAGATTCCAATAAGCGCCCTTGTATTGCGGATAATTCTTTAATTTTATCCAGTAAGTCTCCGTCATTTTTGCCAGAACGTATACACTCATGGTAAATCATTAGTAACGACATTTGGCGTTCTGCGGTCCCGTGATCATACCAGGTAAACCTAACATCTTCATCCGGAGTAAGCCAACTGTTTTCTATCCAGCTTTCTGTAAATTTACGGGCGTATTCTATCCCTCCGGGAGATGCTTTGATTTTAGAAAATAAAATCATATTTGCAACATGGTGAAGGGCGTGCCATGAATACCTGTATGTATTTACTTCTATGAGATCTGGAGGTTTATTATTTTGATCTGGCCAATGCAAATTCTTCACTATTGGGCAGGAACCATCTTGATAGAATTGCTCACAGGCCTTAATATAATTTTTTAGCGAACTAGTCTGATAATCGTGTACTTTGTCAACTACATTGTTTCTGATCGCGTTATGATTTTCTATATCAATCCATGAATTGATATTATCCGTATCCTCCGACCAAATATTTACGTCCAAGATATCAATGAAAGATTCTTTTGGATTAGCCTCCCCCTTGACCTTCAAACTAATTTCTTTAATGTTCAAACCCTCTGTATGACCTTTGAAATCGTTTTGTATAAGATAAGAAAGATCGTTGAAACTAAAAAATACTGTTTGCCATTTCTCTTGAAGGGGATTCGTTACTTTGACATGGTGAAATTTACCTGAAAAATTACAACCTACTGCCAAATATTTGATCCCATTCCAATTCCTTATTCGATATCTTATCGCGATACCATGGACCAAATACTCTTTAGTAAATCTGAGTGTAACTGAATAAAATCCGTCACTGTTATTACAAGTTACTTGTATGAATTTATTCTGTTTAATGTCTCCATTACTGACTGTTCGGAACAGAGGTAGTGTATTTTTCTTTTCATCCAAGAGGTTCGCACTATAATTGTACGATTTAATAATTGCTCGCTCTGAGAGATAATGTGAAAGTTCATGCATCAATATCACTTCTCCCGATGAATTCGGCAACTATTTTTTGTACTATTCGATTCGATGCCTTGCCATCGCCATAGGGGTTGTGTGCAAGACTCATTTTATTATAGGTGGTTTTATTGTTCAATAATTCACTAACGGTTTCGATAATCTTTTGCTCGTCGGTACCGACAAGTTTCACTGTACCTGCAGAAACTGCTTCTGGTCTTTCTGTTGTTTCGCGCATTACAATGACTGGTTTTCCAAGTGAAGGGGCTTCTTCTTGAATACCCCCTGAATCTGTCAAAATAATATGGGATTTCGACATCAAATTAACAAATGGAAGATATTCTAAAGGCTCCATAAGAAATATATTTTCTTTACCATCCAGCAATTTTGTTACTGGTTGTTTAACATTAGGATTTAAATGAACTGGATATACAAAATCAACTTCCGGATATTGGCTAGAAAGATGAAGAATTGAATTGCAAATCCGCAAGAAACCATCTCCAAAGTTTTCTCTCCGGTGCCCTGTAATCAAGACTATTTTTCGATTTTGATTAATTACGAAGGGGAGCCCCTGTGAAAGATCGATGGATAATTGTGGATCTTTTTCTAGCCGGTCATTAATTAACATTAATGAATCGATTACTGTATTTCCTGTTATTGTAATTTTGCTGGGATCAATTCCTTCAGATTGTAAATTTTGTTTTGAGATTACAGTTGGAGCAAAATGCAAATCCGCTAGAGCCCCTGTCAATTTCCTATTACCTTCTTCCGGCCAGGGGGAGTACAAATCTCCAGTCCGAAGACCTGCTTCTACATGCCCAATCGGAACTCGATTGTAATATGCACATAAAGAGGCAATAAAGGTTGTAGTTGTGTCGCCATGAACCAATACTAAATCCGGTTTAAATTGTTCAAAAACAGGATTTAATCCGTCTAACATTCTACTACTTAGGCCCGATAGTTTTTGCCCTGGAAGCATCAAATTCAAATCAATATCCGGAGTAATATCAAACAAATTTAGTACCTGGTCTAGCATCTCTCTGTGCTGAGCTGTGACGCACACCAACGATTCAATTTGGGGGTTACTGTCCATGCATTTCACTACAGGGGCCATTTTAATTGCTTCAGGTCTGGTTCCAAAAATAGTAAGAATTTTCATATTGATTCCTCATTGTCGTTAAATAAATCCATTTCCTTATTAATTATTATTTTTGTAGATGACTGGTTTCTTACTCGCTCTGCCGCCGCATATGACATGTTTTTGAATAAAATGGGGTCTTTAAGCAACTTTAAAATACCCTTTGCCATTGATTTGAAATTTTCTCCTGGGGCTAGTATACCACAAGTATCATCTACAAATTCTGGTATAGCGGTGACTGCATTTGTTATCGGAACTAGCCCGGAAGACATTGCTTCGTCTCTAGATACTCCTTGTGAATCCATGCGGGTTGGAGTCATAAAAATCCCATATTCCTTGTGCAATTCTGCGATTTCAGAGTGTGTCAGAAAACCTTCATGGATTTTCACATTGTCAAATTCACGAATTGGCTCCAATATCTCATCGAATAAACGACCTGCCCCCACAATCATAAATTCCATATCTTGAAAATACTTAGATTTGGATAATTCTAATATTGCTTTAACTGTTAAATCATTCGCATATTTCTGAGATGCATAAGGCCGTATACTCAACACCTTTGTACGTTGGTTTTCATCTTTTTCCACATAGTTAAATAATCCGGTATCGATTGGATTGTGGATAATGCTATATTGATTCGGGTTCAAAGTAATCCCGGTATCCTCCATAACTTCTTTTGCAAAATAACCTGAAACAAAAACTAATTTCATTCGCTTAGGTAGATTGCTCAGCAATGGTACCCAAAAATCCATCCTCTTCTGACTATTTATTTTGGCTTTCCGTAATTCCTCATCGGTATTATAATTGAACTTTCTACGATGCCATGGTTGAATTTCCGAACCATGTACCCACACTACGATATCTATCTCTGAGGAATAATTTTTCAAAACATTCCACATTATTTCATCCAAAAAGTGTACTAGAATTCTCTTGTAATTTCCACTTTCTAATAATCGATGTAATGCTTTCTGTGAACCTGAAATAATATCTACTGATTCAAATTCAGAAAAACTAATCTTTTCACCTGGCCGTAATTTGAATATATCCGGTTTAATACCATTCAAAATATAATCTCTTACTCGGCTGTGAATAAATCCATTTCGATAAATGTCATCATAAGAAGGATAGTGATTTGTTAAAATCAATGTGTCTGACATTCCAATTATTTTCTGTGGGCTCAAATCGTGATGGAACATATCCAATGAATTCAGGATTGCGCTCCCACTGGAATAGATTCTTAATCCTAATTTTATCATACAATGATCTGAAGGCACTTTCACAGTCATATTTGAGTTTGATAGACTTAAGGAACTGTCGATTTTATTTCCTTTATAATCTGTAAATATTACGGCTAGCATCAACCTTAATCCCGGAGTTGTATCAAAGTAAAATTTACCTTCCCCATCAACAAAACCTAATTCATCAGGAGTCAACAGTTTTGGCCAATAAAGATAAATATGTTTTCCATCATCAAGTTTTGATGTAATTGTTGTTTTTCCATCAATATAATCTACATCAACATCCGGAATTGTAACATGTGAAAACTCTTCGAAAAGCCTTACTGGTGAAAAATACTCACCGTCTAAATCGGAACTTGTTGGTAAGATTGATTCGGATGCATCCAGCAATTTTTGAAATGGCAATTCCATTGGTAACTTAATCTCTACATCAACGCCTAATGTATCCGCAGATTGAAATTGGGGTACTTCCTGGCAATAATTGTACTCATCAATGGAAAATTTATCACAGGATAGTATCATTGGGTTAAATAATTCATCAATTAAATTTTTTGATGTGATATCCTTCACTATCTCAGATGTAAACATAGATTTTCTAGTTGAAATGGATTTCACTCCCGTATACGGATTTGCCTCAATAACCCTTTCTTTTTCATTGCCTCTAAAAGAATAGTAAGTCGCTTTGGTAATAATATCAGCAGAGGTGTACTGTGTTGATAGAATTAAATCAAGAAGATAATTTGGCCCATAATAATCTCTAGTATCAAACATACATACAAACTGTTCATCGAGAATCATATCTTCAAATTTAATCTTATCGATTAATGAATTTTTCATGAATTTAATATTTGTTGATTCCGCCTCTTCAGTCTGAAGATTGTCGGGGGTGAATATCAATAATTGTGTATTTGTATATTCTTGTCTAGAATAATTGTTGAGTAATGAATCCAACTGTGATTCTGAATTGACTAGACTAAATACTAGAATTTTTGGAGAATATGATAAATGTTCGTTGTCACTAATTTTTGAAACAATATAACGAAACCTTTCGCCGTATGTATGTGACTTCAATACGTCACGAAGAGCAGATGCCTTTAGCCTAGAATGGGCGTCTGGGTTCTGCTTTAAATAATCAAGTTTCTTTACTACTTCGGGGCCATTATCGCAAGAGATTACATGATCACCGAAAAATAATCTGACACCCCGGGAATAATTACTAATCACAGTCGTATTGCAAGCGACCAATTCGAACACCCGTCGAGCGAACATACTCTGTGATTGCTTTATTGAATTAAGGTTCAAACCAAAATTATATCCTTTGTAAGCTAAATCTATTTTTTCGAAAGGTAAAGTGCCGATAATCAAGTCGTTGAATTCTTCTGGAAATTTGAATTCGGGAATATCTTTTTCGTAATTTCGGTCATAAATCTCTAATTTTTGAACTTTTCTAATTGATAAAATTAATTCCGAAAGGTCTCGTGAACGTTCGGGATATTTATGATAATAAGCCCCTGCAAAACAGGCCCCTTCTTTTCGTGGATATTTTTCTATTGGGTTACTGGTTGTTGGCTGGAAAGCAAATGGTAATAAGTACACGCGGCCGTGATTTAATGCAGATTTATATCTGTGAATGCAATCTATGTCGGTTGTAAAAACATATTCAAATAATTTAGCAACATTCAAGAACGAATTGAAGTGCACTGGATCTTCTTTATTCCAAAATGCAGTAGGGGCGTGATTGGTTGATGCCCAATCCAATATTTCAATTAATTCTGAGCTGGCATGGCCTACTTTGCTACCCCACAAACCATCTTTACCACGCCATGCTGATTCTATGAATATAAAATCGGGATCTAATATTTCTAATTCATCAATATAAGAATCTACAGATAATTGAACAAAATTAGCTTCATACTTAAAAGAGTTAAATGAAAACTCGTCGAGAATACAGGCAACTGTTATTTCGTGATAATCTTCAATTCGGTTCAAGTCGTTAATTTGTAGTTTATTAGCTTCAATTTTGTTTCCAAGGTTTTGGATTTTTTCTCTAAACTCAATATCGGCAATAGTTTTCTTTGATTCAGACAACCTTAAACGCGATATCCAGTGTACTAATTTTTCGAGTTTTTCTCGCTTCCAATCAGAACTTCCCATTTTTTTCAGTGTAACCAATGCTTCCTCTGGTCGATTTAAAGTCCAAAGATAGCTAACTAAAGTGCGAAACCCTCTCTCGTCGGGAAACTTTTCGAAAACGCGATAACCATAATCTATTCCGATTTCATTATCCATTTGACAAACCGCTCTAACTGCAGCTACTGAAAAATTAGAAGCGTCTCTTCTCTGTAGCCTTTTTTGTCGTAGATAAGCGATTGCCACATCTAATTGTTTGATATTTTCTTGTACATCATCAATAGAATAAATAAGGATGGACTTGACCATTTTTTCCAAATTTATTGGTCGTTTTGTTGCCATAATTACTACGCTTCTATACGGAATTGAAAACGGTGGTTGGTGATGGAAAAACGGTAGTTTTTTTAATAATCTTTTCAAATTAAAACCCCCGATATATCAGTAATCTACAAAGTTGATTTCAGATTGAGAAATTATTTCGTTCCTCTCAATTATTTTTCTTACCTCTTGCTCAGCAAAAGCAAGAACGTCGGAAGGGTAATTTTCTAGCCATTTGTTTTCAGTATGATATGTTGGGTCAAATTTATGATAGGGGTTTATCAAATTTTCACCATGTTCCTTTTGATGTCCTCTTTTCATTACATTATCGATTTTTGAAACTAAATTTGGTGATTTCTTTAAATTAAATTTGTTAACTATATTCGCAAGTACGTTTTCAGTGTTTAATAGGGTTTCTTTATGCTCAATTATTATACAATTATCGGGAAATTGATTAGCCAATGTTATCCAAGAAACTATTTGTTCTTCCCAATACTTTGAGCACATAACACACCAATCGATATCAAATATTGGGTTCGCCTCGGGATTCAAAAACTGGATCTTTTTCTTTTGGTAGCGAAAATAACTTTCAAACCAAGGAATCGGTTTTTTGACATGTATAATAATTGGTAAATCCTCCCTAGCAATCAATTCGCGGATTTTTTCTATTTCCGGAGCGAGTAAATCAAATTCCGAATAATTTTGAGAATTTGAAGACTCTACAATAGAGTCCCAAGTGCAAGCGCTGTGTTTGTTTCCAAGATAATTAGTAAGAACACGGACATTTGGATAATTTATTTCCAACAGGGCTTTCATTACATTAGTACCACTTCTATGTAATCCAAACTGTTTGATGAAAAATTTATCAGAAATTGATTGAACTTTATCCATGAAACTCCTCCTGATTCAAATGGATCTAATTTTTACTTGAATTTGACAAGTCATGATATCGGTTAATTGCAAATTCTTTATCGTCAGTAATACAATCTAGACGGCCATTATCCAAACACATTATTCTGTCACAAATAATATTCAATAATGATTGACTATGACTAACAATAATTATTGTAGATTTTCCTTTTGCCAATTCTTTAATTCGATTCATTGATTTTTTCTTAAATGCTGAGTCTCCCACTGCAATGACTTCATCGATTAGTAAAATGTCGGGTTCAATATGTGAAGTGATTGAAAATGCCAACCTAGCCCTCATACCTGATGAATAAGTTCTCAAGGGTTGATCGATAAATTCCTCGACTCCTGAATATTCGATAATTGAAGGTGTCAATTTTTTCAGTTCGTCTACTGAAAATCCATAAATACTGCCACTTAGCATTATATTATCTCTACCTGAAAGATTACTTTGAAATCCCGCTCCTAGGCCCGCCAATAAAGAAATTATTCCATTGGCAGTTACTACTCCACTCTCGGGGACATAAATTCCAGCTATTAATTTTAGTAACGTGCTTTTACCAGAGCCATTAGGCCCCACTATTCCTAATACCTCACCGGATCTTACTTCAAATGTAAGATTGTCTAGTGCCTTGTAATGCTTTTTTGTTTTGAGTTTCTTCCACCGCCCAAAAAATAAATCTCGGAAAAGTAATGATTTTGACCTCATTATAGGAAAGAGAAGGGAAGCATTAGTTACCTCGATTACAATTTTCCTATTATCGGTCATAAATACAGCACCGCCTTCTTCTCATTCTTCATAAAAATAATGCTACCAAAAATAAACGTAACTAAAGATACGCAAACGGCTCTCAAAACATGCATTTTTTCCAGTACCCCTACTTCTCCAAAGATTGCTGTTCTACTCATTTCGATGAATACTGCTACTGGGTTTGCCAAAAATATATCTAAATATTCGACTGGAATCATTTCCGCTCCATAAAAAACTCCGGAGAGATAGAACCCTGCTCTGATAACTAATGCAATGATTTGTTCGGTATCTCTAATTCTAACATGGATGATTACCAAAATCATTCCGAGACCTTGGGCGAAAAGGATAGCCGATATCGCAGCGATTGGAAATAACAATAGTAGAGGTGTCGGATTTAATGAGGCGTATATCATGTAGGGTATGACAATAATCATACTCAAGAATAGCCTCAAAGATTGGAACCCCGATATCGCCGTAAGAATAATTTCCCTTGGGAAATATATTTGTTGAATGAGGCCTGAATTCCGGGTAAAGGATACTGTACAGGATTGAAGAGTTTTTGCAAAGGCGGCATACATTAGAATTCCTAACATTATGTTCAGTGGAAGTATATCATCAGAAGAATTTCTTAATATTACTATAATCATATAAAAAATTCCAGTAAAAATGAGAGGTTCTAATAATGACCATGCATAACCCAAGATATGCCCGTGATAGGTATTCTTAAAATCACGACTTATTAAATTCCTTAACAGACTCTTATACCTAACAATATTAGAAATCATTCGAAAGGGTGCTGCAATAATAGATGGGTTCGAATTCGTGTTCACAGCCAATGCTTCAGAACCCATATTGCTTGGTGGATAAATGGAGTTATTCAATCCTCTGTAATTATTTGATAGAAAGTGTTCAATCACTGTAAGGTTATTCCAAACACAGAGGGGTAATCTAATATTTTTCACCGTTACATTCAATTCAGATTGTTTTAACCCCCGTTTATGCAAGACGCTATTCTATTTGGGAAAGAGGAGGCTGGAGAACTAACTATTGGCATTATTGGACTTGGGTATGTCGGCTTACCTACCGCAATTGGATTCCACGATGCTGGTTTCAAGGTTTGGGGAGTCGATATTTCTCAACGCACAGTAGACATGGTATTACAGGGGCTAAACCCTACTGGTGATCCTGATGTGAATGAAATAATGCCAAAGCCAGGCACTGAAAGATGGAATATTACCACTTCATCTGCCGAAGCAGTGCCGCAGTGCGACGTCATATTGGTCACAGTTCCTACTCCAATTACTCAGGACCTTAAGCCAGACCTTTCGTATGTTGAATCCGCAGGGCGCGATGTTTTCAAATCAATTCGTAAAGGAACAAGGACTATTGTAGTACTAGAATCTACAGTATACCCCGGGGTTACTGCACAAACATGGCATCCGATAATCAAGGAATTTGGTCTTGAAATTGGCACAGATGTAGAAATTGCATATTGCCCTGAGAGATTCAATCCCGGGGATTCTGCTCATGGAGTCAGACAAGTCGCTAGAGTGATTGGCTGTTCTAATCCTGAAGTTGGAGATGAATTGGTCTCCCTGTACAGCAGACTTACTTCAGAAGATGTGAGATACGTTGGGAAGTTAGAAGTTGCAGAGGCTGCAAAGGTAATTGAAAATGTACAAAGAGACATCAATATTGCCCTAGTTAACGAACTAGCAAGAATTTTTCCAGTGCTTGGTGTCGATGTAGAAGATGTACTATCTGCGGCAGCAACAAAATGGAATTTTCACCGATATACCCCCGGGGTAGGAGTCGGTGGCCATTGTATTCCAGTTGACCCGTATTATATGATTCAGAGAGCAGCAGATGTTGGTGTTCCTGCAGGGCTGATTACTGCTGCTAGAGCTGTAAATCGCTCTATGCCAAGCCATGTATCTGGTGTATTAAGCGAAATTATGTGGAGCAATGATGTTCCTGCTAACAATGCAAAGGTATTGCTTCTTGGTTGGTCATACAAAGCCGAAGTGGGAGATCCTAGAGAAACGCCTGCTGAGCCCCTTGCTGAAACTTTAATGTCCAAAGGAGTGACTGTCGGAGCTTGGGATCCTCACCTCGAAAGCAATATGTTTCCTGAAGGAATTGAAGTTGTAACAGATATTTCACAGGCTAATGGTTATGATATGGCAGTATTAGTGACTGCACATAAAGCATGTTTGGAACTAGATTGGAGCCGTTTACTTAGTCAAATGCGAACTCCGTTAATCTATGATGGGCGACGAGTTTTAGACATTGAGAAACTCGAAGAAATAGGTTGGACGGTGCACGCAGTTGGGCGTCCAGTTTCCAACTCTCAAGCTTGACGGCCAGCATCAAACATTTCTCGCAACGAGCCATCTTCGAGCATTTCCAAAGCGATGTCAGACCCACCTATCAATTCCCCATTGACGTATATCTGAGGCATTGTTGGGAAAT
>Ga0114997_10002549_pt1 | contig 14641 bp, 20 predicted proteins | sample ArcticOcean_MG_C_2_FD_87045 | JGI IMG/M metagenome (GOLD analysis project Ga0114997, IMG submission 87045) | Marine microbial communities from western Arctic Ocean - ArcticOcean_MG_CB4_136 | ecosystem: Environmental > Aquatic > Marine > Oceanic | place: Arctic Ocean: Canada Basin | collected... | reverse complement strand
TGTAGCTTATGCTGTCCGTGCTAGAGTTGTTCTTTTAAGAGATTTAGGTTCAGCCTTAGCTCCTGATAATGCTTTTGGAATAATTCAAGGTTTAGAAACAGCACCTTTAAGAATGAAACAACACTGTTCAAATGCACAAAAAGTTGTTGATTTTTTAACTAAACATAAAAATGTTGATAGAGTTATTTATCCTAACATTCACAAAGGTGAAATTGGAGATAGAGCCAAAAGATACTTTAAAGGCGGAAATGGTGGATTGGTTGGTGTTGAAGTTAAAGGTGGTGTTGAATCTGGTAAAAAATTTATTGAAGCTTTAAATATGTTTTACCATGTTGCAAACATTGGCGATGCTAGAAGTTTAGCTATACATCCTGCCACAACAACTCATAGTCAATTAACAAAAGAAGAGTTGTTAGCAGCGGGTGTTACTCCTGGATATGTACGTTTGTCAATTGGAATAGAACATCCTGATGATATTATTGCTGACTTAGACCAAGCTTTAAATGCTTCTGCTAAAACTAAGTTAAAATCTGTTAGTTAATTTTTGAATTTTTAAAAATTAAAATTAGTGAAAATGTAACTAAAAATATCGAACAGATTTGGTGTGCAGATGCAAGAATTATTTGTGCACCAGACAAAATTGTTAAAACACCTAAAAAAACCTGTAAAAAAAGAAAAACAAAAACGTAAAAAGCTGTTTTCTTTAAATAAGCATAATTTTTATTTTTAAATATTATTAAAAAAATGATTAAAAATAATGAAAATATTAAATATGCTAAATTTCGATGCATAAATTGAACTAACGAAGGAATTTCAAAACTTTTAAAAGAAAATAATTCATTTATCTCTGAATCATCTGGGAAGTAATATTGGTTCATTAATGGCCAGGTTTGGTATATTTGACCAGCATCTAATCCTGATACTAACGCACCAATAGATATTTGTAGGATTATTAATATTAAGAAAATTGTAAGAATGTATTTGGGCAAATATTCTTTTATTAAAAATGTTTGATTGTTTGTAATCTTGAGATAATTCCATAATAACATAATGAATATTATAAATGCCAGTGTTAAATGTAATGATAATCGATAGTGACTTACATCAGTATTTTCTGTTAAACCGCTCATCACCATGTACCAACCAAGAAAACCTTGAAGTAAAATAGCAAACAATATTATAAAAAGTTGAAATTGGTGTCTTTGATTTATGTACTTTTTTGTTAGAAAATAAATAAGCGGAAAAAAATATAGTGCACCAATTAACCTGCCTAATAATCTATGTATATATTCCCACCAAAAAATTATTTTAAATTCATCTAAACTCATTAATGAATTTTGTAATTTGTACTCAGGAATTTGTTTATACAGATTAAAAGATTTTTCCCAAGCATCTAATGTTAAAGGAGGAATTATTCCCGATATTAAATCCCATTTTGTTATCGATAGACCGGAGTCTGTTAATCTTGTCAATCCTCCAACTATTATCATTAAAGCAACAAGAAAAGTTATTAACATTAACCATCTTGAGACATAAATATCTTTATTTTCACATGACATGAAATTAATATACATTTCTTGTAATAATATAAAAATGTATATTTGTCGCTTCAATGGATAAAAAAAAATTAAATATTGTAAGAAAAAAGCTGGATAACCTGGATTATAAAATTTTACTTTTAATAAAAAAAAGAACTAAATTAGTCAACGAGGTTATAAAAATAAAAACATCAAAAAAACAGATCGTTGATAAATCTAGAATTAAAAAAGTGTTAAGCAGTATTAAAAAAAAATCACTAAAAATAAATGTTGATCCTGAAATTAGTAAATCGATTTGGTCATCAATGATACAAATCTATATTGATTATGAGAAAAGGAAATTTAGGAAAAAATAATTATTTACTATGTGGGGGCAATTTCTTTTCTACAAAAGTCTCATGTTTACGAGTAGAAGGATTATATTTTTTTACTTTTAATTTAATCTTTGCTTTCTCCCCTGCTGTAGGTTTTTTAACATAATAATAAAATGCACTATTAGGTTTATTTTCGGGTACCAATCTGACTTTTATAGAAGTTTTTTTTGCCATTATTTATACTTTTTTAAATCTTTAATTATATGTGAAATCTTTTTAATCCTATTTTTTATACTTTTAGTAGTATTTAAATCAGGTCTATATACACCTAAATCAATATCATCGTCAAGATTATCAATTTGGTTTGAGATTAAAACTTTTTTTACTCCTTTAATAGTTAGTCCTTTATCTTTAAGTAAAAACTTAATTTTTTTAAGAATAGTAAAGTTATCTTTTGAATAATATCTACGTTTACCAGCTTTTATCGAAGGTTTAATTTGTTTAAATTGAGTTTCCCAGTATCTTAAAGTATGAGTTTGAATTTTTCCACTTTTTTTGTCAACCAAACCTAATTCTTTAGCAACCTCTCCTATCGTTTTGTAAGCATCAATATTTTTGTTAATATTCATTTTGAATTAAGTTTATTTTTAACTTGCCGTGAGGATTTAAATACTACAACTTTTCTTGCGGTGATTTTAGCTTCAATTTTAGTTTTAGGATTTCGTCCTATTCTTTCTTTTTTATCTAATATTTTGAAGGTGCCAAAAGACTTTATTTTAACTACGTTATTTTTTTTTAATTCATCAGAAATTAATATAAAAAATTTATCTATAAACGATGATGAAAAGTTTTTCGAGAAACCAACCTTTTTAAAAATTTTATTTGAAATATCTTTTTTTGTTAAATTCTTTTTATTCATTTATTGAAAAGTATTACTGTGAAGTTTTTTCGTCAAGGGAAATTATATTTGATTTAATTTTTTCTATAAGATTTGATTTAACCATTTTATGACAAGTTTCAATTGAATTAGCAAAACCAATTGCATCAGTAGAACCATGACTTTTAACAACTGATCCTTGTAAACCCAAAAACATTGCTCCATTGTATTTCCTTGGGTCCAGCTTGCTCTTAAACTTTTTAAGAGACCAATATGAAAATAACATTGATAATTTATTTAAAGATTTTTTTAAATTTTTTGTTATGAAAGTAGCTGTTCCTTCAGCAGTTTTTAATGCAATATTACCTGTAAAGCCATCAGTGATAATAACGTCGATATTACCATCCATAATCTGATTGCCTTCTATATAGCCACAAAATTCAAAATTTTTTGATTTAGTATTTTTTAACAATGAAAATGTTTTTTTTAAAACATCATTGCCTTTATTCTCTTCCAAGCCAACATTTAATAAAGCTATTTTAGGAGCATCAACATTAAAAAGGGATTTAAAAAGTGCAGATCCCATTATACTAAAATCTACTAAATTTTTCTCATTGCATTCAATGTTTGCTCCCAGGTCTAAAACTACATTCATATTGTTTTGATTGGGCCAAAGAGCTGCTAATGCTGGTTTGCTAATTCCCTCGATTGTATCAAGGAGCAATCTTGATATTACTAGCAATGCTCCCGTATTTCCTGCTGATAAAGAAATATCAGTTTTATTCTCTTTTTGTGACTCTATTGATTTCCACATGCTTGACTCTTTGCCTTTTTTTGCTGCATTAAGTGGACTTTCTTCATCTGAAATTACAGTATTCGTATGTATAATTTCACAATTATTCTTTACTAGTTTTTTCTTACTAATTTCTTCTTCTAAAATAACTTTATCCCCATACAAGTAAAAGAAAATATCTTTGTTTGATTTAAGAAATATTTCAATACCATCAATAATTTTTTTTGGAGAGTTTTCACCACTCATTGCATCAATTGCAATCTTTACTTTATTTACCATAAGATTAAACTAAAATTTATTTTTTTGGATCAAGAATTTGTTTCCCATTATAAAGACCAGTTTTTAGGTCAATGTGATGAGACAATCTAAATTCACCAGATTTCTTATCTTCAACAATATTTTGATCTTTTATTTTATGATGAGATCTTCTCAGATTTCTTTTAGATTTCGATGTTTTTCGCTTAGGTACGGCCATAACTAATATACTTACTTTTCATCTATTTTAAAATTTATTTCACCTTTTAATACACTATCTTGAGTTAAATCAAAACAAAAAGCTCTATATTTGTCAAAATACTCAATAATATTATTAAAATCGTTATTTTTCTTGTTATCAGTAAGATTTGATTCGAGTTGTCTGGTGAGAAAATTGCTATTTATTTCAGCAGTATTACTTTTAAAAGATTCACAAAATATGAGAATGTTATAAAAAGCTTTAACTAAACTTTTCATGTTCTTATTTATGACGGTGTCACCATATCCAATTTCTCGCATATTTAACTCAATTTTTTTAAAGATTGTATCAAATACTTTTTGTGAAAATGCCTTGTTCTTAAAATTTTCTTTTTTATCTTTTAACTTTATAAAAATAAAAGAAATATGAAAAAAAATAAGATTTATTCTATTTTGAAAAGTATCTTTTAATTGGAATTTAGTATAAAAAAATTTATTACGTGATAATGAAAGAATTTTATTATATAATAGTTCCTCATGAGAATTTGATTGTTTAAAGATTATTGACATAATGAAAAAAATTACTTTTTACTTACTTCTGATACTAGTTTTCCTTACTAATTGTCAACGTAATCCAGTTATTAAAACCCATGGGATAGCATACCTGGAAAACAGACAAAAGTTAATTATTGTAAATAAGAGTAATAAAAACGATGCAATTGAAGTTTTGGGTCGTCCTGCTACCAAAGGTATGACGAATGAAAGCATGTGGATTTATATTGAAAGAACGCATGTGAGAGGTAAATTTCATAGATTGGGACGAACTAACTTAGCAAAAAATAATGTACTTGTTTTAGAATTTAATAAATTTGGAGTTTTGGATAAAAAAGGTTTTTATAATAAGGATGACATGAAAAAAATACGTTTTGCTGAAAAAATAACAGAAAATGAAATTAGGAAAGAAAACTTTATATATAGTTTTTTATCTAGTGTAAGAGAAAAAATGGAACAAAGAAAAAAATAACTTTAGTGAGCTATTACAGCTAATAACAAGAGAGCGACTATGTTGGTTATTTTAATCATTGGGTTTATTGCTGGTCCAGCAGTATCTTTATAAGGATCCCCTACTGTATCACCTGTTATTGCTGCCTTGTGAGCTTCCGATCCTTTTCCACCATAATTACCATCTTCAATATATTTTTTAGCATTATCCCAAGCGCCACCTCCAGCTGTCATTGATAAAGCCATAAACAATCCCGTGATTATAACACCTAAAAGCATTGCACCAACAGATGCTAAGGCTGCTTCTAATCCACCAATCATCAATATAATGCCATATAAAATTATAGGAGATAAAACTGGCAATAAAGATGGAATAATCATTTCTTTAATAGCCGCTTTAGTTAGTAAGTCTACCAATTTACCGTAATCAGGTTTTCTTTTTCGTTTCATTATACCGGGTATTTTTTTAAATTGTCTTCTTACTTCAATAACAACAGCAGATCCGGCTCTTCCGACGGCCTGCATTGACATTGAAGCAAACAAATATGGTAGCATTCCTCCAATTAGTAAACCAATAACAACAAATGGATTTGAAAGATCAAAACTAACAGATATATTTTCTAATTTTGATCCACTAATATTAGAAAAAAACTTTATATCTTCGGTGTAAGCAGCAAATAAAACTAAGGCACCTAAACCAGCTGATCCAATCGCATATCCTTTTGTAACAGCTTTTGTAGTATTACCAACAGCGTCCAACGCATCTGTTGTTTTTCTTACACTTTTAGGTAAATTTGCCATTTGTGCAATACCACCAGCATTATCTGTAACAGGTCCGTATGCATCTAAAGCAACAACCATCCCAGCGAGTGCAAGCATAGTTGTTACAGCTATTGCTATTCCGAATAAACCTGCGATTTGATTTGTTGCTAAAATTCCACCAACTATTATTAAAGCTGGCAATGCTGTTGCTTCTAATGATACAGCCAAACCTTGAATTACGTTAGTGCCGTGACCTGTTAAAGATGATTTAGCAACTGTTCTTACGGGTCTAAAATTTGTACCAGTATAATATTCTGTAACCCAAATTAGTAATCCTGTAATGATTAAACCAATAACTCCACATAAATAAAGATCGAAGCCTGTAAAATTTGAGTTTGTTGATGAATACGTTGAATCTAATCCAATAACTTTATCTGTAACTGGGTATAAAATTATTACGGATAAAATCGATGTAACTATAAAACCTTTGTAAAGGGCACCCATTATATTTTTACTTTTTCCAAGTTTTACAAAAAAAGTTCCAACTATAGACGTTAATATACAAGATCCACCTATTGCGAGAGGATAAATCATCATGCTTAAATCGTTTATAAAAAAAATTGACGAAAGAACCATTGTAGCAACAATTGTAACTGCATAAGTTTCAAATAAATCAGCTGCCATACCCGCACAATCACCGACATTATCACCTACATTATCAGCTATAACAGCTGGATTTCTAGGATCATCCTCAGGAATTCCTGCTTCTATTTTGCCTACTAAATCTGCACCAACATCTGCACCTTTAGTAAATATACCCCCACCCAATCTTGCAAAAATTGAAATTAAAGATGCACCAAACCCTAAGCCTACTAATGCATTAACAATTTCTCTGGTATCAACATTTAATTTTAATAAAATTAAATAATAAAAAGCAATAGAAAGTAAAGATAATCCAGCAACCAACATTCCTGTTACTGCGCCAGATTTAAATCCTATATTTAAACCGGCAGCTAAACCTTTTCGTGAAGCTTCAGCAGTCCTAACATTAGCTTGAACCGAAATTAACATACCTACGTATCCAGCTAAACCTGACAGAAAAGAACCAATTAAAAAGCCTAAACCTACCCAAAGTCCAAGAGCAAAAGTAACAATTATAAGAATAATTATTCCAACTATAGTAATAGTTTTGTACTGGCGGTTTAGATAAGCTCTAGCACCTTCTTGAATTGCACTAGCTATTTCCACCATTTTTGGATTTCCGGGACTAGCAGATAAAATTTGTTTTCCTACAAAATATCCGTACAAAAGTGCTAAAAACCCTGAAGCGATAATTAAATAAAGTATACCAAACATTAAAAAACTAAATTAGATTAAAAAAACGAAAATTGTCAAAAAAAAACATAAAAGGCAACTAAATTCTTTACCTAAAAGTGTGTGTATATCCCATTTTTGTCGCAGGTAGCTTAAATTTCTTACCTTTATATATAAAATTTATATTCATGTCTTTGTTTATGGTTCCAATTTTAGATATTTTTAAATTCATTTTTTTAGATAAAAGATTGATTTTTGATCTAAATTTACGCTTAGAGGTGAAAAGTATCTGATAGTCATCACCTTTAGAGAATATACTTTTTAGATTTACTTTATTTTTAGATATAGCATTTCTGCAAGGAGACGATAATGGTAAATAATTCAAATCTATTAAAGCTCCACATTTAGAATTTTTACAAATATGCTTAAGATCTTGAAGTAAACCATCTGATATATCAATTGATGCTGTAGCTATTTTATATAAATAAGGAACGATTTTAATAGGTAAATCTGGTTGGTAATATTTTTTTATAAAATATTTGTTATAATTTTGTAAATTAATTTTTTTTTTTAGAATAGATAAACCTAAAAAAGAATCACATATATTACCTGTAACATATATATCATCGTTATTTACTGAACCATTTCTTAAAACAATTTTCCTAGAAAAACCTATAACAGTTATTGTTATAATTAGTTTTGAAGATTTTGTAGTATCACCACCACCTAAGAATATATTAAATTTTTTTTGTTCCAACGCTAAAGTTTTCTTTAATTCATTTAACCAAGAATGTTTTGCATATTTTTTATTGAGAGAAACTGACAAGAAGTAAGCTTTTGGCTTTACTCCCTTGCAATATAGATCAGATAAAGAAGATCTTAAAATTTTTTTGATAAAATCTTTAGGTTTTGATGAGTTTAAAAAATGTATTCCTTCTATATAAGTATCTGTAGAGATAGCTAAATTCCTATTTTTATCAAAAAATATATCATCTTGAAGATTCAATGAACTGCTGTTATTGCCCGACAAAGGTTTTAAGTATTTATTTATGATTGAAAATTCATTCATTAACAATTCGGCTAACTTTTGATATTTTATCAAGTACTGCATTTAAAAAACCTTTTTGAGAATCATCTACAAATTCATCAGATACTTTTAAATATTCATTTATAACAACTTTTATTGGGGTTTTATGCATAAACATAAATTCATAGATAGCAGCTTTAATCATTAATATTATCATTAATTGAGTTTTATTTTCATTTATGTCATCTTTTAATTCTTTCTTGATTAAATTCTCAATCAATTCTTTTCTTTCAATAGTTCCAGTAACTACATCTTTAATAAATTTTTTGTATCTATGTTTTGGATAAATAATCTCAGAATCTTTGCTTAAGTGGTTACCATACAACTTCTGGATAACAATTACCCTGGGGTTTACAAGAGACTCTGTATTCATTATTAAAAATTAGCTAAAGTTTTCAATGCTGCTGTTACAGCTGCACCACCCATATTTTTTCTTTTTGGGTCAGCTCTTTCAATAGCTTGATTCATATTAAGGCAGGTTATAATTCCATTTCCTATTGGTTTTTGATTTTTAACAGATAAGTCCATAATTCCGTTTACAACAGCTTTTGAGATCAAATCAAAGTGTGGTGTTTTACCCTTAATAACGCATCCTAAAGCTACAAAGGCGTCATATTTATTTATTAATTTTGAGATTGTTACAGGTATTTCAAAAACACCAGGAACATAAAAAAAAGTATCCTTAGATTCTGCTTCTAGTATTTTTTCTTTTGTTCCTTTTATTAATAATTTAGTAATATCATCATAGTAATCAGCTATTACTATACAAATTTTTTTTTTCATTTAATTATTTCCTGTTTTATAATTTTGATTCCATAACCGTCTAGTCCAACAACTTTCTTTTTAGATCTTGTTACCAATATCATTTTCTTAATATTTAAAGAATTGATTATCTGTGCACCAATACCATAATTTTTTATTAACTTATCATTACCATTTTTATAAAATTTTTTATATTTATATGTTTTTAAAACTTCAGATACAGATTTTAGATTAGAATCTCTAACAAAAACTAAAACGCAATCTTTATATTTTTTAAAATGAGCAATTGTATTATTGAATGAATTTGGTAATTTTTCACCCATTAAATAGTTTTTTACTATATTTGAAGAAATAACTCTGACTCTTGTACTTGCATTTTTTTTAATATTCCCTTTTATTAATGCAAAATTTTCTGAACCATCTAAAGAATTTTCAAAAATTTTAATTTTATAAATTTCATTATTAATTTTAATTTGTGATGTTTTTTTAAAATTTACAAAGCTTTCTTTTCTTAAACGATATGAAATCAAATCGTCTATTTTTCCTATTTTTAATTTATGTTTTTTTGCAAAATTAAAGAGTTGGTTACCTTTTGCCATTGTTCCATCATCATTCATGATTTCACAAATAACACTTGAGTTCCCACATTTTGCTAATTTAGATATATCAACAGAAGCTTCTGTATGGCCCGCTCTAACTAAAACGCCACCATTTTTTGCTACAATAGGAAATATGTGACCTGGCGAAACAAAATCTTTACTGCTAACATTTTTACTTATTGCAAACTTTATAGTCTTTGATCTATCATATGCTGATATACCTGTGGTGATACCATGTTTAGCATCTATAGAAATTGTGAAAGCAGTAGGACTTCTTGTTATTTTTCTACCAGTCATTAGTTGTAAGTTAAGATTGTCAGCTTGTTTCTGGCATAAGGTCAAACATATTAATCCTCTCCCATATTTTGCCATAAAATTTATTAATGCAGGATTAATTTTTATGGCAGGAACTATTAGATCACCTTCATTTTCCCTTTGTTCATCATCAACTAAAATAAACATTTTGCCTTTTTTGGCATCGTTAATAATACTTTTTATATTTGAAAATTTCATATTTTTTTTAATGACTTGTTTATATACTTGCCTAAAACATCGAATTCAACATTAACAAAATCTTTTTTTTTAAGTTTAATTAAGTTTGTTAATTGTAATGTTTTAGGAATAACTGCTATTTGAAAGCCGTTTTTAAGGACTCTTGATATTGTCAGAGAAACACCATTTATAGCAATAGATCCTTTTTGGACTATAAGTTTTCTGTACTTTTTACTCATATTAAAATTTATGAACCAAGATTTTCCCAGAACAAGAATTTTTTTAATACTACAAACTGTATCTACATGCCCTTGAACAAAATGTCCTGATATTCGATCTCCAAACTTCATAGATTTTTCTATATTTACTAAACTACCTTTATTTAAATATTTAAAACTACTTTTATCTAAAGTTTCCTTGGATAAATAAAAAGTAATAAGATTTTTTTTAAAATTAATAAGGGTAAGACATGTTCCAGAACAAGAAATTGATGATCCAATTTCATTTTTTGAAAAAGAAACTTTAGATTTTAATACTAGATTAAAATAATTTTTATACTTATCAATACGATGAATGATTCCGGTGTTTTTAATAATTCCATTAAACATTATTTAATCCCATAAGTTAAAAATTTATCTCCAAATAAATTTACATTTTCTTGTAAGGGTTTTATATTTTTTAAATAAATATTAATTTTTTTTTTAAAATTTTTACTTCCTTTATTACCAATATTTCTGTTAGACATGAAAACAACAAGGTTATTTATCAATTTATGATGTAAAAAATTTGAAGATAAATTTATTCCTGACTCTATAAATAATCTAGAAAATCCCAATAACCTAATTTTTTGAAGAACACTTTTTAAATTAAAGTTACCATTATCATTTAGAGGAAATTTAATAAGTCTTACCTTAAGTTTTTTTAATATTTTCAATTTATTTTTGTTAGCATTGTTAAAAAAAATAGTTACATTTCTTTTTTTAATAGAGTTTAATAACTGAGATGAAACTGGAATTTTTAAGTTTTTATCTAAGATTACTATTGATGGTGATCTTTCCTCTAGACCTTTAATTCTACATGATAGATCTGGATCATCTTTAATTATTGTTTCACTGCTTGTTAATAAACAGTTGTGGTTTGATCTAAGGATATGAACTCTACTACGAGAATAATTATTTGTAATCCATTTTTTTTTTTTATTTTTTGTATAAAAATCTTTAGATAATGCGATTTTTAAAGTCACAAAGGGTAAATCATTTTTTTTAAAAATATAATAATCTTTATAGAATTTTTTTATTTGTTTAGACAAAATATTTTTTTTTATAATAATGCTATTTTTTTTGAATAAATTTGATGATTTATTAAAAGATCTTTTATCAGGATCTAAACAAGAAAAAAAAACTTTTTTTATTTTTTTTTTAATTATAAATTTTGTGCATGGTCTGGTTAATCCGTAATGGGAACAAGGTTCAAGAGTTACATATAATGATGTATTTTTTAAATTTTCTTTTGAAAAGTTAATTGCATTAAATTCTGCATGAGGCCTTCCATTAAAACTTGTCGAGCCAACAGAAACAAGATGTTTGTTATTTGCTATTACACAACCTACGGAAGGATTTTCACCAGTGTTTCCTAAGTTTTTTTGTGCATGCATTAGAGCAAGATTCATGTAAAAAGAATCTTTATTAATTTTACTCAGCTTTGTAGACATTCAAGTTGCCAATAAATTGTTCAAAATCTTTTGCTTCTTTAAAATTTCTATAAACAGAAGCAAAACGAACGTAAGCTACTTGATCTAAACTAGCGAGACCATCCATTATAAATTTACCTACAGTTGAAGATGGAATTTCATTTTCACCGAGTCCTTCTAGATTTCTAACTATTTTTGAAATAAATTTCTCAATTGATTCACTGTCAATAGGTCTTTTTCTTAAAGAAATGGTAATAGATTTTGCTATCTTATCTCTATCAAATGGAACACGACGACCGTTAGCTTTTATTACAGTCAATTCTCTAAACTGGACTCTTTCAAATGTTGTAAAACGTTCTTTTCTTTCGCAAGCACAAACCCTTCTTCTTCTTATTGCTGTACCATCTTCAGTTGGTCTTGAATCAACTACTGAAGTATCTTTTTCTCTACAAAATGGGCAAATCATTATTAATCCTTTATTAAGTGGTTATAAATCGGAAAGCTTGAGCATAAGGACACAACTTCTTTTCTAACCTCATCTTCAGTTTTACTATTATCTTGTGGGTTTTTTGATAGTCCTTGAATTACTTTTGTAATTAGAACACCAACTTTCTTAAACTCATTTAATCCAAAACCTCTTGTAGTAGCTGCTTGTGTTCCCAATCTAATACCAGATGTTATTGTCATCTTTTCAGTATCAAACGGTATACCATTTTTATTACATGTTATATTAGCTTTACACAAACTTACTTCAGCGTCTTTCCCTGTTACATTGAAAGGCCTCAAGTCAACTAGCATTAAGTGTGTATCAGTTCCGCCTGAGAAAATTTTAAAACCATTATTTTTAAGTGTTTCAGATAACATTTTAGCATTAACTAAAACTGATTTGATATACTCTTTAAAATCAGGGTGTAAAGCTTCTTTAAATGCTACTGCTTTTGCAGCTATTACATGCATTAATGGGCCACCTTGATAACCAGGGAAAACTGCAGAATTTATTTTTTTAATTAAATCCTCTCTGTTTGTTAATATAATTCCACCACGTCCACCTCTTAAAACTTTATGTGTTGTGGAAGTAACAATATCTGCATGTTCAATAGGATTAGGATAACCGTTACCTGCAACCAAACCAGAAAAATGTGCCATATCAACCATAAGATATGCATTCACTTTATTTGCTATTTCTCTAAATTTTTTAAAATCTATTACTCTAGAATAAGCACTTCCTCCAGCAATTATAAGTTTTGGTTTGTGTGTTAACGCTAGTTTTTCTACATCTTGATAATCTATTAGTCCAGTTTGTTTATCAACTTCATAATGAAAAGAATTAAACCATTTACCAGAAAGAGAAACTTTTGCCCCATGTGTTAAATGACCTCCAGAATTTAAACTCATGCCAAGTATTGGATCGCCAGGATTAAGAAGGGCAAGAAAAACTGCTCCATTAGCCTGTGCGCCTGAGTGAGGCTGAACGTTGGCGTATAGACAATTAAATAATTTTTTTACTCTTTCTAAAGCTAACTCTTCTGCTTTATCAACAAAGTCACATCCACCATAATATCTTTTAGACGGGTACCCTTCCGCATATTTGTTTGTCATAATAGATCCTTGGGCATCTAAAACTGCTTTTGAAACAATATTCTCAGAAGCAATTAGCTCAATATGTTCTTGTTGTCTTTCTAACTCAAGTTTAATAGATCTATAAAGATCTGGATCAGTTTCTGATAAATCTTTATCAAAAAAGTTTTGATAATTTTCTGATGAATATTTGTTTGGTTTTGTCATTTTAAATTATATTTTTTTTACTCTTTTTAGATGTCGTCCACTATCAAATTTCGTGTTAATAAATAAATCAACACATTTTAAAGCTAATTTTTTTTTTGTAAATCTTGAACCTAAAGTAATAACATTAGCATTATTATGTCTTCTAGAGAAGATTGACGATTTTTCGTTATAACATAAGGCAGCTCTAACATTTTTATTCCTATTAGCTGCGATAGCCATACCTGTACCAGATCCACATATTAATACACCGAATATATCTTTACTGCTTTTCATTTTTTTGGATAACTTTTGTGCGTAATCAGGATAATCTACTGGATTTGTATTATTGGTTCCTAAGTCTTGCACTTTGTTACCTTTCTTTAATAAAAAAAATTTAATTACTTGCTTTAACTTAAAACCGGCATGATCAGATGCCAGGACAACAATTTTATTTTTTTTTTTTAACACGGTTAATTTTATACACTAAATATATAACGTATTAAATTTTATACCACAATATTTAGATTTTTTTTAGGTGAGTTAATTAAACTTATAATCGGTCAAACAAGCCACTAAATGGACTCTGTTTTCTTCACCACCGTTAAAGGCGTTGTGGTATTTGATATTGTTGGTTATCCAAACAGACCCATCAGCTGGTAAATGTTTAGCAGTATCTTCAATTACCATTAAACACCCAGGATTTGTTATTATGGGTATGTGAAGTCTTGGCTCAGGATCTCTATGCCAGCTTAGAGTCGATCGAGGCTCTTTCAACAGAATTCTTACACGTCCTAATTTAAATCTTGAAACTAGTTGATCATAAACTTCTTTAAAATAAGTATTTTCAAATTCATTAACAAATTCAGTATATAGTTTTTCTTCTAGGTTCGTATCTCTTACAACTTCATTACCTTTATGATTTGGTTTAGTCCAATATATACCACGTGCGTTATTTCCTTTTATAGATTCGGGTTTTCCTGGAATTTGATTTAAACAAATTGCGGCAAAATTTTTAATACCATTGGCATCATCATATTTCTTAATTTTCAAAACCTCTGTAAGGCTTTCTTGAAGTTTATTGATATCAAAATTTAAATTGTCAACTTTTTGGAAATCACTAAAATTATTCATATTATTTAATAGTTATAGAGTGTAAAAGTACAATAATATATTCTTTTTTAATAGGTTGGATTT
>Ga0114997_10002543_pt1 | contig 14656 bp, 18 predicted proteins | sample ArcticOcean_MG_C_2_FD_87045 | JGI IMG/M metagenome (GOLD analysis project Ga0114997, IMG submission 87045) | Marine microbial communities from western Arctic Ocean - ArcticOcean_MG_CB4_136 | ecosystem: Environmental > Aquatic > Marine > Oceanic | place: Arctic Ocean: Canada Basin | collected... | reverse complement strand
TTTCTTTTTAGCTTTTTTAGCTTTTTTTCTTGTAGCCATCTTTAGCTCCCTGTTTAAGTTAAACGAATCAAAGTGATTCGTTGTTAACTTATTTTTATTTTTTTATACAAGTGATGTCAATTCTTTAATTAAACAACTTTTTTTATTATTTTTTTAAAAAAAAATTTTTTAAGTATTATTTTTCATAAGTAAATAAAGTTATATTTTATGCGATTAATAAACTGTTTTTATATTATAAATTTAAAAAAGTTTTTCTATTTTCATTTGGTAATTTTTTATTATTTTATACCTTTTTAATTTTAATGTTGGTGTCATCATACCATTTTCAATTGTAAATTGATTTTGAATTATAATAAATTTTTTTATTTTTTCTATTTTAGTTAAATTTCTATTTATTTTTTCTATTTCTTGTTGTATTTCATCTTCGGTAATACTTTTGAATTCATGCTTTAGGACAATTAAACAAATTAAAAATGGTTTATTGTCTCCATAAACCAAACTTTGCTCAATAAAGTCTAATTTATTTAAATCATTCTCTATTTTAATTGGTGAAATATTGTCTCCACCAGGAGTTATTATTATGTCTTTCTTTCTATCTGTTATTTTTAAAAATTCTCCATCAAATTCTCCAACATCGCCAGTGGATAACCATCCATTTTTTAAAACCTTATTTGTTTCTTCTTTATTCTTCCAGTAGCCCAGCATAACATTCTCACCTTTAACAAGTATCTCTCCATCCTCTGCAATTTTAACTAGATTTTCTTTAAATGGCCTTCCAACTGTTTCAACTTTAATTTCATCTATGGAATTGCAGCTTACTACTGGAGATGTTTCAGTTAAACCATATCCTTGCAATGTTGGTAAACCTATGGCATTTAAAAATGAGCCTACTTCCTTATCCAAAGCACCACCACCTGAAATAAATGCCTTTAAATTTCCCCCAAACTGTTTTTTGATCTTTTTTCTTACTAATTTTTCACAAATAAAATTAATAAGTTTTTCAGATAATAAAAATTTCTTTTTTTCTAATTTTTTTCTACCCAAATATAATGTTTGATTAACTAAGAGTTTTTTTAATCCTTTATAATTACAGAATGTCGTATTAATTTTTTGATATAAGTTTTGATAAAACCTTGGAACGGCTGTCATTATCTCTGGCGAACACTCGACAATATTTTTGATTAATTTGTCTATACTTTCGGCATAAAATACTTTTGCACCTAGGGCTATTTGAACAAATTGAACGGTATGTTCATATGAGTGAGATAACGGCAGCCAAGTCAAAAATTTTGGTTTTTTTGAAGTAAATTTTTTTATTAAGTTGTAGGCTCCTTCACAATTACTAAGTATTCCTCCATGACTTAACATTACTCCTTTGGGCTTCCCTTGAGTGCCAGATGTATAAATTATGCATGCAATATCATTTCTTTTAATTCCTAAATTTAAAAAATTTTTAAATTTACAATTTTTTTTTTCAAATATATTATTTATGATAATGTTAGTTTTCTTAATTTGATTAGTTGTTTCATCTAAAAAAATTATTTTTTTTATAAAATTTTTTTTAGGAATAATATTTTTTATTTTTTCGTACTGAATATTATTTGAAACTACAACTAAAGAAGGGGTACAATCATCGATTATATATTCATAATCTCTTTCTACGTAAGTTGTGTATGTAGGAACCGTTATCCCACCAGAAAGCATGATTGAAAGATCTACGATCATCCATTCTGGTCTATTTTCAGAAATTATTAAACACCTTTCACCCTTTTTTAAATCTTTTGATATTTCTTCAGATAATTTATTTATATTTATATAAACGTCTCCCCAAGTATATTTTTTTTTATTTTTTACAGACTGCAAAAAAATATTCTCTTTGTCTTGCTCTTGGTACTTCTGATAGAATAGTTCTAATAAATTATTTAATTTATCCATACTTTTATGTTTTTTTCAAATTTATATTTTAGTATATTTTTTATATTGATTGTTTAAATATACAATTTCCAGGATATGTTCCAAAAATTAATTTAAAGTTTTTCTTAGTTAAAAGATCAAGTATTCCCTTAGCCATTTTTCTTGTTTTTTCATCATAATGATGCACTTCAATCATTATTAAATCTATTGAAAATTTTTCAAAATCTATTCCTTTTAAAACCTCAAAATCAAACCCTTCAGCATCAATATCCAGTAAGTCTATTTTCTTTTTGGTGGAATAATTTTCTATTATATAGCTAAGTGTTTTAACTTCTATTTTACTTTTTCTTATTTTATCTTTTTTTAAGAAACTTTTTGCAAAACTGATATCAAATGTATTATTTGCAAACACCTGTTTATTATAAAAATATTCTAGAATTTCATTTTTACTGCCCACACCAAAATTTAGATTGATATCATTAGGTCTGGCAATTTTGAATAGATCTATTGATTTTTTACTTAAATCTATATTCATTCCTGTCCAACCTTTTGAATATAAAAACATCGTGTTAGACAGTCTAAAAGGATGAAAACATCCCACATCAATATAAAAGCCAGATTTTTTATTTTTAAAGTAATCTTCTAAAAATACTATATTTTTATATTTATTTATTGGGTTGAAATAATTTCTAATCCAATATTTTAAAATATTAATGTAGAGACTAATTTTATATATAGTTTTTTTCATTTTTTTGGTGGGCGAAGAGAGAATCGAACTCTCACTTCTTGCAAAACACGATTTTGAGTCGTGCGCGTCTACCAGTTCCGCCATTCGCCCTAATTTTTTCATTATTATAACGTTAAAATTAAATAGTATAAGAACTTAATTTATATTAAAACCAAAAAATGCTTAACAGATTGTATCAAAAATCTTTAAAACTTGCAGCACACAAGAGTTCTAAAATCTTTTTAGCAGTAGTGTCTTTTATGGAAAGTTCTTTTTTTCCTATTCCACCTGATGTCATGATTGTACCAATGGTTGTTGCAAAAAAAAATGATTACTTAAAAATATTCTTAATAGCCACTTCGTTTTCTGTATTAGGTGGCATCTTAGGTTATTTTATTGGTCTATCTTTTTCAGATTTAGCAAAAAATGTTATAGAATTTTATGGTTATGAAAATGAAGTTGATGAACTGAAAGATAGGTTTTCTACTGGTGATGGTCGCTATTTTTGGATAGCCACATTATTTCTTGCTGGTTTTACACCTCTACCATTTAAAGTTTTTACAATAACTAGTGGAATGATTGGTTTTAATTTATTCATATTTTTCTTAATATGTCTAATCTCTAGAGGTCTAAGGTTTTTCATTGTTTCTTATCTCTCATTTAAATTTGGTACCAAATTTAATAATTTTATGGAAACTGAAGCTGCAAAATGGTTTACAATTTTAGGTATTTTGATTGTAGTTATATTTGGTGTGATATATTTTGTAATTAAATAATATGCTTAAAATTAAATACAAAACAGCGCTTAGCTTAATACTTTTATTTAGTATTTTTTCACTTTTGGCTGCTTACTTTATTCAATACGTGCTTGGTCATCAACCATGCAACTTATGTTTGATTGAAAGAATACCTTATCTCGTTTCAATAATAATTATTTCAATTTGTTTATTTTTTAAAAGATTTGAGAAGCTATCCTTAACAGTTTTAATTTTAATATTTTTTTCTGCATCTTTAATATCTTTCTATCATTTTGGTATAGAGCAGGGGTTTATTAAAGAATCCTTGGTGTGTGACTTAAGTGATAGAGGTACAGATTTGTCAAAAAAAGCTCTTTTAAATCAATTAAAAGAAATGCCTGTGAGCTGCAAAGATGTGACTTTTAAAATTTTGGGCTTATCTCTTGCGACTTTTAATATTTTTATCTCTTTGGTATTGGGTGGTATAGCTCTGAAACTTTTTTTAAATCATGAAAAAAACAAATAAAGATAAGATAAAAGAATTTATTAGAGTGGACCACGCTGGTGAACGCGGTGCAATCAAAATTTATGAAGGACAACTATTAGCCTTAAACACTTTCATAAAAGATGATGATTTAAAAAAAAAGATAGAAGAAATGAAAATTCATGAAAAAGAACACTGTGATTATTTTGAAAAAGAGATTAAAAAAAGAAACATAGAGCCTACTAAATTTTTAGCTTTATGGGATATCCTAGGTGTTGGCTTGGGTTTTGGTTCAGCAATCTTAGGGAAAAAAGCCACCATGCTTTGCACTGCTTCGGTGGAAGAAGTTATAGATGAACATTATTCAAATCAAATCAAAGAATTAGCAGATGATGAAAAAAAATTAAAAGAAAAAATTATTAAATTTAGAGAAGATGAATTGCGACACAAAGATATTGCCTACAAAGAGGGTGCAACAAAAAAAGGTGTATATTCAATTTTGGATAAAATAATTAAGACTGGCTCAAAAATTGCAATAAATATATCTGAAAAAATATAATTAAGCTTCTAATTCAACATCCCAATATAAATAATCCATCCAACTTTTATGAAGAAAATTTGGTGGAAAATGTTTACCATTTTTATGTAATTCTTCAGTTGATGGTTGAAAGGGTTCATGGTTGAGTGTCATTTCTGAATTTTTTAATAATCTGCCACCTTTCCTAACATTACATGAAGAACACGCTGTCACAACATTATCCCAATTTGTCTGGCCTCCTTTGGATCTTGGGAGTAAATGATCAAATGTTAGCTCTTGATCACTCCCACAATATTGACATAAAAATCTATCTCTTAAAAAAACATTAAACCTTGTAAAGCTTGGGTTGGGTTGAGGTTTGATAAAACTTTTTAAAGCAATTACGCTTGGCAACTTCATACTAAATGATGGACTCCTAATAACCCTATCATAGTTACTAACTATAGTTACTCTGTCTAAAAAAACCGATTTTATTGAATCTTGCCAGCTCCATAGGGATAGTGGATAATAACTTAACGGTCTATAATCAGCATTGAGAACTAATGCAGGGCATTTTTCTAAAGAAAGATTTTGATCAGTAAAAAACATTACAAAATTCTAACTGAAAAAAATTATTTTATCAATAAATAGAATTCTATTAAATCTAAAAATTACTTTTTATATAATTTAATGCTGCACTTGAAGCTTCGATCGGAATATGATGTTCACAATTTTTTATCATTTTTGTCTCTATCTCAATACTATTTCTAATTAAAAAGTCTTTTGCTTCTAACAAAAAGGTTGGTGAAACAACTTCATCTTTATCACCATGAATTAAAAGCATTTTTGTTGAAGAGGTTTTTCTTTTAACAAGGTCTTCCTTATTTATTATTTTTCCAGAAAAACCAATTATGCAATTATAGTTTTCACTACTTATTAACCCTAAATTTATAGACATCATACATCCTTGACTGAAACCAGATAAACAAATCTGAGAATTTTTAAGGCTATATTTATTTTTTATTTCTTCCAAAAATTGTTTAAGCTTCATTTCAGCTTTTTTAGACTGCTCTAATATATATTCTGGGTCGTCTTTTGTTAAATCAAACCACTGATAGCCTGCTGGACTAATTGCACATTTTTCATGTCCATCTGGACATAAAAAAATAGTGTTAGGTAGAAACCTTTTCCAATTTAAGGTTAACATGCTTATATCTTTTCCATCTCCACCATATCCATGAAGCAAAACAACAGCATTGTTAATTGCTATATTATTGTCAGGTTTTACAATTGTGGTTGTTAGACAAAATGTCATAGATGTTTTATTATGTTTTTTTATATATAAAACACTCTACAATAAAAATATGATTTCTGGAACATTAGTAAAAATTCTTGGCATAGTATTTTTAATAATTGTTGCTGTAGTGTTAATTTTAGGTATTGGAACTCTATTTAAAGGTGGAAAAACCAGCAAAAAATATTCTAATAAATTAATGCAATACAGAATACTCTTTCAATTTATAGCCATAATTGTTTTAGTTTGTTTTGCTTATTTTTTTAAAAACTAATTATAAGACTTTAACCAATCAATAAATTCTTCATCATTAAAATCAATTGATCCCATAATCCTGGCAAATTCTTTTCCTTCTTTGTTAAATATAATGGTTGTAGGAACTCCTCTTAAAGAGAATTTCTTTGCCAAGGTAATAGGTGTGTCAAAATAAATTGATAAATTCTGAATATTTAATTCCTTAAAAAACAATTCTGACTTAATTACATCTTCTTGACCAATGTTTATTGGAAATATTTTGAGGTTATTTAATTTGGTATTTATTTGAAGATTATCTAAAGATGGCATCTCTTTCTTGCAGGGAGCACACCATGTCGCCCAAAAATTTAATATTATCAGTTTTCCTTTAAAATCATCTAAATTAACGTTTTTTTGATTTTTATCTATGAAGATTACATCCTCATATAATTTTGGATTTTTTATTAAAACTAAATTTTTTAAGCCAGGCTTTTCAAAAGCATGGCTAATGTTAATTGTTATTAGATATATAAATATTATTAATAATTTCATACTAAATATGTATAATTAGTTATCATGGTAATAAATAAAAACAATATAGCAATATGGGGATCAAGAGTAACAAAAGATCCCTCTGCATTATTTCAAAAAGTAGGCAATTCAATAGACATCGATAAAAAGCTCTTTAAAGAAGATATCTTGGGTTCAATCGCACATGTTGAAATGCTATTTAAACAAAAAATTATTTCTTTCAAAATTAAAAATAAAATTATTTATGGACTAAACAAAATTGAGAAAGAAATTTTAAAAAATAAATTTGAGTATAATAAAAAATATGAAGATATTCATATGAATATAGAAAAAAGATTATTTCAAATAATTGGTGAGGAGGCAGGATATGTCCACACAGCAAGGTCTAGAAATGATCAAGTAATTACTGATTTTAAAATGTGGACCACATCTGCCACTAAAGAAATTAACAATAACTTAGATGGTATTATAAAAACAATTCTTAAAATTTCTGAAAAAAATATTGAAACAGTAATGCCAGGTTTTACACATTTAAAAAATGCCCAAGCAGTATCATTTGCACATTATTTAATGGCTTATGTAGAGATGTTTATTAGAGATAAAAAAAGGTTTTCTTATAACTTGGAAAATTTATCAGAATGTCCCCTTGGTGTTGTGGCACTAACAGGTACTTCTTTTAACATTGATAGAAATTTGACTGCAAAAAAATTAGGATTTAAAAGACCAACAAATAACTCAATAGATACTGTTGCTGACAGAGATTTTGTTTTGGACTTTTTATATAGTGTATCTGTTTGTTCTATGCACATTTCAAGAATAGCTGAAGAACTAATCATTTGGAACTCAGATGCTTTTAATTTGATTACTCTTTCAGATAAAGTTGTTACAGGGTCTTCAATAATGCCACAGAAAAAAAATCCTGATTTATTAGAATATTTAAGAGGAAAAACTGGCACAACTTATGGAAATTTATTTTCAATGTTAACAATTCTTAAGGGTCTTCCCATATCTTACTTTAAAGATCTGCAAGATGATAAAGAAATACTATTTAAATCCAATGAAATTCTTAACAACTGTATTGCAATTCTTAATGAAGTCTTAAAAAACTTAAGACCAAATAAACAGCAAATGTTAGATCTTGCAAATTCAGGATATATTACAGCGACAGATTTGGCTGATTATCTTGTTAAAAATCATTCAATGCCATTTAGAAAAGCATATCAAACCACAGCTATGATTGTTAATTTTGCAGAAAAGAAAAAGAAAAAATTAAATGAACTCAGTATCGAGGAATTAAAAAAAATTGAACCTAAACTTACAACTGAAGTACTAAAGATATTTAATGTAAAAAACTCAGTAAATTCAAAAAAATCTTATGGTGGAACATCTTTTGATAATATTAAAAAAATGATAATAAAATATAAAAAAGTATAAAATGATAAAAAAATTAATTTTAATTTCTATATTAGGTTTTTTGTTTTTTTCTTGTGGAAAAAAAGGAGACCCTGAATACAAGGCTATTAAAAATAACATCCTTATATTTAGAATATAATGCAATATATTGATAAAATTCTGTCTGTTGAAAAAATTAAAGTTCAGGATGTTGCTAAAAAATTTGGCACACCCGTCTACTGCTATTCGTATAAACAATTGAAGGAGAATATAAATAACTTCAAGAAAAATTTTAAATCATTTTCCCCCCTAATATGTTTTGCAATTAAATCAAATACCAATGTAAGTCTGATTAGAGAAATTAGAAAATTTGGATTAGGTGCAGATGTCGTTTCTAAGGGAGAGTTGATGATAGCACTTAAAGCTGGCATAGACCCAAAAAAAATAGTTTTTTCAGGAGTAGGTAAAACATTTGATGAAATAAACTATGCAGTTGATAAAAAAATTTTGTTAATAAATGCTGAGTCTAAAAGTGAAATTAATGAAATTGAACGAATAGCCAAATCTAAGAAAAAAATTGTAAATGTTGGTATTAGATTAAATCCAAATATAGATGCCAAAACTTTAAAACAAATTTCAACTGGTAAAAAGGAAAATAAATTTGGTGTAGATGAAAAAACATTTTTTGAGCTTGTAAATTATTCTAGATTATCAAAAAATATTAATCTTAGATGTTTAAGTGTGCATATTGGGAGTCAAATTTTAAACCATAAGCCTTATGAAAAAATGCTTAAAATAGTGGATAAGATTATTAAAAAAAGTAATTATGAATTTGAATTTATTGATCTTGGTGGTGGAATGGGAATATCTTATGAAAAAAATAGCAAGAAACTTAATTATCAAAAATATAATATTGCTATAAAAAAATTTTTAAGAAAAAATAAATCTAAAATCATATTTGAGCCAGGTAGATCCATTGTTGGAAACATAGGATCTCTCATTTCGAAAGTTATTTATATAAAAGAGAATAATAAGAAAGATTTTATCATACTAGATTCTGCTATGAATGACTTTATGAGACCAGCATTATATGGAGCGAATCACAGAACCCTCGCTGCAACAAAAACAAACCAAAAATCAAAAAAAATTTATGAGTTTGTTGGACCAATTTGTGAAAGTACCGACAAATTTACCACTATAAAAAAATTTCAAAAACTAAAAGAAAAGGATCTTGTGGTAATGTGTGATGTTGGGGCTTACGGAATGTCATTAAGCTCAAATTATAATGTTAGGCCAAAACCAGCTGAAGTATTAATCAAAGGCTCTAAAATCAATGTCATTAAAAAAAGACAAAAACTTGAGGATTTAATTTAGTTTTTTATAAAATGATAAGAAATTTTTTATTTTCTCTCGTTTTTTTCACTGGTATCATTTTTATTTCTTTAATATTTCTTCCAGCAATTTTTTTACCAAAAAAAATAGTCTTTTTTGGTGGAAAAATTATGGGCCACTGGACTTCTTTTTGCTTACAAACTTTTTTATCGACTAAAATAGTGATTAAAGGTGTGGAAAATATAATCATCGATAAAAAATTTTTTATAGCATCTTCACATCAATCAATATTTGAAACATTTTTTTTACAAACAGTTTTTGATTCTCCTGTTTTTATTTTAAAAAAAGAATTACTTATGATACCTGTATTTGGCTGGTACCTTAAAAAAATTGGCTCTATATCAATTAAAAGAAATAAAATATCAAAAGAAAATCTTAGTTTTTTTGATGATGTATCAAAACAAATCAACTCCTCAAGTGGACCGTTAATAATTTTCCCCCAGGGAACAAGGTTGTCACCTGAAGACAGGACACCTTTTAAGAAAGGTTCAAGTAAAATTTATGAAGAACTAAAAATTGCTTGTCAACCAATAGCAATTAACTCTGGAAACATTTGGCCAAAAAATGGCTCAAAAAAAATTAATACAATTTTAACAGTTTCAATTTTAGAGTCTATTGAGCCTGGGCTAGAAAAAGAAATCTTTCTAAAAGAATTAGAGAATGTAATCTATTCTGAACTCGATAATTTAGGTTAGCCCTTCATAGGCATTACTACAAATATACTATCAAAATCACCTGGGTCTTTAATCAAAGCAGGAGATCCTGTATCATTAAAAAATATTTCAATTTTATCTCCATTAAATTGTGAAGCAACATCAATTAAATATCTTGAATTAAAACTAATTTCTAAATCATGATCAAATTTTACGTTTAAACTTTCTTTACCATCACCACTATTAGTATTGTTAACAGATAAATTTAAAACATCTTTTGATAAATTAAATTTTACTCCATCTTTCTTATCTAAAGATATAGATGCGACTCTATCAACAGAGTCTAGAAATAGTTTTAAATCTATTTCTAATTTTTTTTGATTATTTTTCGGTATCACCTGAATATAGTTGGGAAACTTACCATCAATTAACTTAGAAATTAAAATACTATTATTGAACTCAAATTTAATTTTAGATTTCACGTTTGAAATTTTAACATCCCCATCATAACTCTCTAATAATGAACATAATTGAAATATTGTTTTTTTTGGTAATATAATAGGTTCAAAATCTATCTTCTGGTCTAATCTTATTTTAGATATAGACATTCTATGACTATCTGTAGCCGCTGCTGTTAAAAAATTTTTATCTTCAATTGTAGTCTGATGAAAAAAAATTCCACTTAAATAATGTCTTGTCTCATCATTGGAAACTGAAAACTTACATTTATTTAGTAGTTTTAATAATTGTTTTGACTTAATAGAGAACTCATTTTTATTAAAATTTTCATCTGTTAAGGGAAATTCAGATGCACTAATACAATTTAAGTTGAAAACAGATTTTTCTGATTCTACCTGGAGCTTACTGACATCTGTTAAAGATAAATTAATTTTCTTTCCTGAGGAAAGTTTTCTTACAATATCATACATAACTGATAAAGTAGTAGTTGTATTTCCTTCTTCTATAATCTCTACATTACTAATTTGATGGATGAATATTAAGTCCAAATCTGTTGCAGTAATTGTTAAGTTTGAGTCGCCAGCATTTAATAAAACATTTGATAAAATTTCAAGTGTACTTCTTTTTTCTATAACACCTTGACAGTAGTTTAGAGCTTGCTGTAGATCTTGTTGATTAACGTTAAATTTCATTTTCTTTATTATACAATATTTGGTTTTTTAAGTTATTAATATTGTCAGTCATTTCTTGATCTTTTTCTTTCAATTTTTCAACTGTTTTAACAGAATGTATAATTGTTGTGTGATCTCGATTAGAAAACTCCCTGCCTATTTCTGGTAAAGATTTAGAGGTTAAAATTTTCGTTAAATAAACAGCAATTTGCCTTGGTCTAACAAGATACCGTGATCTCCTTGAAGAAAGCATTTCATTTTTACTTATTTTAAAGAATTTGCACACAGTGGATTGTATTAAATCAATTGTTACTTTATTTTCACCGATGTTTAATAAATCTTTTAAAACTACTTTAACCTCAGATAGATTTGGGACTTTGTTGTATATTCTTGAAAAAGATACAACTCTATTAATAGCACCTACTAACTCCCTGATGCTTGTTGTGATCTCGGTGCTAATAAATTTTTGTATTTCTTCAGAAATATTTATTTGATTAGAATAAAAAACATTAAGCTCTTCTGTTTTTTGATTAACAATCTTACTTCTAAGTTCATAGTCTGGTTTTTGAATATCGACCACTAGACCACCTGCAAATCTTGATTTAATCCTATCTTGAATTCTAGATAATTTATTTGGAGATCTATCTGCAGAAATTATCACTTGGGAACCCTTGTCAAGTAACGCATTAAATGTATGAAAAAATTCTTCTTGCATTGCTTCCTTACCATTCATGAACTGAATATCATCAATTAACAAAATATCTGTATTTCTAAAATATTCTTTAAATTTTACCATATCATTAGATTTGATGGATTTAACAAATTGATACATGAATCTTTCAGCTGAAATAAACATAACTTTATTTTTTTCTTTCAATGAAAGTCCTATTGAGTTTAGTAAGTGAGTTTTACCCATTCCAACACCACCATAAATATAAAGTGGATTATAGTGGGAAATATTTTCTGAAACTTTTAATGATGCTTCGTATGCTAATTTGTTACTTGTTCCAGTTATAAAATTATCAAATCTTTTATTAGGATCAATTCTATTATATTGTAAGTATGTATCTTTGATGAATGATATGTTTTTACTGTTTTCACTTGACTGGATATTGTTCTTAAACTCATTTTCAGAATTTTTTTCAACAATTTTAAATTCAATTCTTGTTAATTCTTTTTTGTACACTCTAACAATTTGTAAGATTTGATCTAAATATCTTGAAGTAATCCAATCTCTTATAAATCTAGTTGAAACTGAAAGTAAGATATAGTTGTTTATTTCCTCAATAAAATCAATTTTTTTAAGCCAGCTTTCATATATATCACTGCCCATCTTGTTCTTCATATCTTTTTGAATAAGTTCCCAATCTAAAGATTCGGAAGAAGTATTTTTTAAATTTTGTGTTGAATTGTTATTAGACATAATTTTATAGGTATAAACTCAGTTAGAGGCAAAACAAAATTTATACAATAAAAATTTCTGTGATTTTGAAAATAAATAAAATCTCCAGGTGAATCATTTATTTACAAGAATAAATTTAATAAAATATTTTTGTTGTGGGTTCATTTGGTTTAAAAAACATTTTACAAATTTAAAATCTATGAGTGTATATTTTAAAAATTAAAAGTTTATTTAATTACTAAATCTATATATAGTTAGTTTTTGAATATTTTATTCCTATTTAGTATAAGGGCTTTTTTTAATAATTGAGAACAACTAAGAGTAGTTTTTTATAGAGCGGAGATCTTTTTTGTAATTCTTGAAATGTTTCTTGAAGCGTTAGCTTTTTTGATGATTCCAGTCTTCGCAACCTTCATTAATTCAGAATTCAACTTAGGTAAGAACTTTAAAGCTTCATCTTTTTTCTTTTCTTCAAGAAGGAGGTTCATTTTTTTTATAGCATTCCTGTATTTGCTCTTACGAGCCTTATTAACTAATGTTTGTGTAGCAATTTTTCTAATTCTTTTAATTGCTGATTTTGTGTTTGCCATAAGCGCAGTGGTATAGCTCGAGAATTTATACTGGTCAATAGAATAATTGCTTATTTTTGACAAATATTACAAAAGAAAGTTGACCTATTTGATATAAATATTTTCATTATTTTACCGTCACATTTCCTTCTTAAACAATTTAGGTTTTCTCTTTGATATACTTTAAATTCTTTTTGAAAATTTCCACTTTGTCCAGATATATTTTTAAAATCACGAATACTAGAACCACCCCTTTTGATAGCTTTCTTAAGTACACTTTTTGAAAATGTAATAATTTTTTTACAATCATTTTTGGGTAATTTCATTGCATGCATTGTTGGATTAATTTTACTTAAAAACAAAATTTCACTAGCATAAATATTTCCAATTCCAGATACAAACTTTTGATCTAATAAAAAACTTTTTATATCTTTTTTTTTATTTAAGAAATATTTCATAAGGTATTTTAAATCAAATTTTTTAGAAAATGGTTCTGGCCCCAAATGGCTAAATCCATCTATTAACATCTGTTTGTTATCTATGTACTTAAAAAAACCAAATCTTCTAGGATCATTATAAATAATTTTTAAATCTTTAAATTGTATTTCAACATGATTATGTTTTTTTGGTAAGCTCGGAGAATTATAAAAACTAGTATTGGTAAATTTATTAAAGCCACTTTTTTTTATCAAGTGAATAGTTCCTGACATTCCTAAATGAATTAGACAAAATGAACCATCAGAAAAATTGAAAATCAAATATTTAGAAAATCTATTAACTTTTTTAATAATTTTATTTTTTAATAATTCTTCAAATTTTAAAGGAATTTTAAACCTTAAATTTCTGTTTTTAATTATTACTTTTTGGATTTTTTTTTGTTGTATTTTTTTGGCTAATGAATTTTTAACTATTTCTACTTCTGGTAATTCTGGCATTTGACACTATATTATCACTAAATAATATAATTAACATGCAACAATACCTCCAAAATAAGAAAGGACTTGTTCAAGGTGTTTTTGACACTGTCTATGATAAGTATGATTTAATGAATGACTTCATCTCTCTAGGTGTTCATCGAATTTGGAAAAGAGATTTAATGAGTTGGATGAATCCCTCCAAAGATAAAATTTTAATTGATGTTGCCTGTGGAACTGGTGATCTAGGTAAATTATTTTTAGATTTAACAAATAAGGATGGGAAAATTTATTGCGTTGACCCAAATAAAGGAATGGTTGGTAAAGGTAAAGAAAAATTACCTACTTATAAAAATATTAACTGGATGATTGCTCCGGCAGAAAAATTACCTATTAAAGATAATTCTTGTGATTATTATACAATTAGTTTTGGATTGCGTAACACGAAGGATCTTAATAAGGCTCTTTCAGAGGCTTATCGTGTTTTAAAACCAGGTGGTCGCTATTTATGTCTAGAATTTTCTAAAATCCAAAACTCAAATTTAAATTTTATTTATAAAAATTATTCAAAGCTTATCCCCCTAATTGGAAAAGCTGTTGCAGGTCAAAAAGAGCCTTATGAATATTTAGTAAAAAGTATTGATGAGTTTATTAATCAAGAAGAATTAATTGATCTAATGAAAATAAATAAATTTGAAAGTTGCAGTTACAGAAACTTATCTGGCGGAATTGTAGCAATTCATTCTGGTTGGAAGGTTTAATGATT
>Ga0114997_10002541_pt1 | contig 14672 bp, 9 predicted proteins | sample ArcticOcean_MG_C_2_FD_87045 | JGI IMG/M metagenome (GOLD analysis project Ga0114997, IMG submission 87045) | Marine microbial communities from western Arctic Ocean - ArcticOcean_MG_CB4_136 | ecosystem: Environmental > Aquatic > Marine > Oceanic | place: Arctic Ocean: Canada Basin | collected... | reverse complement strand
TATAAAGGAGAGTTTTATGATATTCCTGAATTAAAGCTATGTCCTGCTCCAACTAAACCAGTCCCTATTCTTATTGGTGGTCATTCAAAACCAGCATTAAGGCGTGCTGCAAGGGTCGGTGATGGCTGGATTAGCGCTGGCCTTAACCTTGAGGAGACAAAGAGCTTAATTGATCAAATTAATTCTTTTAGGGAGGACTTCGGAACAATGAATCATCCTAATTATCAATTCCAGGTTATGGGAGAAGCAGCATATTCTCCAGATGGAGTTAAGCAATTAGAGGATTTAGGAGCTACAGAGGTAATTGTTGCATTTAGGAATACCTATGAAGGTGGTGTTGATGAAAGAACTTTGGAAGGAATGATTGCTGAAATTAACTGGTATGCAGAAGAGGTCATAAATAAATCACTGTAATATTCATACAATCAATAATGGTCGGGATGGCCGGATTTGAACCGAAGACCACCTCACCCCCAGCGAGGTGAGCTACCAGGCTACGTTAAATCCCGAAGAGCACATCATAAACGTAAAGAACTTAATTCAAATAGCCGAGTTATAAAAAAACTTTTAATTTAATCTATTTAAAACTTTATAACCTTTACTGATCTACATTTATGTGTATAAAAAATACAAATGTTGGTATTACATATCTTTACTGCAGACTATTATGATTTTATACACCTATAAGTAGTAGACTATTATGTTTTTATACATATAATAAGTATTTTTAGGACTCATTATCTTATTTGCAAGAAATGAGGAACTAGATTAAATAGATAATACTAAGTTTACGAAAGGAGTTTACGATATGGCGAAATTAATTCAAAACAGATTAAAGTTCTTAACCGTTCTTATTGCAGGCCTATTTAACAATACAGCCTTCTCACAAGATGATGGTGGAAGTGCTGCTGGATCTGATGAAAAAGCAAAAGCTGAAGCTAAGGGTCAATTAAGCGCAGGGGCTATTGCTGCTGCTGTTGCTGCCGCTGCTGCTATTGCTGCTATTGCTGATAATGGTGGGGAAGGTGGTACTGCACCAGCTCCAACGCCAGCTCCAACGCCAGCTCCAACGCCAGCTCCAACGCCAGCTCCAACGCCAGCTCCAACGCCAGCTCCAACTCCAGCTCCAACGCCAGCTCCGACCCAGATAGTTGAAGTAGAAAACATTGTAGATCTATCAACAGGAACAACTACATCTACATCAACAGGGACTGCTACACAGACAGGCACTCAAACATCAACAGGGACTGCTACTCAGACAGCTACAGGAACTGCCACAGGAACTGCCACAGGAACTGCTACAGGGACTGCTACAGAAACAGCCACTACTACAGCTACAGCAACTGCTACAGCTACAGCTACTGGAACAGCAACTGCAACGTCAACCACTAACACTGGTGGTGGTGAAGTTATTGGTACATCAGACGATAGCGGTTTTGAGGGAGTCTACGCGGTAGTTGAGGTTACAAACGAAGTTATCGTTACAAACGAAGTTATCGTTACAAACGAAGTAGAAGTAGTAAATGAAGTTACTAATGAAGTTACTAATGAAGTTACTCTTACTGAAGAAATTACTCAGGAAATATCTCAAATCGTTGATGAAACTATAGTTGTTGAGGTTGAGGAAGTTCAACTTGGAACAACTGCAACCGGAACTGTTACAGGCACGGCTACATCGCAGTAATATAAACTTAATCTAAAAAAGGAGCTTTAATGCTCCTTTTTTTTATAATTTATTTGGTAAACTTCTTTACGAATTCTATAGTCATTGGACTAGAAAAAGGATGTAAATACTGAATAGTCTTTTCAACTTGCTCATTAGAATTAATAAAGTACTTATTTTTATGATGCCAATTTATGCTTCGAATATAAATTTTTTCTTCAAAAACATTTACCTCGATTTTTTTTCTTCCCTCGATTGGACTTTTAATTTTTTTATTCCCCTGATGTGAGATGCGCACTTCTGTTGATTGCTGTAAGAGTACAGGGTATAAAAAATTAGTAGTGTATGAAAATTGTGTTGCGCGATCGATTGCTGAATAGGGATCTCTAAAATCTAAAATTTCTATGTCATTTGGAAGGCCTAGAGTCTTTATAACTTTGCCATTAAAAGTAAAAATACGAATGCCGTCAGCGGATATCCATTCTAAAATATTATTCTTTTCCCTTATTAGAATTAATAATGCTGAGCGAGAATTGCCAAAACGTACCCTAATAAAAGCATATTTAGAATCTTGCATATACTGCTCAGTAAGAGCGAAACTATCTAAACCTAAATAGCTTTCCTTAATTACATTGTAACCATAGTTATACAATGGAAAGTTAGAGCAGGAAGAGAGTCCTAGCACTAGTATCAGAACCTTAGATTTAATCATAGAGATCATCCCAATCTCTTTCGATTGAATGGTAGTTAGACTGATCGGTCACACCATACAGAGAGAAGCCTTTAATTAGATACGCAGCACCATCTCTGGTTAGCGGTTTAAGTCCAAAGTAAGTTCTGCCTTTAGAATAAGTATTAAGAAAAACTTCTAAAGGGAATGAGAAATAAAACCCTTTATCGAAGCTTCCTTCGCCAAATTCTTCTGAGCTAATATCAGTAAGGCTAAAAAAAGCTCCCATGTAAAGACCACTTTTATAACGCCTTGAAAAATCAATGGTAATACCCGAATCGCCAGCCAAGAATCTACCACCTCTAATAGTAGTTAATACATTAGATGGAGTATGAAGATAATATGTATTTATGTGTCCTGTGACAATATCATAATCCAGAAAATCAAATTTTTGCTGGTAATCTCTCTGTTTGACATAGTATGCTTCCATGCCAATAGCAAAGTCTCTATCAAAAGGCCTGTACAGAACTTCACCTCCAATACCGCCAAACATTTCTTCAAATAAACCGCCTGAAATCTTTGTGTAGATATTCTTGAGTGGATTCTTAATATAGTCTAGCTGCATCCTTCCAACACTGACACCTCTGCCACCTTTAAGATAATCTACAATGTCAGTTCGGACGTGGGGTAGAACAGAGTCTGAAGGAAGCTTTAATTCATCAAAATTATCTACAAGACTCAGGCCGATTGACGTAGTTAAAGAGAGAGAGCGAGAAAACATCAGCATTGAATTGCCTCTTACGTATGCTTCTCCAAAATAAAATCCATCCGGCCCACCAACGTGACTTCTTAATGCAGGAGTAAATGCATAAGTATGCTCTGGAAAAGTAGCACGAGGGACAAATTCTAACTCATTAAATTTTTCTTTAGCCTGATAAACCTCTGAAGTGTACCTAACGCTTTCATAGTCTTCATCCTGCAGGCTTGATACAAACTGATTTCTAGTAATATCAATAGAATGCATAATCGCATCTGAATTCATAGATGACAATTTAAATGTCTCGATCCTATCAGGACTAATGTCATTCAGTATCCTGCTAACTCTTCCGGCACCTCTTACGTAACTTTGATGATTCCTTTGCGCATATGCAACATGCATAGTATCTTTTGTAGCTTCAGCAGATTGAAGATAAATACCATTTTCTGCTAAATACTTTAGTGTAGTTAGGTAGAAGGCTCTCGCGTCATCTGTATTTATTTTTTTAATAATTTCTTTATTTGGAATCTCCTTTAAGGGATCATTTTTAATTTTTAAGGGGTCTTTGCCTCCATACGAACCAGAATAAGTAAATCCTACCTGAATAGTATTTCCCCTTATCCTTCCAAGATGAACTTTTAGGTTCCTGGATGGCGAATATATAAAGCTAAAATTAAAAGGAGACTCCTGAAGAATTGCTCGCTCTCCCTCAGCAGGTATTCTTTTATCGGATCTATCAAGAAGAAACCTAGTTGTGTCATATTCAAACTTCATTCTCAGTCTTGGGATTCTAGGAAAGAAATACTCAGCACCACCAAAGATCGAAATATTTTCCCCACTAACCCACGCATCAGGGCTGACTCCGCCACCTTGCGCCCTCTCCCCAGAATTTCCTCTAATTTTAAAATTATCACGTATTTTTGCAAAAGGATTTGCAACAGAATTCCTCGGACTAGATAAGGTTCCCCATCCAGCACCAACTGAAACATCAAAGTTACCAATATACTTAGAGGCTACAAGGTATTCTGCAGCAAACCTATTTGTTCCACCTAAATCCCGAATACCAAATGCGATTTGTGGAAGATTTCTTGATTCTTTAGCAAGAACAAATTTAACATCAAATGCTTTATCTTTGAGTGATTGTCCACCACTAAAACTACTATATGGGCTGTAAAGCTTATCGTTTATATCTGTATACTTGTAAAGGGCCTCAAACCAATCAAAAGGATACCCAACTATACTTCCTCGAAAATAAGGTTGTGCGCGCGTCCAATGAAAAGCCAAAGAGCCTGCAGGCATTGTTCTTGCGCTAGGCATATTGATTAATCCTATTGTTCCGTATTCAGAATGTGAGGGAGACCTCAAATAATCTTGATAAGCCTGCATATTTGCTTGAGAAGGACTAGAAAAGAAGAGACCAAACAACAAGCAGGTTGTAAAGCGTTTAAATTCCATTGACTAAAACTTAATTATTAGAAATAGAGTTAAGTGAAGCTAATGAGATGGCAATACTGCTAACAATTGGAGCAAGAGTTGTGGCCAACTTAAGATTATTTAATTTTTTAAAATCTCTGGTGGCGTAAATAACTGAACCCGGCAAAATGGAATCATTGCCAGGGAAAATACCAAATTTAATTAATTTAGTTTCTCCATTCGGATAAACAACTATTACAGCTGATTTATCTACACTAGAGGTAAAACCTCCAGCTTGCTTGATAAAATCTTTAGTACTTAATGAGGAGTTGTAGCTTTGTGGTCCAGGCCTAAGGACCTCCCCAAGGACATAAATAATATTTGATCTCTTAGGTATGTGAATAGAATCAGCTGGTTCCAATATTAAATCAGAACTAATGTCTTTTTTTAAGAGCGTTCGATTAAACTCAGTGATAACTCTTCCGCTGGGTTCAATATTTTTAAACTCATTCAAAACAAAGCTAACAGCATCAAACGGGATATTCTCGCCTTGAACTAACTGCGAGGAAAGATTTCTGATGGTATCATTGTATAGTTTTTCATTGAATGATTTCTCTAGAACTTTTGCAGATTCTCTTATAAGTACTCCACCCAGCGGATAAGCGCTTTCTTTATATCCACCTGCAAGATCAATAATAGAACTCAATCTATCAAGAGAAGAAATATAATAGGTTCCAGGCTTATTAACTGCTCCTGAAATTTTTACTCTCCCACCCAAGACTGCATCTAGAGAAGAAACAGAAAGGTTCATACCTGGTGAAATAGTAATACTGGTAAGAGCAGAGAGATTATAATAATCAGTATTAAGGTTATTTGTTATTGCGATTTCAGAGCCTGCTTTAAATTCTTTTTGAAGCATTACCGCATCAATTATTAATTTTGCTGGCATATTTTTAGCAATTGGATAAATTCCACTTGCCAAGTTTTTACCTTCAACCAATATTGAACTTCTTAGAAGAGCCATCACTAATTCAGGATCCTTGTTAAAAAGATCTAAGCATTTATGTGCTTGTACATTCTCGCCTTTTTTAAACAGATCATTGTTTACAGGTATTGTATTGTTATTCAGTCGAGAATCAGCAGGGGCATTAGAGTTATTTTCTGATGACTGCTTCTTATCATACTGCATTTCAAAGATTGATTTTGCAAGCACAAATCTTTCAGTTGACTCTATGGCATTTAGATACTCAAAATAACTGCAATTATTATGCTCAGGCTCTTTGTTATAAAGCATGAATTCTTTCAATGTTGGAGAGTTTAAGAAACTCAAGTGCTTGTTATCAAATATGATTAACTCATCGCCCTCTTTCAGCTCAGGAATAGATGAGTATTGATGCAGGCTGTAAAAAAAATTATTATTATTTTTGCTAAAAGTCTTATGCAGTAGTGCTAACTTATATGCATCTGGAGAAGATAAATTACCTTCTTTTATTAAACGATTTGCTGCATTTGCTGAATATATACCTGATTGGGAGCTTGCACCCAATATCCTTACAGAATTTAGATAGGCGTCTCCAGAAACGGGAACATAGATCTCGTCGCCACCCTGAGGTTTTATCTTATCAAGCTCATTCAATAGAACCTGCTTCGCATCTAGATTATTTCCAGATAGAGATGAATGGGTAACATTCTTAATTTTTAATCCATCATGAGAGTTTCCTGCAAACTCCAAAAAATCAGCAATAGTTTCGTTTTTAATTTCAAATAGTGCTGGTTTTTTTACTCCGCCATATACTGCAACGATCTCTCTAGATGGGCGGACTAAAATCACATCACCAGCCTTCATTGATAGATTTGAAAATGCATTACCTCGAAGAAAAAGTTCGTATAAATCAAACGTAGCAATCTGTTTATTCTTTCTTTTAATCACAATATCGCGATAAGAGCCGCCGACACCTATACCTCCGGCAACTTTCAGAGCACTTAAGACAGTAGAGTTTCCTGAGACAGTATATATACCAGGAACTTTAGCAAAGCCAACTATAACAATTTGTATATCTCTGATGGACTCCAAGGAAATACTGACAGATGAACCGGTAAGCTTTTTCACAACTTCATTAGAAACTTTTTCTTGCGCTGTATCTAGAGATAGTCCGGCAACTTGCACTCTCCCAATTTTTGGAATTACTATCGTCCCATCAGCATTGATTGATAAAATTTCGCCTATCTCGTCTGGGCCATAGATTTCCAATATAAGTGAGTCACCGAAATCTAAAATATAGTCAGAAGAAAGAGAAGGCTCTGAGATTGGCATAAACGATGTTGGGAAACCAGTAAAAAAATCTGAGCCAAATAGCTTCAAGGATGCTCTTGAGCGAAATTCTGGACTTATGATCTCTTCGTGATCAAGCAATTCTTGCTCTATGTATTTTGAAGCATAATTTGTATCAAGCAATGAAGAAAAGACACCATAATCTACATCAGAAAGATCTGCCTTATCTGACTCTATTTGCTTAAGGAGTTCGTCTCTTGCTTCTTCAGGAAGGGACGCAAGGAAATCTTCATTAATGTTTAAATCATCGACTTGAGCCAAAATAATCGATGAGCTTGCCAAAAGAATGGTTGAGAAGGCAACTTTTAAGAAGAAGTTATTTAATTTTTTATAAGTCATATCTAATCCTGCGGTTTGAAATTTTTTAATGCAATAGAATCAAGTAAGCCATTTTTCTGTAAGTATAAAAACCCAACGAACAAAGAGTTTACAAAAAGACCAAATAAGAAAAATAAAACCATAATTATAGAGCGCCTTGGTTCACTTTTTTCAAGCGGGAATACTGGGGGATCCAGGATTAAAAAAGCATATTGATCTGATGAATTTGCAAGAATTTTTTTAGTAAGCTCTCTATCAAGTATTGAGGCTAAAATTTTAGTAGTTTCAAGTTTGTTGTAGTTTCCAAGGATAGCGTTAATATATTTGATTTGGCTATCAGCAGACTTGATGTCAATAGCTGCAATATCTCGATCAAGCTTCTTTAATATTTCTGATGCAATAAAATAACTCAAAATTGGTGAGTAATGAGTAACTTCAAGTGAAGCTAGTGATGGGTCAGCCCTACTAGGGATCATTTGAAGCATGTTTCTTAATTCTTTGGTAGCTTCTTGAAGCTCAAACATTCCTTGACTAGGATCTTCTGGAGAGAATAAATTTTTTCCCTCATAATTTAAACTGTTGTTTTGAAGTACGTTCTTTTTATTTCTAGAATCATACTTTTTGAACATCAAAAGGTCATCAACTAGATCATTTTCAACTATGAAACTAGATAAAAATTTAAAAGAATAGAAATAATTCGTTGCGAACTTTAGCTCTGGTGATAACTTTTCGTCCTCAATACCAGCAAATGCAGCAAGAGCTCCGACCCCTGAGCCTCCATCAGCAGTTGATCGCTTAGGAGACAGCGTAGCGCTAGTTGTATATTGATTATGCAGTAGGAGTGATACAAGCAGCCCAACCATTACTGGAGCAAAAAGAATCACCATGATGTGCTTTGATTTATCTTTGATTATTTCTAGAATTTCTATAAAAAACATAACTGCATTATATCTTAAAAATTAAGGTTTATTTTACTATCATTTGACCATGATTTTAGCATAAGAACACTCCATAAATGATGATGCCAATTATGTGTGCCACTCAAATGTTCAATCCATTTTTTTTGTATTGTGGGGTAATGTAAGATGTCTCCCTCATTGCTATCGTCAAACAAAAGGGCTTCTGCCCAAGGCTTAAGAGGTCCTCTCAACCAATGCTCAATTGGAACGCCAAAACCGGTCTTTGGTAAGTCTAAAATTGAATTAGGCACGCGTTTTTCTAGAAATCTTCTAACTAGTAATTTACCCTTATTCCCTTGAACAAGGTATTCAGATGGCATGGAAAATGCAAACTCTATTAAGCGAGCATCAAGGAAAGGAACTCTAGTTTCAAGGGAATTTGCCATTGCGGCTCTATCAACCTTAACTAAAATATCATTGGGCAGATAGTTCTTGTAGTCATGAAATCTCATATCCTCGAATGAATTAATTGAAGCGCTATTGAGCTCAGAATATATTTTTTGGACATCAATGCTTGCTTTATCAATTAATGGCCAATTATTTTGATTCCATTGCTGAAGAAGAACGTAATACATTTCAGTAATTGATGATTGCATGAGCGCAATAGATATTTTTTCAAGCTTTTCTGATGAAAACTGTAAATTTAATAATTTTGTGGCAAAAAAATCGAAGAATGAAACTGATGTCTTGCTCTGTGAGGCCAGCATTAACATCTTCCCTAATCCAGATCTCAATGGGATTGGGCAATTTGCAATTAATTTTTGAAAACGATTGAATAAAATATACCGATTATATCCACCAAAAAGCTCGTCCCCACCATCACCTGACAAAGCAACAGTTACACTTTTTTTTGTTTCCTGGCATAAAAAAAATGTAGGAATTTGACTGGAATCAGCGAAAGGTTCGCAATAAACTTGGTTGAGTTTTGGAATTACTTCCAAAGCATCTTTTGCTGTAAATTGAAATTCATGATGATCTGTTTTTAAATGATTGGCTACCTCTCTTGCTGCATTGCTTTCATCATAGTCATCCTCGGCAAAGCCTATCGAGTGAGTTTGAATCTTGTTATCTGATACTTCCTGCATAGCTGCAACCACTGCTGAAGAATCAATACCACCTGAAAGAAATGCACCCAATGAAACATCTGATACCATTTGCTCAGAAACAGATTGTAAAAATAGATTCTCGAAGTCCTTGGATGCACTTTCAAAGGAAATATTTAAATTAATATCAGGGTTCGATGGAAGCTCCCAGTATGTGGTCGACGAGCTACTATCAAAGTTTGTAAATATCATAATCTGAGCGGGAAGAGCTTTAAAAATATTTTTATAAATTGAGAATGGCGCTGGAATATTTCCTTGTGCAAAAAACATATTGACTCCCTCGGGAGATAGGCGCAAATCAGCCCCAAGCTTGTTAAAAAATTTTAATTCGGAGGCAAAATATAAAACAGAATTTATATGACCATAATATAAAGGCTTTTCTCCAGACCTATCTCTAAAAAGATACATGTTCTTATCTGATTTATCCCACAATCCAGCTGCAAACATTCCATTGAGTTTTTTTATCCCCTCGATTACACCAAAATATTCAATTACGTAAAGTAAGATTTCAGTATCGCTTGAGCTTGAAAAAATTATATTTGGGTTAAGCTGCCTTAACTCATTTCTTAACTCTTTGTAGTTATAGATTTCACCATTAAATGTAAGCACGTATCTTCCAGAATTTGAGGTCATAGGCTGATTCCCTGATTCCTCAAGATCAATAATGGCTAACCTAGTGTGGCCTAAGCCAACGTTTCCATCCATAGAAAACCATGTTCCTAAATTATCAGGCCCTCTGTGGTTCATTGAGTTGAGGGCAGATACAAATGTTTCTCGATTAAGTGAATTGGTGCTCCAAGCGCCAGCTATTCCACACATTTTTTACCTCTTTCAATATGGAGAATGCCTGACATACAAAATCCCCAGACCACCCAAAAAATAGGATGACGACCAACAAAATGAAATGTAGAAAATATAAAGAATCCAAGTAAAAAACCTAGAGCAAGAAAATTTCCTTGCTGCAATAATTTCTTCATATAAATAAATATAGGGATATAAATAATTAATATCCAGGGAATGCCCCCCATGGTCAAAAAGTCGATAATGGTATTGTGGGCTTCAAATCTCTGAAATTCGACTGCCATACCAGAAAAAGCTCCAGCACCATGGCCAAATAGTGGTGAAGTTAGCCATGCATTTATTCCATTTATTGCGAGTGTAACTCTTGCCCCACCCTGATCTGCATTTGACCAAAGGCTAATAAGTGGTTCTATGTATGAATTATTTGGTAACAAAAGTGGCCAGGCAATTAGGATTAATATACTCCAAAAAATAAATAGAAATAAGAGAGACTTGATTTGAATAAAAAATTTTAATGCAGCAAAAAGGAGCGCTATGACCAAAGCGAGGAAGAATGAATCTGATAAAGCTAAGTAGCCATAAATTGTTCCAATAAAAAGGCTTAGGAATAAAACAAGGGGTCGTTCGATAGTTACTGAAAATATAAACATTGCTCCCAAAGAATATAAGGCAATTTGATTAGGGTTGTTCGAAAGAAAAATAAGTCTTTGAAGGGTTCCAAAATCGTATTCTCTTAAAACTATCAAAACGACAATAGTAAGAATAAATAATACCCCGTAAGAGAGAGATTTTTTTTCAATAATCTTACAATTTGCTATTGCAAAACCCGTCATTGCTCCAAAAATTAATGCTACCAATGTTCTTGTGCTGGAACCCAATATCTCGTAATAGGAATTAATTAAAGTGATAGGAGCCATGAACAAGATTACATATAAAAATGGCAATAATGCTTGGTACTTGAAATCGAAGCCACTGAACACTTTATAAGAAATTAAAAGGAATAAGGCAAGAAAGAGTAGAATTTCGGCAGGGCCTCCGGCGGAGTAGCCTCTAAGAGTAGTAAATGAATTAACGACCAAAAGGAGACCTATGCAAAATGGCAGAATGTAATTGCCAAAAATAGCTGGGGGATTACCTTGATTCATTTGGTCCCAAAGCTTCTAGGTTGAATCTAGAGTGTTTGTTTATTTGATTTAATTTTTTATCTAATTCAAAGAACTCTCTAAACCATAACTCAGTAAACACTAACCTCCATAACTCATCATCTGCAAGATTAGTGCTGCCTAACAAAAGGTTATCCCGTAATTTGGTTTCATCCAAATAGTTAAATAGAAAACTTTGCTTGGCAAAAATATCTATTATTAAATGCTTTGATTCTTTGAGCCAAGCTGAAGACGGTATTGGGTAACCTTTTTTATCTGTTCTATTAAAAACAGATTTTGGAATAAGATCCGAGACAGCATCTCTTATGACTGCCTTGGTTAGCCCATCTTTAATATAATATTTGGTAGGTAGTTTTTGAATATATTCAACTAGCCTGTAATCAAGAAATGGTGTTCTTGCTTCTATGGAGCAAGCCATGGATGACCTGTCCTCATATCTAAGTAAGGCTGGAAGACTGATCTTATAAAAATCAAATGTTAACCTCTTTTTTAGAGAGGTTGAGCTAGATTTTTGCTCGAATAGCTGCTCTTTGGAGATATTAAGCCATTTTTTCTTATAATTTTGTGAAATTAAAGAGCTAAAGGAATTACCCTTGATCGGCGATCTCAAGAATGGTGTGAAGATAATAAATTTCACTAAAAAATTTGGAAGAAGTAGAAAAGATACCCTAGCTAGCAATGAGAAGATGCTTCTCCCCTCCCCCTTGGAGGAAATAATTTCTTTAAAAGTTACAAGAAATTTCCAGAAATTTAATTTTCTTAAAGATTCAGCTAAATATACTGAGTAATATGTAGGATAACCTGCTGCAAGCTCATCAACTCCCTGGCCATCTAGAGTAACTTTAATATTCTCCTTTTTTGCTGCTGCCATAACCGACCATTGATTAAATGTAGTGGGTGATTGAATTGGCTCATCATTATGCCAAACAATTTTAGAAACATTTTGCCAAAATTTTTCTAGCTGAGGTGTGAAAGAAAAATTTTCAGTTTCCGTAAACTTAGTAACCTCATTCACATATTCGATCTCTGAAATACTTGGATCATCATAAACTGAAGAAAAGGTTTTAAATGATCCGGCTTGGCTCTCGACATTATTTTTGAGATCTTTAGATACTGCCCCAACTATTGCAGAAGAATCTAGCCCACCACTCAAACATGCTCCAACTTCGACATCACTCCTCAATCTAATTTTAACCGCATCATCAAACAGGCTACTAAAACCATCAACTGCTTTCTTATAGTCAAGACTTACTTCTTTGTTTTGCTTATTTTCTTGATCAAATACATACCATCTTTGGATAGTGGTTTTATTATTAGATATTTTTAAGAAATGCCCTGGCTGCAAAGAGTATATTCCTGAAAAGCAAGTGAGCTCTGTATCATTAATTACTCCTGTGAGAAGAAATTTACCTATAACATCTGATTCTGGGGATGTATGAATATCTGAATGCGATAGGATTGATTTTATCTCAGAGGCAAAGATAAATAGGTTGTCTTTAGAGGAGTAGTAAAGCGGCTTAACACCATATCTGTCTCGCGCTATAAATAAATCATTATTTACTTTGTTAAAAATTGCAAATGCAAACATGCCATTTAGTTTGTTTAGGCAGTCTGGGCCCCATGCAAGATATGCAGTTAATAGCACTTCAGTATCAGTATGGGTCTCAAAACTATAGCCCAATTCTTTTAATTCTTCCTTTAGCTCAATATAGTTAAAAATTTCTCCATTAAAAATAATGCTGAGGGTGTCACAGCTGCTTGACATCGGCATTAAGCCGGCAGAAGAGGTGTCGATAATCGCAAGTCTATTATGCCCAAGGGCAAGATTGGTATTACCCGGCAAACTAAAGAGTTCGATTCCCTGACCATCGGGGCCCCTATAGCTAATCAAGTCAAGCATATTGTTTACACTGTGCCTGATCTGAGTTGTATCCTCTGAAGATATGATGCCTGCAACTCCACACATAACTATGTACTTTTAGAAATTATACAAGCACTCAAATAAACTATTCTAAAATAGCGTCTCATAGAGTTTTTATGAATTAATGATGGGTATGAATTGCGCATGAGTAGAGCACTATTGTTGATGATAGCTTAAATACCAATCAAGAAATTTCTTAACTCCTTCTTTTACATTGGTAGCGGGTGAGTAACCTAGTTTAGAGGCTTTAGAGATATCAGATATTGTATTTTCTACATCACCTTGTTGGAGAGGTAAAAATTTAATGTTTGCTTTTTTTCCCAGATAATCCTCAATCGTTTGCACATAAGTCATTAGCTCTACTGGCTCCGAATTTCCAAGATTATAAACCTCAAATGGTGCAAAACTTGAAGATGGATCTGGGTTTAAAGAATCCCATTCAGCATTTCCTTTAGATGGATTGTTATTTACCTTCGTAATTCCATCAACTATGTCTTCCACATATGTAAAATCTCTAATGTGCTTTCCATGATTAAAAATTTCAATTTCCTCGCCAGCGATAATATTTTTTGTGAATTTGTATAAAGCCATGTCTGGCCTACCCCATGGGCCATAAACTGTAAAAAATCTTAAGCCTGAGGTTGGAAGCCCATAAATACAACTATAAGAATGAGCCATTAATTCATTTGAACGCTTAGTTGCTGCATAAAATTGTATTGGATGATCAGCATGATTTTTCTCAGAAAACGGTAAGAGTGTATTTGCACCATATGCACTACTTGTACTTGCATAAGTTAGGTGCTCCGCTGAAATAGATCGAGAATATTCCAAGATATTAAAAAAACCTACAATATTATTATTTAGGTAATCTCTGGGGTTAGAAATACTATGTCTAACACCGGCCTGAGCTGCAAGATGAATCACTCTATTGATCTTGAACGGCTTGAGACATAAGTTCAATGCCTCATGATCACATATATCTACTTTAAGATACGTGAAATTTTTATAGCTTATCAGCTGAGCAAGCCTAGATTCTTTTAACGCCGGATCATAGTAATGATTTAAATTATCAACTCCAACAACCTCATTACCTTCCTCTAGCAAGGTTTTGGCGGTATGAAAACCAATAAAGCCTGCGCAGCCAGTTAATAGTATTCGCATTACCACCTCAGAATTTTTTCATGACGGGGTAAAACAGATTTAAAATCAAAAATGATTCCATGCTCCTCTGTAGCTTTCAAATATGTGGTTAAACGATGTTTGATGTACTGATTATGCGGAACAGCAAGAAAAATACCATCATATTTTGTTGATGCCCACTTAGAAACAAACCTAAACTTTCCCTTAAAATCAGGTCTGTATGCTAAAAATGGATCATGCAGATGAGGAATTATTTGTTTTCGATTCATCTCTCCAATTAAGCTTTCTACTTTAGAGTTTCTGATATCAGGACAATTCTCTTTGAAGGTAGCTCCTAGTATAAGAATTTTTTTATTTTTATTTTTATTTTTATTTTTATTTTTATTTTTATTTTTATTTTTTATATGATCAAGAAAAAAATTTGCAATTTCT
>Ga0114997_10002540_pt1 | contig 14674 bp, 14 predicted proteins | sample ArcticOcean_MG_C_2_FD_87045 | JGI IMG/M metagenome (GOLD analysis project Ga0114997, IMG submission 87045) | Marine microbial communities from western Arctic Ocean - ArcticOcean_MG_CB4_136 | ecosystem: Environmental > Aquatic > Marine > Oceanic | place: Arctic Ocean: Canada Basin | collected... | reverse complement strand
GGGATTTGATGAAATTGATGATAGGACATTTACAAACATTGATATGAAAATTATGAATATGAGTAATCAGAATATCATTTATTTTAATTAAACTTCGCTTTCTGATGGAGAAGGTATGAAATTAAATAAAAACACACGATTATTGTAAATGTATTCAAGGGATTAGATTGATATTGAATATAGTAATAAAGTATGGGTGTCATTGATAAATAGATCAGAGAATCCGCGATGATTGCTTTACTCTGATAAAATTTAGCATACTCTTTGAATTCATCAATTACATTGTTCACACCAATCGGTGCAGGTTTGATAACTAGAAAATAGAATAAAACATCATGTAATACCTGTACCAAAATAAGTATCATCATAAATTTTATAAATTCATTGTTTGTTGAGATATAATGAGATTTCAGTAAGTAATTGAATATAAATTTGGCGATATAAAATCCAATTAAAATGGATAAGACATCTAGTATAATAGCGCTCCATCCTAAATTATTATACCAATTATTTATCGTGGGACTACTTTGTTTTGTAAATTTAAACAAAAACAATAAAAATACTTCAATTAATGCCGTGGCTGTTAAAAAATGGATGAATGTTAATTTTTCAATCATTATAAAATGTAATTTATTTTATTCAAATACTTGTTTTAAATAATTTTTCATTTCTCAAAATAAGGGCTCCACTAGATTCAATTGTCTCGGGTTCATCCAGGTAATTTTGATACTCATATAATTTAATAATAGGAGACTTGTTTACGGGGGAATAAAATAGTTTTTCAGAGATATTATATTTAATAATAACACCTTTGATATTTTCATCGTTAATGATTTCGTCTAGTCTTGGGAAAATATTCTTTTCTATTTTAGATTCAATTAGATATTGAGGTACATCGTAAATGCTTTGGAATACCGAGAATTTCTTACCCAATGTTTTGTTTAACGGATGTTCCTTTTTTTCGTAGAAAAAGAGAACCTTCCGGAAGGGATCATAATCCGCGAGCCGAATACCATTTTCACGGATATAACGTATGTCTATATTCGTACCTTCGTCCTGAACACGGTAATAGATAAAAATATCTTTTTCATCCTTTTTAGCCAGAACAACGTAATTATCGGGTTTGATATGGAACGTAAAATGTGATTTGAATTGTTTTTGATCTATTTCATTTAAATGGGCAGAGGTAATACCCGGGAAATGAGCTTCTTCTTGTTCTAATTTTTTTGAAAACCGAAGACATTTTTCATTTAATTGAATATCGTCGCGAGTGTTCTGGATGCAATCAACTGATGATTCTTTGATTATCTCTGAAATCTTTGAACTGATATTATATTTACGTTCCATAATATCAAAAAGAGATTGGTCAACCGTTCTATCCGTCGTTTCTTTCTTCATTGAAATGATTTTTTTAATCGTCTTATAAACCGATTTATGTTTATCAATTAATTCTTGTTTAACATCAGTACCTGTTATACGGACGGTATCTACTTCGCTCCATTTAAGTTCTTTTAGAGAATCAAATACCTCTTCAACCGTATTACCTTTCGGCAACATAGTTAAGTATAAATATTGTTCTACATTCCTTTCCTCCTCGGGTAAATCACTATGTGACCCCATACGAGCGGCGCGACCTAATACTTGGTCTACCCTAATATAATTCCAAAAGGGTTCCATAACATGGACTTGTCTGACAGCTTTCAATGAAATACCCTCTGCCCCCGAGCTAGAAATAAGGATAATATGAATATATTCCCCATATAGATTACCTTTGTGATTAAACGCTTCTTTATTAATTCTTCTTTGTTCTTGGGACTCTTTACCCGTGATAAATGTATATCTTTTCTTAATTGATTTTTCAGAAATTAATTTTTCAATTTCTTTTTTTTCCGAATCATATTTTTCATAACCATTCTGTATTAATATTTTCTCAAATGCTTCGGATCCAGACTCGTGTCTAAAGTCACTATAATATAAGATCTTACCGGTGGGTACTCCTTTGTTAAGATATCTATTCATATTTTTCAATATTTGATAGAACTTCGGAGAGAACAACTGTAAGGTACCTTCATATGAAAAATGACCATTCCTCGCCATCATTTGATAGGTTTCCTCTTTTTTGACTTCGTCCTTTTCTAACCGGAAAGAATCATCTTCATAAACAATATTGCAATTTTGACGAGTTCTTATGTTGAACGTTGATGTACCATCGCTATAGAGATGTTTCATTCGTAGCTGCTGGAGTTTCTTTAATTTTTCTTTTAAATATTCTTCTTCGTAGTTAACCCATTGGATTGATGTCATAAAACACGGAACAATATTAATATTATTTACGATGTTATATTCCTTGTATTGAGGGAGTATTTTTGGCGCGATAATTTCGGGCATATTCACAATTGAGGACCGATCAATTGGATAATATGATGTCAATCCAAGTAACATTCTTCTTAAGAGAACCTGTTTTTTTTCAGGGATTTGATAATTATCATCCAAAAAGTACTCCATGAAATTTTCATTATTAGATAAATCAAGGATCATATCGTTTTCATAGATATCGAAGAGACGCTGTTTGCGATTAAAAATTAAACGTAGGTCTTCATCGAAAATCTCCGGGATGCCCTTTTTTAAATTCGTAATTGATACTTTCTTTAGTTGTCCTTGGTTCGGAAGAATATTTTTTTCATCAAAAACCTTTGTTAATCCACTCATAATTTCATTGAAAAAATCTTCATAAGAATGATTATTGAATTTAATTGTTTTGATAACCTCATTTTGTAGGACAGATTCATAATTTGTTTTGTTTTTTGTAAATGATATGATCAACTTTCCTTTTTTCTTTGAAACGTGAAGCTGTTCTACGGATGAATTTGTTTGATAGAAGTGTTGACGCAATTCTTGCTGAACTTCATAATCATCTCTGTCAGATACAACACTAAAATCAAATATGTGAAGGATCCCCCGCAACATATTATATAAAATAGCTATTTCGGCCGGTTTATTGATAATCGGTGTACCCGATAAAAATACAATTTTCACATCCTCGCTATTAATAATCCAATTATAAAACACATTTGCAGGACCACTACCATTCATAATTTCATTCACAAAGTTATGGACTTCATCCACAATGATTACATTTTCCCTGAACGGGGATAATACACCATGCGCGTCTACATTATTCTGATATTCTTTAACGAAATATTGGACTTTTCTCTGATTACTAGTACCACCTTCATCTGTCCCTTCTAATTCTTCTGGTATCTTTTCTTTAAAATTAACTTTATCTACTTCGGGAAAACCATTGTAATGGATGAAATTATATTTCAATTGAATCAAAAAATTAATTTGTTGATCAATAAACATCTTTTGTTCTTCTTTTAATTCAATACATTCTCCTCCAAATGTTTCTCCCTCCTTTAAAATAGGTTCTCCTGAAGATGTATAGATTGTGCGGTTTTCTTCTTTTAAAGAAGGAGACTGCAGATAAATACCTTTGATTTCATTAATCTTTTTCATCACACCCTGAATATTAGATGCTTGATTTTCATCTTCAGCAATCATTTTTTTAAGTTTGTTCTTGGTGGCATTTACAATTCCATTGATGGTTTTTTCATTGATCCCATATTCATCATTTAACATTTTCCTTAATTTGAGGTCGCCTTTGATTTCCTGTAATGGATAAAAGATCCAATTATTCTTCTCAACATTGAATAAAATATCACCCCACGCCCGTACTTCTTTAATAAATTCAGTTTCTAGTGAAGCTGGTAAAAATGTAAAAATAGGCATTGTCTTTGATAAACCCTCTGCAGTCACAACCGAAGTAGCGGTTTTCCCTGTACCCAGGCCGTGATAAACTAACAATCCACGGAAAGGTGTTTCAATAGATAAATATTCTTTGACAAAATACTGATATATTTTTAAAGACCTTATTTTTTCATCGCCCTCTTCAGAGTCGGGGAGAGTTTTTATATATTCCTTGTAATTTTTAATTTGATTTTTGTAGAAAACATTATTTACCCAGTCAATAAATGCTTTCCTCTGTGGTATAACACCATTAAATATTTCATCATCTACTTCTTCTATCATTTTTTCATCCCCTCTCCACAAAGGGTTATCTTCGTATTTCCCCTGAAGTTTCGCGCACAATTCAATCCATGGTTCGCTCGGAATACGAGTCCCTTTTGGATCCCCTTTATTACGACGGTTATTAATAAGTTTTATAATATCTTCTTCGGTCTTTTCCGGGTCATGAATACCGTAAAATTTTATTAATATCTTAACTTGTTCTTCAAATGTGAACTTATTCCCATTTTCTGGTTCGATCAAAAACGTACGTGGGCTTCCAGGTGATAATGATTCAACATATACCTCTGTTCCGTCGTCCTTCTGTAACAGGAATTTATCTTTTACTGCTTGTTCTTCTTCGTAATCTTCTGGGAAATAATTCCTAAGTTTTTTTTCTTTTTCTTCTTTATCCCAATCAGGATAAATCCATTTCATATTTGCATATATTTCGGGTTTTTGTTTCTTCAGTTTGAGAATTGTTACAAATACTTTTATGATTGATTTTCCAACTTCCTTGACCGGTTTCCCTTTGTATTCTCCGTTTTTTAAACCCTTTAATATATCTATATCCAAGTATTTTATATCGGCTTGAAAATACTTCAACAAAGTAAGATATACATCGTCTTTAATAATATATTCTTTTGACATAAATTATATATTTATTGAATATATTAATTACGTGATAACATTAAAATGAATGAGAGCCTTTTTAGAAACATCTTGTTCTGATTTTTTCTTACTGATACCTTCTCCACTTAATAACAATTTACCATTATGATGTAATTCGCACAAGAAAAGACCCGTTTCATCTGATTTAGAATGTTTATAGATCGGTTTTGTTGCGTCGGGACCACCGATTCTCTGAAAATAACGGGTGATTTGATCTTTATAATTATTATCAATCATTAATATTTCTGTAAAATCAACATATTTTTCAACGACTTGAATAATAAATTTTTCAGCAACAGCATAATTTCCATCCAGATAAAGGGCGCCAACAAACGCTTCAAATACATCCTCTAGAATATTACTATTCATCCTTCCAGAACATTTATCATCCACATGCTTTGAGATAACAATATGCTTACCAAATGATAAATCTTTGGATAACTGACATAGATTTTCACCACAAATAATACGGATCTTAATTTTTGTTAAAAAACCCTCGTTTTGTTTATGGGTTTCATAAAAACGACGGTACAAATAAGCAGAAACAACACTTCCAAGTATTGCATCCCCCAAGAATTCCATTGTTTCGTAGGAAATATCTTGGAGTGGTAAACAGGGGGCACCTGGATATTCATAATCTTCGTAATCTTTGAGCTTACAATATGATTTATGAATAAAAGCTGTTTTATAAAAATCAAGGTTATCGGGTTTAAAATCATTAATATTAAGAGATTTCATAATATTAACAACATCGGATTCGTCGATATGACGATTTGTAAAATTATAAGGATTATTCTTAAACTTGGTATCTTCTTTGAAATTCATTTTATATATACATAGTAAATTCTTTTTAGATACTTTCCATTAATTTTAAATAAAAGAAAATACATTTAAGCCATTTGTCCAGGGATGGTATTGCATTCGCCGTCACTCATCGGACGACGACCTAAATCGGGATCAATGGTAGACGTCATCCATGGACTTACTTGAGTCCGTGGATTCGGTGGTTCTGCGCGCAGGTTAAGGTTGGCATTTCTTAAACTTTGTCCGATTGTGTTAACTCCGACGTGGAAACCAGCATCTAAATAATTGACGCCTCGTAGAATTCCTTCCCCAATTTCAGGGACACTCTCATGAAATGTTTCAATTTGACTCGCCTGACCTTCTGGTAAGAGGTCCTGTGGAGTTAATGTGTTTTGTGGGTAGCAATTCGCTGGCGCGGTTTGAATTCCTTGAATCGGCATATTAAATGAATTTCCACTCGGTTCTGATGCGCTTAGTTGACCGTTTGCTTGTAAATCAGATGGACCACCCATCCCACTTCCAGCGTTGTCCACCGGAGCAACCATCAAACCATTGGATGGATTTGGTTGAGAATTCATTATCGTCGCGTTTCCTACTCCCGAAGGAGCCATATCCGCCATTGCGTTAGCGTTCGCTCCACCGATATTAGAAGGAATACCCGCTATATTCTCCATACCTTCCATAAAAGGAATTTTGATACCGCAAACATCCCTTAATACATACATACCAACCAATAGGAGAATTCCATAGACGATTAATTTTTGACAATCCATATTTATATATATATTACATAAAAAAAATTTAAGAATATTATTATTAATCCGTTAATTCTTCCATTTCTCTATGTTTCAATTCAATTTCTTGTTTCAATTTTTCAATACGATCTTCTTTTTCTTTTTTAAGACGATCTTCTTCTTCTTCTTTTTCTTTTTTAAGACGATCTTCTTCTTCTTCTTTTTCTTTTTTAAGACGAGATTCTTCTTCAAATGCATTTACAATTTCCTCATTGAAAATCGTATCATACTCCATTTGATGATCATCTTCTTCATCTATCAAAGCATACTCTTGCATAATGGTATATTTGGATTCTATTGTATCTTGGAATAACTTAATTTGAGAAATATAACAATCGCAATAAAAATTATGTTTTAAGAATTTTATTCCGCGGATATGAAGGATCAATATAATTTCAGAACCTTCTTTAATTTCGTCTAAATCAACAAATACTCGCTGTTGATTATAAACAGGGCATTGAATCTCATTTTGAATCACTGGTAAACGAAATTTTAATGTTGGATTTGTATCTTTTTTAAATGGCTTCGTGGTTCTTTTATACATATCATCAATCGCTTCCAATGGTATTTCTTTTTGAAACCATTCTTCCGATTTATGTAATGTTTCTTTAATGTTTTTATCATCTAATGATAAAAAAAAATCATACATATCAAAACTTCCCTTCGGGATTTCAACTTCTAAAAAAGGATTTTTTTTATCTTTTAACGAAGCAATACCCGACATACATTTTAACTTCGGTGTCTGAATATACAATGGGTTTAAATTACCACCATAACTAAATGAACCAAAGTAAGAAGGTCCTATTTTTTCAGGCTTTGAATAATTTAGATTCTCAAGAGATACTTGGTCGTACTTAATAATTGTCATTTTTATTAAATAAGAAATAAAGAATCTAGTTTATATTAACGCAAGTTTAAAACAACTGTATTTTTTTAACCTTCCACTTACAAACATATTTCCCATTGAACTTCCAAATCTTATCAATGTATATATCACATTGCATTTTAGAGAATTTATAAATTGAAGAGATACTACATTCATCCCCCTCTTTATTATGAACATCAATGTCATATTTATTCTTTGAAAAAGGGACCTTGATAATTAAATTAGGATCATACTTACCATTCTTATCATGGCGAATTTGGGATAGATATAAATCGGCGTCGTCTTTATTTAACCCCAAATATTCCATTTGCTTCATTTCCAACTCTTCCACAAAATTATAAAAACTGTTCACTTCAGAATCACTCCTCACATTGGTAAACTGTAAATATATTTGATTGGTGGAACTATTAAATCCGAATGGAGCAGCCATCCTGGGTGTCGTAATATAAATAGGGAACTTCCCCAAAGAGATTTCAATATATCCTATATTCGGTATGTCCTTTGGACTTTCACTACTTTCTTCATATTCATATTCTTTCTTTTTCTGTGTACAATCCTTACAAATAAAATTGTTGTAAGTGATTGGTTTTCCCTCAAATAAATTATGATGATTATTTTTTAAAAAAGGCATGGCTATTACTATTATTGTATTAATAATCTTTAATTAGTGTTTTTCTACGTGTCATATTATTCCACAATGAATTACACTGGTCTTCAGGTTTAACCATATTCCCAGTGATCGTAGTACATTGTTCATTTAATGGTTTGTGATACCCGAACATTGGATCCGGTGTACATTCTTCTTTATACCCCTGGGTTTCCAAACATTGGGGGTTTTTTGTCGTGCTCACACGGTAATCCCTGTTAATGAATGATGTTGATGCGTTTACAAGAGGATATTCAAAATGATTTGTGTAATGGTCCATATATTATTATATAATATATTATAATGAAAACGATAGGAATACTTATTGGAACCGAAGATTCATCTGTTTCAAAAAAATACTATCAAAAGAATAAAGCCTCTTTACAATTCTTAAAAGAATATGGGATTTCCATGAATTATATTCCCTTTGATTATGCAATTTTTGCGGAACTTAAGAAACAAGGTGAAAAAAAAGGTTTTCAAATCATCCCGTTATTTGGTAATGAACTTACATTAGATGATTGTAATCAATGTGATTTTATCTTTTGTATCTATGAAGGAACCTATGCCTTTGACAATGGTGGACAAGAATACTATGAAGATTTCAGAAAAATATTGATGAAAACAAATGCAAAAGTATTCCCTAGTCCAAAGATGCAAGACTTTATCATCAAAAAACACCAGTATATGCGATACTTGAAGAAGAAAGGATATGAAATCCCACCGACACATTTTATCAAACCCGAATCTTACAAGATTCAAACGATTATGAGATTCATTGAAAAAAATGAATTCCGAAATATTGTCATTAAACCTGAACTGGTCGGTTTTAAAAAAGGATTCAAAATCATCAAAAATGTTACCAAGAAAAAAGTTGAAGACTACCTTCAAAAAATGAAAAAAGAGGGGTATCAACATGTCCTTCTTCAACCTTTCCTAGAAGATTTTAATAAGTTCGGCGAAATTAAAACATACTGGGTCGGTGGTAAGAATCTGTATTCTTATAAACAACAGTGGAAAGGTTCAGAGGGTGTCTTTTATCCACAAGATAAAATAAATAAACAATTATTGAAAAAATGTTTAGATACAGCTAAAAATGTTATCGTTGATTTGGAAAAAGATTATGAAGAATTAATCCATGTGAGAGTTGATTTTGCATGTTGTGTCGATAATGAGAATCAATGTCGTGATTTCTTTATCAATGAAATTGAAATTAATCCAGCGCTGGCAGAAGAAGATGACCCGTTACGGAGAGGGTTTAGTCCATTAGTAAAAGAAATCTTATCTAGATGTTCATAATTATTTTATGTACAACTTCATTTGGTAAGTCATTTTCTTTCCCAACATGTATGATTGCCATTTTCTGTTTTTTAGTAAGAAGAGGTTGAACCTCCCTGAAAGCAGTCATTCCTTCGTATGTGTAATATACATTTACTTTTTCATTATGTTGATTTTCAAAAATATCAATGACTTGTGTACCATCTCCAAAACCTAATCTCATTTGTACAATAAACTTACCAACATATCGCCGTGTATTCGTTGTATAATATTTTTCATTGGGGTATTTTCCTTCTTTTCGTGTTAGTAATGCCGTTTCATAATATTTATTTAGTTCAGGTGTTAAACGAAAGACTTCAATTTCTTCTTCTTCTCGGGACTTCTTTTGCATCTTTTAATATCGGTTAGTATGGATACAGCATCAAAGAAAGTATCAAATTTAAAATCATTTGCGTTTTGATTTAGAGTTGATTCTTTTTTTCTTTTTTATTTTCCTGGATTTTTTTGTTTTGGTTTTTTTGGATCTCAATTTCTTCTTTTTTCCACCAGAGATAGGGATATTATCCGCTATAATAAAGCATGCTGAAACCCCCATAAATCCCCCCCACCATGGTTGCGTAGATTTATTCATCATATATTTTTTCATAAATAGATATCTTAATGACGAAATCCAATCATTCCCAATAAAAACACTGGGCATAGTTAAAGACTGTTTCACAGAAAATAACTCTTGACCAAAGTCACCAAATAATTTTAAACTAAATATTTGCACAATCTTCTTAACCGCTACTTGATCTCCCAGGAAAGACTGAAACGCAAGTAAAATATCTTTATATTTTACAGGACCCGGACCCGGTTGGACCACTAGTATTTCCTTCATTTTTTCAAAAACTTCCTTCAAAACATTTGTTTTTGATAATCCTTCTTTCCCGGTTAGTGAAAAATCATTTTCTAATTTGTTACCTGATTGATTACCAATACTGTAGTTAATACTGGAAGGAATCTGGTTAGTCTGACGCGTTCCAATTTCAAATGATATCTTGGGTCCACCCGTTACACCGACTGTAACGTTAGCCGCTCCACATGGTGTAGACTGACATTTTGTTTTTGGACAATTCGGTCCTGGATCAGCAACATTGACGATATTACAATTGTATTGTTTTTTATGATCAAATAAATGCCCCTGTAATTTTGATGGATATTCACCCGGTTTATAACGACCCGGTACATAATGACTTATACTTGCTTCATTATTACCAATTGAGTCGCTTCCCTCCGCACTTTTTGCTATATTTAGAAGGTCTTCTTCTATCCCATCTCGCATCGGCACCCCATTTGAATCATATATTCCTCCACGACTATTAATAATACCATACTCTTTTTGCATGAAAAAACCTACTAACTTTTTATCTAAAATAGTTTCTCCGCGTGCGGCTGCGCGCCCCACTAAATTAAGCCAGTCCTTTACCCAACCAGAAGGAGTATCTAGATCGTTAGGATAAGCAAAATCTATCCACCATCTCATAATTGCATCCCTTAATAGGTATACTTGTTCTGTTTCCGCTGGTGTAAGTAATGGTGTTTTATTTTTGCGGAAACTCTTCAAAAAAGTATTAAACTTGTCCTTTAACGCGGTATTATCTATTTTATCACCGAGAGAATACCATTTTTTCTTTATAAAAGTTGAAATAACGATCTCAAAAAGAGGATTTACTAATAGTAACCTGGTTGAATCATCCTCCATTTTTAAATATTGAATGGATGTATATTTGATAAACCTCATTAAATCAGACATAAAATGACTAAAATCGGTTATATTGCCTATTCCGTTAATTTTTTTTTCAATGGTTTGAGTATATAAAACATTTGATGCCATATCATATTCTTGAAATGGTATACCATTTATATCCGTTAGTATACGTGATTTAGGCGTCCATACCGGACGTATTTTATTAATCCATCCTGCAAATGTGTATAATCCCAACAAATTATCTGGATCATTATCAAGTTGTAATGCCTGGTCATTATACATTTTTATATCGGTAAAATTTCCCGTACCCGGATCATCTGTAGAGTTCATAATTTTCATCGCGAGCATATCCCACACCCGTATTTTTTTTATAATGTTAATAAGCTTATTTTTCATATTTCTTAAGTTTTTTTGTTCAAACTCAAGTAATTTCTGCCGTACAGCCCTCATTGGCCTCATCCCTGCTTTTTGAGATATCCTTCTATCCAATTTACTTTTGCTATTTCTAGATTTACCGGATACATTACGGCTCAACTTGCGTATTGATGTCTGTCCAGGTGAACTCACAGACTTTTTGCGAGAAATTTTTGAAAGTTTGCTATTTCTAGATTTACCGGATACATTACGGCTCATCTTGCGTATTGGTCTCTGTCCAGGTGAACTCACACCCCTATCACGAGAAATTTTTGAACGTTTGCTATTTCTAGATTTACCGGATACATTACGGCTCCAAACGCGTATTGGTGGACTCACATCATTCATGGGATAAATATTTTCAACTGATTGCGATCGCTTTTTTCTGTACGCCTCCGCTCTCGCCGACTTATTTTTGGCGGCTACTTTTTTACGGCGATCATCTCTTGAAATTTCAGAATTTATAGCTGTCGTTTTTTTTAATACATCCCTGTTAAGCGCCGCTCCAATTTCATAATCGTCTAAATCTGCACCTACCAAATTATCTGCATCTACCAAATTATCATCATCAATGATTTCAGTAAATATATTATGTTGTTCTTCTAAATCTGCATCTACCATATCTACCAAAATAGAACCCAAGATACTATTTTGTAATGGGTCCGCCATGTTATCCATTTTATCTAGCAAGTGATTATCTATCTGTTTAAAACTTTCCTCCCACTCTTCTAGATTCACCCCTATCTCTTTTAATTCTTCTTCTTTTATAGGATACAGAGAACCAAAGCGCGCCGTTGGACGGGTAGTTCCAAAACTAAAATCTGTCTCCCGACCCCCCCCCGACATTATTTTCTCAAACGTTTCTTTCGGTTGAAAAAAATCATGGTGTGTATCATGGGCACATAATATTAATAATTCTGAATATTTTTCAGGGGGCAAACTTATATCCATATACTATATAAATTATATAATATTTAAAAAAGAGCAAGGAAAAAAAAGAATGTAATCTCAATGATAACTCATATACCTGTACATTTTGAAAGGACAGTCTTAAAAAAAACCATCTGTATTACACGGGGTATGTACAAATCATGTTATCACTATTAAGAAGGTATTATTATCTATCAATACCCTTTCTATTACAGAAAGAAACTACATTGGCGCGATTAAAGGTTGTGCCCACCTATTGTGAAATTGATAATAATGTGTTTTATTTAACGCACCGAATGAGCTTCTTTACATATTTAGGCGCCGGGTCTCTTTTGACAACCTTCAAGTGCGTAAAGTTTTTCTTCAAATATTTCCCCATAAATTCATTCTTATCGTCTCCGTGGTTGTATTTATCATTTGCAATGCGTTGAAGTAACTCTCTATTCTGTTCATAGATGATGCTTTTGATAATATCCATTTTTTTTAGTTGAGTGAATCAACAATATTACACTTCAAATTTAATTTATTTTCTCTTTGATTTTCTCTTTGATTTTCTTTTCTTATTCCGTTTTTGTTTCAATTTAGATTTACCCCCTCTTTTTATTCTTTTCATTGAACGAAGTGAATACCTTGTTTGTGGTCGGAGTGAAGCCGAATCCATTCCCCGGGTACGGGACCGTGATCGTTTTTGTGTTTTTCGGTGTTTCGCTTCAAGGAATAAACGTCCTTGGTATAAAAATAAACCTTTACATTCTTCATCCGTAACTTCTTCACTTAAATCCATAATCTTTCGGTAACATTCCATAACATGATCGCTTGGCCAACGTATCAAAACATCCTGTACTTCTTTGACCATCATAAGAAAATCATGGTTTGGATTGGTTGAAACTTTGAATAATCCATAATCGACAACTTTGATTTCATTTGATATTTCATTCATAAATAAATGAGGGCCGGTATTCCCTACAAAATCAGCTACATTTTTGAGATTCATTTCAAAAATAAACGTATTGATAATTTCAAGTAGTTGAGCCTGGACGCGTGGTTCGCTCAGTTGTCTAACGCTTCTTAATGGAACCCATTCATCGGGGTTGAGGTATTCCATTATGATTACTTGAACTGTATCTCCATTAAATGCGTTTCTATCAATGAGATCACTACCAACTTTTCTGTAACTATCATAAAATATTGTTGGAGCAATCCCCCCCTGCTTTTTTTTGATAGATAACTTCTTCGTCATCTTCCCACGAATAGAACTTAACCTTCAGGATAGTATCAGTCTCTTCATTCAAAAAAATAACTCCACCCCCACCGGCATCAATTTTTTTATATCCCCCGTCTATTTCTGAACTACCCATTCTTACATTGATTCTATCAGGATACCATGCATCACCCGATAGCCCCGTATAGATCCCAATTATATCATCCATTTACTATATACAGTTATTTATTTTGAAAACGTAGGAGACGTATTTGTCTCATTTCTTCTACCGAAACTTCGTCAACCTTTATCTCTGTCTTCATCAAAACCTTATCCTCAACCGTTACCTTTTCTTCTTTCGTTTGATTCTCTTCATCCATCTTCAATGCGGCCAGATATTCGTTTGTTTGTTCTTCTTTGAACGCTCTTTCCACTTGAAGTTTCTTTTCTTCTATTTCATTGATAAGAATACGTTGAAGTTGTTCCTCCTCATATGATAATTCTTCTTCCGTATCCATCGCGGTTTGTTATTTAGTAACTATCACAAAAAAAAAATCAAATTTGTTTATACAATGGATGGGGTATGCCGCGGTGATTTCACCACATATGCAACACTCATACGGTTAAAAGTTCAAACCCTTCTTCTTCCATTGGTTCTTCATAAATGTAAATTAAGAAGATGGAGTTAATATTTTTTATTTAAAATTTGATTTATAAGATTAATATAATAGAAATAACAATCATGTCTGATTTACTCGCATTTAACAATGATATCCATGATATCATTGTTAAGAATCTGGATACAGAATCCCATCTTATAGTAGGATTAACATGCAAAGAAATGTATAAGATATTAAAGGGATTATATCCAAATAAAAAATTAATAGGTTCATTAAAATATCTAACATCAAATTTGAGTTTATTTAAATATGCTAATAAGAATGGTTGTCCTTTGAATATTAAAACAATTGAAAATATCCTCAATGATAAAAATAAAGAATCATTAGAATGTTTGAAATATGCCAAAGAAAATGGTTGTGATTGGTCAATATGGACATGTCAGCATGCTGCTATGAATGGACATTTAGAATGTTTGAAATATGCCAAAGAAAATGGTTGTCCTTTGGATACATTAACATGTTATTATGCTGCTAAAAATGGAGAATTAGAATGTCTAAAATATCTAATTGAGAATGGTTGTCCTTGGGATGAAAAGACATGTAATGGAGCTGCT
>Ga0114997_10002538_pt1 | contig 14675 bp, 15 predicted proteins | sample ArcticOcean_MG_C_2_FD_87045 | JGI IMG/M metagenome (GOLD analysis project Ga0114997, IMG submission 87045) | Marine microbial communities from western Arctic Ocean - ArcticOcean_MG_CB4_136 | ecosystem: Environmental > Aquatic > Marine > Oceanic | place: Arctic Ocean: Canada Basin | collected... | reverse complement strand
TTTTAATTTTTTTTTTAGTAATCGCATTAAGTAAATAAACTGTATCGGTCTAGATGCTGAAAAATTATAAATATTACTTTTAATTTTTTTTTTATTTAAAGCAATCATTATAAATTTTGTGATTTCCTTTACATCTAAAATATTATTAAATTTTTTATCTAAATTATAAGTATATACATTTTGATTATTCATTATTAATTTAACAATTTTGATTATTAATGGATAATTTTTATTTAAATTGAAAGTAAAAATTCCAGGAATTCTTAAACATATTGATTTAAATTTATTATTTTTATTGCAAAAAAGCTTTTCTGATATAAATTTTGATTTTCCGTACAGATCTGGTTTTAATGGAACAAGACTCTCAAAAAGAATTTTATTCCTAACTTGCCCATAAACATCCACTGAAGAAAGAAAAATTAACTTTTTAACTTCATTCTTGTTGCAGAATTTAATTAAATTTTTTGTCATTTTAATATTAGTTGAATATACACTTCTCATATTATTACCTTTTTTCGAAAAACGATGTTTAGCTGCACAATGAATAACGGCATCAGGTTTTAATTTTAAATTAATCGGTTTAGTAAGATTTTGATAAAATAGTTTAAAATTTTTAATCCTCTTATTTTTTTTGTTAGTAAATAAAAATAGTTCATATTTTTTTTTTTTAGCCAATTGGTTAACAATTTCTTTTCCAACATTTCCATCTGCACCAGAAATCAAAATCCTCATTTTATAATTATTTTAAACCAAGACTTTCTGGAGTAGTGAAAGAGTAATCACCTTTGTACTTTATGTGTTTAAATATTTTTTTCCAATCATCAACATGTAAATGACAAGTAGAAATAATGCCCCACTTATCATAAAGTTCTTTTCCTTTTTGGTCGGAATAAGCACCTAACGTTATATAGCTGTATTTCTTGGCAACCCTTTGAATTTCTTTTATAGCTTGAATTGTGTCACCAAAATTCAATCTATATATACAATGAAAAGCAAATACTGCATCAAATGACTTATTTTTAAAAGGTAAACTGCAGTAACTTGAAAACTTTAAATTTTTTTTAACCTCTTTCATTGATTGTTTTAAAGGATAAACGTGATCTTCAATACCACATATTTTTATTCCAGGCACAAGTTCCTTTAAATCTTTTAATAAAAAACCTTTTTTACATCCAACATCTAATACTTTTGAACCTGATTTTAATTTGTATCGTTTAATAAATTTAGGTAAAATATTTTTCCATCTCCCGTCATATCTAAAACCTCCATATCCGTTTAGTCTATTTCCATCATAATATTCTTTGCCTCTTTCCCAGGCAATAATTTTGTTAATAATAGTCCTTCTTTTTGTTATTGATGCTCTATTATCCTTTTTAGAACTTTTATAATAATTTATTTTGAAATGGGACATAAAAAATATTTTATTTCATTAAGTGTTGTAAATTTTTTAAAAGCATTTTTTTCTAATAAATTTGAGATTAAACTGCTCCCAACATAACCTGCTCCCCCTGTGATAAATATTGATTTAAATTTCATAAATAATTATTTAGCTCCTAATATTTTAAACCAAACTTTTGTTGCTTTTTTAATACTTTCGGGGGTCCAAACAGGCGCCCGCTCCCAAAAGTGAATTCTTTTAAGAAGGTCTTTTACCCCTTCTTCAATTGTAATTTGTGGTTGCCAATTAAGATCTTTTTTAATTTTAGATATATCAGCAAGGGATCTATTTGGTTCCCCTGGTCTTTTTGGTATATATATTTTTTTGCCACCGATAAGTTTTGCTATTTTATTTACTTTAGTCTCTTTTCCTGCCCCAATATTATAAATTTCACCTACTTTACTAGACATTGCCGCTTTAACAATTCCTCTAACTAAATCGTATACATGAATAAAATCTCTTGTTTGATTGCCGTTTCCAACTATTGTTAGTGGTTTGTTTGCTAGCTTTTGTGCAAGAAAAACTCCAAATACCGCCCCATACGCTCCTGATGTGCTTGACCTTGGTCCATAAGCATTAAAAAAACGAAAAGATATAGCTGGAAAATCATATATCTTCGACCAATGCATAATTAATTCTTCTGCTTGCCATTTTGTAAGTGCGTATGGGTACATAGTATTTATTTTTGCATTTTCTTTTATAGGAAATTTATCAGGCATTCCGTAACAGCTCGCAGATGCTGCATAAATAAATTTTTTAATATTTGCTTTTTTTGCAGCCTGAACAACTTGAAGAGTCCCAACTACATTTGAATTAAAATATTTTTTTGGATCTTCTATACTAGGCACAATATCCGCTATTCCTGCTAAATGAAAAACATAATCAACGCCTACAAAATAATTATCTAGGCTTCTGTTGCTAGAAATATCAATTTTTATAATTTTAACATTTTTATTATTATGATGTGATAAATTTGATCTTCTGCCTGTACTAAAATTATCTAGAACAATAACTTTATGATTTTTTTTAATTAATAGATCAACAAGATTGCTGCCAATAAACCCTGCTCCTCCTGTGACTAAAGATTTTTTCATACTTTTTTTGAAACTCGTAAAATTGTTAATGGTTTTTTGCTTTCAATTAATATTGCTGATTTCATATAATTAATAAAAAATTTACTTAAGAATACTATCCAAAGACTTTAATATTTGAGTCTTATTTATAGATTCTTTATTTCCCATGGATGCTACTGATTGAGCTCCAGCCAATGATGCTATTAATAAAGCTAATTCTCTCTTAATTCCTGTTTTTAAACACAATGCAATAATTGCAAGCATTGCGTCTCCTGATCCGATTTTATCAGTTGCAGTCTTGGCATAAGCATCAGATGTAAAAAATTTATTTTCTTTTATATTGTAAAAAATTGCACCCTTATCTCCTCTGGTAACAACCAAGTTTTTTATATTTTGTTCCTTTGAAAGTTTTTTCATTAAAATTCCTAAATTTCCATTTTTATCTCTTAACTCACGTCTTAATTCTCTTTCATTAATAATTACACAATTTATATTTTTATAATTTCTCATGCTATGATAACCAACATTTGATGCATTGATTTGCGCATTTAATGCTAGGTATTTTGAGTGTTTACAAATAATTTTTGAACTTTTTTTAGAGATTAATCCGTGCCCATAGTCAGACACAATTATTAGATCGTGGCTTGATAATGATTTTCTAAGTTTAGAAATAAACAATTTTTCCTCAAGATTAGTTAAGGTGTCATCATTTATTTTGTACACTCCTAATATTTTGTTTTTATTTATATTATCCAAAAATCTTTTTTTCACAATTGTGGGTGAATTTTTTTTCTTAATGTAATCAAATTTTATGTTTTTTGGTAATTTTTTTTTTATTTCTTGAAGAAATTCACTTTTTTCTCCCAACATACTTAATAATGTTATTTTGCCACAAAACTGAGAGAGATGTCTTGATATTGCTGCGGCACCACCTAAATATTGTTCAGTATTTAAATCTCTTAAAACTAGCATAGACTCTTTTCCTGATTTTCCTAGCGCATCACAAAATACATATTCATCAATAATTGTTTCTCCAATAACTAAAACTTTTAATTTTTTAAAATTATCGAATAATTTCTTAATTTCAGTAAAAGAATATTTTTTTTTAATTTTGCTTATTAATGATTTTTGTTCAGTAGAAGAAGTCTGAATAAATTTATTTATTAAATTGCTAGAACTAAAAGTAACACCTTTTGTATAAATAATTTTACCTCCATTTTTTTTTACTACACTAATCTCATTCTTGATTTCACCAGAAATATCATTTTGATGAATTTTGTAATCTGGACCTTTACAATAAGAGTTTGGCTTTAATAATTTAATTATAGAAATGCCTGTTGGTTTTTCACTTAGTACAACATAGTCAATAACATCTAAAGCTGCTAATGCTTTAAGTCTATTTTCTTGACCAAAAGTAGGTCCATTAGGTCCTTTATTGACGAATTGATCAGATGTTACAGACACTACAAGAATGTGACCATAATTTTTTGCTTCTTGAAAGTGATTTATATGTCCAACATGCAGTAGATCAAATACACCATGACAAAGAACTATATTTTTTCTTTTTGCTTTTAGTTTTAAAGCTATTTTTGCCAAGGTTTCAATCGAAATGATTTTGTTCTCAGATTTCATTTAATGTTAGTTTAAAAATTATATTTTTTCCATAAAACGTCATTTGACATTGATTTATTTACTAATCGTAAATCCGCAATCGTATCTACAGAGAAGTATGGTCTATACTTAACGGAGGCAGCATATATTCCCCCACCATTATCGCATATTCTATTAATATCGCATGATTCATTAATTTCAAGAGGTGATGGTTTTAAATTAAAATATTTTTTTAAAAAGAAGTACCTAAAGGCAAAGATTCCGCCTATTCTTTTTGCATTCATTGTTTTTAATAATTTCTTACTATATGGAATTGGAGATCGTGAAGTAAATAACACTTTGCCCTCTAAATCATGCACAATTTTTACAATATCTGGATTAATAAATTGAGAGTAATGAATAATATCCATTGCAAGAACAGTTGATGAAATTTTTTTATTTTTTATAAGAGGATCAACAACAGCCTTTATCATTTTGGGATATAACAATGGTTCGTCTCCTTGAACGCAAACTATAATATCATTATTATTAGGCTTTTCTTTAAGCTTGTTTGATGCTTCAAAAACACGATCTAAACATCTGGTATGCTGTTTAGAAGTCATGATGCACTTATAATTTTTACTTTTTGAAAATTTTTCGATTTCTTTATCGCATGTTGCTACACTTAATGTACTCCATTTTTTATACATTTTTGCTCTCTCAAATACATGTTCTATCATTGGCTTACCTTTAATTAATTTTAGAGGTTTTCCTGGAAATCTAGATGCTGCCATCCTAGCAGGAATTATTCCAATAATTTTCATTTAGTTGCTTCTATATAATTTAGATAAAATTTTATTTGCTTTACCAAGTTTTTTTGAATTTCCTATTTTACTGACTATAACCTGTTTGCTTAATTCGGCCGATCTATAGAAAGAGTTTAAAAGTTTAATTGTTTTATAACAATCTTTTTGATCTAGGGGAAAATTTTTTGTTTTTTTTTGTAGTAAACTTTTCTTAACATCTTGATAAAAATTTATATGTCCAAATCCGTAAGCATCAGGAATTTTTTCACTAAACCTACTACACTCGTTAGGATTTTTTGAAAATATTTGAAGTTCATTGACCGCTAATCCACCTAATTGGGCCATTCCTTTTGATCCTAAAATAGATATAGATGCTTCATAATCATTTGGTCTTGCAGCTGTGGTAACCTCAAGACTTCCTATTGCATTGCTTTCAAGTAAAAATGTTGCGACAACACTATCCTCAACTTCAATTCTAGCTCCTAATGTTTTCATTGTTGCGTTTACATTTTTTACATCACCACAAAAATATCTTATTAGGTCAACATGATGAATTCCCTGGTTTGTTAAAGCTCCTCCATCTTGTGAATAAGTTCCTCTCCATTTTGATAATTTGTAATATCTGTCAGGGCGACACCATCTAACTCTTACATTAACTATTCTAATTTGACCTAGTTCATTTTTAGTTATAGCTTTTTTTACTCTTTGAACGGCTTTGTTATATCGGTTCTGAAAAACCGGAAATATTCTAACTTTGTTTTTTTTAGCTAAACTATAAGCATTACTAACATGCTCTGGTTTCATAAAAGTGGGTTTTTCAACTATTATATTTTTTTTATATTTTTTTATTATATCTACAGTGTGTTCATAATGCATTCCTGATGGAGTCATTATGGCTACAATATTTATTGATTCAATTTTTTTTAACATTTCATTATAATTTTTAAAAAAAGGTACATTAAATTTTTTTCCATAAAATGCTGCTTTTTTTATTTTTTTATCGCATACCGATACAATATTTAAATCTCTAATTTTTTTAATTGCTTTAAAGTGATGGCCGGCAATTCTTCCGCATCCAATTAAAGCTATATTCAATTTTTTTTTATGCATTTTTTTATTATTGTTGTGATGATCTTAAAATTGTTTTTTGACGTAAGAGAAAATCTACTAAAATTTATCATACTATTATGAATCTCATTTTTTCTAAAATAAACTTTTTTACTTAATTCATGTAAAATTTTTTTCCTATGATTTCTAAAATTAATATGAATAAAATTTCCTTCCTCTTTTTTAAAAAGTTCAAAGCCTAAATTTAACATTTCTTTTATAAAATATTTTTTTCCTTCTAGTAATCTCTTAACAGATTTTTTTACTAGGTTTTGTTTGTCTATATATTTGTTAAATAATTCAGCACCTACATTATTTATTTCATACATTGGTCTAACTTTATGCATTTCTTTAATTATATTTTTAGACGATAATACGTAACCCACTCTCAATCCGGCTAGCCCCCAAGCCTTTGAAGTTGTTCTAACTATAATTAAATTTGAAAATTTTTTAATAAATTTTTTTGCTGTAAAAGTATAAAAAGGATAATAAGCTTCATCAATAAGAACTAAACTACCAGCTATTTTTGCTTTTTTTAATAAATTGTTAATTTCACTTGATGAAAAGCTATGCCCTGTCGGGCTGTCTGGATTTGGAAGACAAATTAATTTAGGTTTTTTCTTTAAAATAACTTTAATAATATCTTTTAAATTAATTTTTGGTCCTTGTGTAGTTTTTTTATAATTTAATAAAATCTCTTTGGTATTAAAAACTTTTGAATATATGGAGTACATTGCAAACGTTGGGTTTGTTCTTATTATAATATCTCCTTCATTAACAAAAGTTTCAAAAACTGTTTTAATGCCAGAATCGGATCCTGCTGTAAGTAGTAAATTTTCTGCATTTACTTTTAAGCTTTTTGCAAGTTTTTTATAAAGTTTAGATAAATCTGGATAACTAAAAATTGACTCAATTTTAATCGTATCAAATATTTTTTTAATTTCTTTATGAAGCAATTCATCACAGTTTTCATTTTTATCTAGCCAAAATTTTTTTTTGTCTCTAAAATTGTTTATAGTCCAGTTTGGTCTTTGAACATTTTTTAATTTAGCTTTAAAAAATTTTTTATCTCTCTTTGTTAAAAAAATTTCTTTTTCCACGAAGAATCTCCTTTATATATAATATCGATCATTTTCATTACTTTCATTGCGTCATAAATTGTTCCACTATAAATTTTTCTTTTAGATTTAATGCAGTTGATGTATTCAATCATCTCTCTTTTCCAAGATAGATCTTTTTTAAATTTATAAAATATTTTTTTTTTATTTTTTAATAACTTTGGCTGAATCTCAATTTGTTCTTGACCATATGACATTGATCCGGACAAAATTCCAGATAGATTAATTAGGGCCTTTTCTAGAGTAATTTCAATTCTAAATTGATGTTGCCATTGTGTGGCCGTTGAATGTGCCATAGCTACAATTTTTTTAGATGACCGCATAATAATATAAGCATTATCTTCGACCTTATGCTTCCAAAAATCATTACTGACAAAACTTTTGATTTCTGTAAAATCTCCACAAAAATATCTCATTAAATCAAGAAGGTGAATGCCCTGATCTAGCAAAATACCTCCACCTGCTATTGATTTTTTTGATCTCCATTCACCTGTTCCTGTAAAATCAATTATTTTGCTCTTTCCGTATAAACCTTTGAGATTTATTAATTTTCCATATTTTTTTGAATCGATAATTTTTTTTGCTAATATGATTGAATCGTGATACCTGTGATTAAAACCATATTTGAGTTGAACTTTATTTTTTTTCTTCTTAAACTCTTGAAATACTTTTCTTAATTCTTGTATATTTCTTGCTGGTGGCTTTTCGCAAAATACATTTATATTTTTTTTTAATGCTTTTGTTGTGGCATTTGCTGCATATTTATTGGGTAAACTTATAAATAATACATCTAAATTTTCTTTAAATAAGTTGTTATAATTTTTAAAAAATTTTATCTGTTTGCTAAAAATCTTATTCTTTGGATTATTATCGCTTATAGCTACTATTTTAGTTCCAGGTATAGTATCAAGTATTCTTTTTCTTCTTTTCCCTACTATCCCGTAACCAGCAATTCCAATTCTTAAATTAGATCTTTTCATGATTTTAATTAAACAATACTCTTTCAATTCTCTTAATAAGTCTGTGATGTTTGTCTAACTGACCCATGTATCCATGAATTTTAAAATTAGACATTTTTGAAAGTTGATAGCCATAATAAAAATTTATTAATGCTGTTTCAAAATGAAGGTATCCCCGAGTTGAATTATCAAAATGTTTAAGCTTATATATATTAAAAATAAGTTCCCAATAACCCATATTTTCAGGGGAAGAATCTAAATAAAAATCCCATCCATATACATTAATTTTTTCTGCAAAAAATGATAGGGCACACAGAAATGCTAAATACGAACTTGTAGGAGCCCACTGAGGGTGCGGATCCAATAATGGAGGTTTATAAACCTTCTCTGCTAAAGCTATACGTTTACATTGATCATGATCGAATAGATTAATATATGATGGTTTTATCCAATCTTCATTTTGTGGGCAATAATTTCCATCCTTATCTGTTGCATATACATTAACACTAAGAACCTTATTACCAATTTTCTTTAATTCTTCGACATACGGTTTACGAGACTGCCCATATGTAATATTATTATTTTTATATATTTTATTTGTCTGATCATTAAATAATTCTTCAATATTTTTTTTTATTCCTGTTTTTCCAGAGTTAATATGTCTATAAAATATTTTATCATTCTCATCTACTCTTAATGGTCCCCAACCAGGAATAAGAAATGTTGGACTTTCTAAATTCTTTATATTATTCATATCAAAACTTGAACCTATTCCAACAAGATTAATTTCTTTCATCGTTTTTATATTACTACTTTTAGATTTTAATAAATCATAGGGAATAATCGGTCGTGTACTTTTAGAAAATCTATTTTTTTTACTAGGTAATAATTTTCTAGTTGAAAATCTATAAGTTTGCTCCGGCCAGACCAGAAACAGTATCATCATCATTAAAACATCCTTTTCTCTAGATAATGGTAAAATAAAATAATCTTTAAACCATCTAAAAAATTTCCAAAGAGAAGGAAATTTTTTAACAATTTTTTTTAACTTGTTGTAAAGCATTAGTTATTTTTTTAAGATTTAGTCAACGCTCCGCACTTCACGCATTTGTATTTTGGGGTCGTAAAACATAAACTAATTTACTTTAAATTGGACGATATAAGTAATTAGTTGTATTCGGTATCGTTGTAACAATATTGCCAAGTAATATTTTTAGTTTATTTTTTTGTTTTTCAAGAATTTCAAAAACCATATTAGTAAAGGGACCTGATACAAATTTTGCTCTTTTTATAACTAAAGTTTTGAAGAAAGACTGCGTTAGATACCCTTTTTCATTTTCAAATGATTTACAATATTCTATAAATTTTAATATTTGATTTTGATTCTGATTGTTCCCTTCTAAAAAATATTCTAAACCTTTTAAAAATTTAACTTTATTAATGTAATTAGTTTTTTTGAATTTTTCATGATAACAGAATATATAATTTTCTAGGATAAACTTTTCAAATTTTTTAACTCTATTGCCAAAATATTTGTTATACTCTAGTTTTGGATGGTAAAATTTAACATCTTCACCTATTTTTTCAGCTAAATCTTTTTTAAAAATATTTAAATTTTTTATTTTAATTTTTGCAACTACCCACATAGCTAATTACCCATCTCTTTTTTTAATTCATCATATTCTTTCATTTTTCTCTTCATAAAATTTATTGTAAGTTTAGTTTTTTCTGCAATTCCTCTAGGTGTAAGAGCATAAATATAATTAATTTTGTTAGGATTTTTTTCAAAGTTTTTCATTTTTATGAAACCCTTCATTTTAAGTGCTTTTAAACAATAATTTAATTTACCCAAGCTAAATCCCAGCTCAGCCGCTAACTCTCTTTGGGTCGCGCTAGATTTACTATTAATTTTTCTTAATACGTTAAAATGATCTTGATTATCGTTCATAAATATGTTCAATTGTTGAACATATATACCGTTCAATTATTGAACTGTAAAGGATAACTTGAAAAAAAAGATAGTATGTACATAAATAATGTACTTTGTAATATTACATAACTAAATGTAGTAATAGATATGATCAATCAGAAAAATGAAAATAGTAATTTCAAAGCAGTTGTTCTTGCTGCGGGGATAGGCTCAAGAATAAATGAGATCACAAAGTCTATTCCTAAAACTATGATCGAAATAAACGGTAAATGTATTTACGAGTATATTCTAAAGAACCTAATTGATAATAATATAAAGAGTGTTGTTTTTGTAATTGGTTATCGCGCAGATATCCTTGAGCCTATTTTGAGAAATAAATGTACTGAACTAGGCATTAATCTCGAAATTGTTATGAATGAACAATACAAAACTACTAACACCATGTATTCGTTATGGTTGGCAAGAAATTTATTAAAATCTGATTTTATATATTTGCATGGTGATCTTCTTTTTAGTTCTAAAATGTTATCTTTATTTATAAAATCTTCTCATGAGAACTGCGTCTTGGTAGATAAAAATAATCCTCTTGACTGGGATGATGCAATGAAAATTATTTCTAATGATAACTTATTAAAATATATGAGCAAGTCCATTACTGTAAGTGAAATGGATGGTGTTGCAATTGGTATATATAAATTTAACAAGCATGGAAGTGAAATTTTGTTTAAAACTATAGGCAACCTTATAGAGGCGGGAGTAACTAAAAATTGGGTTTCTGAAGCAATAAATATAATGTCTAAACATATAAACGTTAATTTACAAATATCAAAACTTCATGCTTGGGCAGACGTTGACAATCTTATTGATCTTGAATCGGCAAATAAAGTCATAAAAAAAATGGAACTCGAATAGTGTGTGGTTTTTTTGGTGTAATTAATTTCAAAGGTCAACTTTCTGAAAAAGATTGTGTCGATGTAGACCAGGGTATCAAAGCAATTGAGTATAGGGGTCCCGACGATCAAAAGATTCTGACTGAAAATAATTTCTGTTTTGGGTTTAACCGCTTAAGTATAATTGATCTAAACGCAGAAAATCAGCCTTACCATACAAATGATAAATCAGTAGTAATGATGTGTAATGGAGAAATATACAATTATAAAGAATTAAAAAAAAATTTATTGTCCTTAGGTTATAAATTTAAAACTAAAACTGATGTTGAGGTAATACTGCATGGTTATATTGAGTGGGGGGAGTCTCTTTGGAATAAACTAAATGGGATATTTGCAATTGCTCTATATGACAGAAAAAAAAATAAAATTTATCTTGTTCGCGATCATTTAGGTGTAAAACCTTTACATTATCTAATTGTTGGCGATAAATTATATTTTGGCTCAGACTATACTGCTTTTTTAAATATACATGACTACAAACATGCATTGAATAATTCAGCTTTAATGAGCTATTTATCTTTTAGATATGTTGTGGGTAAACAAACATTTTATAATAATATTTTTGATGTTTTGCCTGGCACTTATATTGTTTGTGATGAATATAAAACAAAAGAAAATCAATATTGGGATATTCCAATTGAAGTTGAACAAGATCAGGGAGCTGAATACTATATTCATGAATTAGATAGACTAATTAATGAATCTGTTAAAAAGCAGATGGTTAGTGACGTGCCTATAGGTGCATTTATAAGTGGGGGTCTTGATTCTAGTATTCTGCTTAGTTATATCAAAAAATATAAAAGCAAAATAAACACATACATAACTGGATTTGAAGAAAACGGTTATAATGAATTTGAGCATGCAGATGCTGTCGCTAAATATTTAAATCTTACTCAACCAAAAAAACTCATAATGAATCAAAATGAATATATAGACGCCTTAAAAGAAACGGTAAAATATAGAGGGGAACCGATATCTGTGCCTCATGAAAATGCTTTTCTCAAAATGTCACGTTTTATGAAAAATGATATTACAGTTGTGATGTCTGGTGAGGGTGCGGATGAATTATTTGCAGGTTATGGCAGAATATTTAGAAGTCCTCACGATTATTATATGTCAAAGAAGCCTTTGTTAGGAAAATTTATTGATTATTTTCCAGAGCATAGAATGCATAAAAAATATGCTCATCCAATGGACCATTTTTTGTCAAGATACTCTTGGTTTACAAATAATGAAAAGAGAGAATTTTTAAAAAATGATTTATCAAATCAAAATTATGACGAATATTCACTAAAATATATTGAATCACTTTTTAATAAAGTTTCACATTTGGACTATTATCAAGGTATGTATTATATACTTGGAAAGTTACACCTTACTAATTTATTGAACCGCTTAGATCGCATGACTATGGCTTCTTCTGTTGAAGCTCGAGTTCCATTTTTGGATGTTAAACTCGTTGAATTTGTCTCCAAAATGCCTTCTCACTATAAATTAAGATGGAAAAATAAAATATCTAAAATTAAATCTATGTTTTGTAACAGTAATTATATAAGTGAAAAATATGATACTCCAAAATACATTTTAAAACGCCTAGCAGAAAATAAGATACCGGGATCTATAATTAACAGAAAAAAGATGGGCTTTCCAGTGCCCCTTAATAGCTGGGCTAGTAAAGAGTTTGGTCAATATGCTTACGAGACATTGACCAGTTCCAACTCAAAAACAAAAGGAATCTTTGATACAACTGTTGTTAACAAATTTATGAACAAAAAAAATTATAATGCAAAAGAAGATTTAGATGGTAAAAAAATCTGGATGTTGCTTAATATTGAGCTGTGGTTGCAGGACAAAAAATTTTAAGCTGGTCTAAATAATTATGGTTTTTAATTTTAATATTATTTAAAAATAAGATATGAGATTTAGAAAAATATGATTATTTGGATAACCGGACTCTCGGGGGCAGGAAAAACAACCTTAGCAGGAGCTCTATACAAAAGTATTAAAAAAAAATCTCCAAACGTACTTTGGATAGATGGAGATGCGTTAAAAAAAATAATCCCAACTAATGGAAAACATGATCGAGCATCAAGAATAGAAAGATATAAAAAAATGATCCATATAGTAAAATTTTTTTATAATCAAAAAATAAATGTTATCATTTCTACTTTGTATTTTAATAATTTTATTTTTAAAAATAATAAAAAAATATTTAAAAATTATTTTCAAATATATTTAAAAGCTGATATCGCACGTTTAATCAAAAGAGATTCGAGAAAAATCTATTCAAAAAATATTAATAAAAAAAGACCATTTTTAGTTGGAGTGGACATAAAATGGGATGAACCTAAAAAATCAAATTTAATAATATCAAATTTTTTCGACAAGGAAATTAATACGATAAAGAAGAAAATTTTATTAAAAATAAATAATAAAATATTTTAATATCTATTTAATTAGTTTAATTCTTTTTCCTAAGTAACTGTGATGAAATGGTAATGATTGTAATGATAATAAAGATTTTTTATTTACACTAATATAATGATCTGCTCCTAAATACAAAGTAGGTGAAACTTTAGAAATGTCTAATATAGATTTTTTAGATATTTTGTTTGCTACATGAATCAATTCTACTTGCCCAACAAACAATGTGTGGGTTCCATAAGTATTTTGAAATTTTTTTTTGCACTCAAAAGATAAATAAGAATCGGTAAGAATTGGAGCTCCAGAACAAAGGCCCTCGGAATAATTAATATTAAACTTTTCTACCTTATTGATCTGTCTACCAGAACTTCGTCCTAAAGACCTGGTTAGGTTAACATTTTTAAAATCCATGAAATTAATGCTAAAGGATTTTGCTTTTTTTAGCATTTTATTTGTGTATCTTTTTTTTCTAACAGATACTCCATACAAAAATGGTTCGTATGATAATCCTGTATTCCAAACACAAGGCATAAAATTTATTTTCTTACCTTCTTTTACTCCAATAATCACAGGCTGATGGGGATAATAATGAAAATTTAATTTATCTTTCTTTGGATATCTCTGTTCTTTTTTCAAAACTAAATTTAAAAAAAAATTTAGTTTGTTAAGATTTCCATCAAAATGGTGAGTAATAATCCCTTGAGACCTTGCGGATTTAACTGCAGCAATATCATGTTCAAAATAAATTAATTGATGAGGTGTAAAATTATATTTTAATAAAAATTTTTTATAGTACTTAGGATTTTTTTTATCAGGACTATGTTTTAAACTGAATGTTTCGTAGGGAACATTTTTTAAAAATAATCTTTTTTCTGAATCGTTGGCATTAGTTAATACTATTTTTTTATTTTTAAATTTTTTAAGTAAATTTTTAACTTTATGATTTATTTTACCTTTTGAATTAACTAGACAACCTACAGCGTCTATCAATATTACTTTTTCATCCATTATAGAAAATAATTTATTTTATTATTTTAATCAAAAATTTTTTTCAGTGCATAAATCAAGCCATTTGAGCTATTAGTACTGGTCAGCTACACGCGTTACCGCGCTTCCACATCCAGCCTATCAACGTGGTGGTCTACCACGGCTCTATTGGAAGAACTAGTTTTGAGGCGAGTTTCCCACTTAGATGCTTTCAGCGGTTATCTCTTCCGTACTTAGCTACCCGGCACTGCAGCTGGCGCTACAACCGGTCCACCAGTGGTACGTTCACCCCG
>Ga0114997_10002536_pt1 | contig 14681 bp, 16 predicted proteins | sample ArcticOcean_MG_C_2_FD_87045 | JGI IMG/M metagenome (GOLD analysis project Ga0114997, IMG submission 87045) | Marine microbial communities from western Arctic Ocean - ArcticOcean_MG_CB4_136 | ecosystem: Environmental > Aquatic > Marine > Oceanic | place: Arctic Ocean: Canada Basin | collected... | reverse complement strand
CGGATCAGCAGCTGGTGCGGCCGGTTCGGCAACTGGAGCGGCAGCAGCTGGTGCGGCCGGTTCGGCGACTGGAGCGGCAGCAGCGGCGGCTGGTGCGGGTTCCTCTTTAGCAGCTGGGGCGGCGGCCTGAAAAAATGAAAAAAACGTGAGTATTTTTTACATAAAAGAATAAAAAAGTGTTGTCGTCATCTATTACAAATGCGCGGATTTACGTCAACGCGCGGGCTATTCTGGAGAAAAAACAAACGAGGTTTCAAAGTTTTCCCTATTAGCTACTTACCGCAGGTTCCTCAGTCGGTGCGGCAGACGTAGACATGCTCGCCGATGCCGATCCAGACTTCTTTGCTTGCGGGAAGTTGTCCGCCGATAATCCGATAGATTTGAACGCAAACTGAATCGCCGACGCCGACGATTCAACTTCAACATTCATATCCGAAGCCATTTCGTCCAACTGTGGTGATGAGAAGAAGAGAGTGAGAGAGAGAAATGAATGTGGTCAGTAAAAAATTTTCTCTTTTCCTTATCTGTTCGCACGGCTGCTCCGTCCTTATCGAGATAAAAAGAGGAACGATGTTCCCGCGGTTTGCGAACGAAAAAAATCCTCGCGAGAAGGAGGATAAAAAGCAATCAAACAATAAAATCAAGTGAGGCACTTACGTCGAGCTTCTCCTTCATGGATAATTTCACTTTGCTGCCGTCGACGCCTAAGACGCGAACGGTGACCTTATCGCCGACGTTGGCGATATCCTTTGCCTCGACCCCAAAGTCATCGGATAACTCCGAGATGTGCACCAAACCTTCCACACCTTCCGCAATTTCAACAAAAATACCGTAGTTTTGGATCGATTTCACTTCGCAGCCTTCCAAAACCGCACCCTTCTTCAAGTTACCCGCGATTTCAGACTGTTTCTCCTTTTGCAACTTGAACGCTTGTCTCGCCTCAAACTTTGCCTGTTGGTCCGCAGCTTGCTGCGCAACTTCCGCTTCCGTCGGCGGCTGCTTCATCGTCAAAGAGATGCGTCCCTTTTCAATGGATTTAATCCAAATCTTGACCTCTTGGTCAACGGCAACGACATCGCCGACGTTCTCGACAAAGCCAGACTGCAACTCAGAGATGTGAACCAAACCGTCGTTCTTGGCGCCAAAGTCCACAAACGCACCATACGCCGTCGTTGATTTAACTTTGCCGGTGAATTCCTTACCGACTTCGAGGTCTGATTCTTGCACCGTGATGGTCTTCTTCGGAAAGCGGCGCTTCGGCTTCGCTTCATCCGTGGTCGTGGCGGCTTCGCTCGAAGCTTCAGCTTCCGCAGCCGACACCGTGGTGGCGAGCGTTCTCGTCGTCGTCGTCGTCGTCGGTCTCGCCAAACTGTTGTTTTTGTAGTCAAGAAAATATGCAGAAAGAGTCGTTAGAAAGGCAAGTTCTTTCGCGTGATTTCCAATCTCGAAAGGGTACGCGAAACGCGCAGCGACGCGCACAATGGAAAAATGCATCAATCTCTTTCCTTTCACTTTATCCACAAGCAAATGTTGTGTGACTACGTGTCCCCGACGAAGAAGAAAAAACTCGGAAACCGCGCGAATGACCACACGTGCGATATAAAGCGTACCTAAACTTGTTGGAATTTCTGATAGTGTTGGAGCGAACGACGCATGCCTGTGATTAGATGAGAGATTCGGTGAGTATTGAGTACACATTGAGCGCTGATTTGCCTCTCGGATTTTTGCATGGGGGGCGGGCGGCGGTGCGCACAAAAAAGCGACGTAAGAAATGCACCGCACACACACAAAAAAAAATTGTGTTCGTAAAGCGCTCGTAAACGCATCCACGCGTACCTTCACGGACATATTCGCGGCCATCCTGACGGCACTAGACATTGCAGACATTATAATATTCGTTGTAAAATATTACTGAAAGCAAAAAGCGCTTCAAATAAGTGACGACGACGCGCAAAGTTTTTGTGTACGGGGGGTTGTCGTTCCGGATTAACGCTGATGAGGCCTTTTTTTGGGTGATGGGCTTTTTGCGTCTCAGGTTTTAAAGAGAGATTGAAAAATCTCTCTTTCTCTTTCCGCCTCTTCTATGGTGAGTGCTGTTCTAAAACCTGTTTTCGAGTGAAAAATGAGAAGAGCTCTTTCCCGCTCTGCTCGTAGACGGAGAGAGAGACCTCTTCTTTCTTCGTGGCTAATACTCTTTTCACTCTTCCTGTGATACGACACTACATTTTCCCCGTTATAATATCAACTTGAACGCGCATCCATAATGATAAACAACAACACGATGATTACGACAAAAGAGGAACAAGGCGGGCGAATACTACCGTCGATGACCTCGCCGATGTCGCAGTTAGGGAGAGCGATTGCCGTCGCATCCTCGTCGTCGTCGTCATCGACGTCGTTTCTCTTTAATCCTCTGAACGAATTGCGACAAGCCGCTCGGTCTGGTTTCAACTCCGCCAGAAAGAACATTTCCGAGAACAAAGACGCGAAGAAGGCAAAAGCGGTGTTTTGCGCGAGCATGAGCGCGGCGCAATATAATAGCAAACATAATAATAGAAGAAATAATAATAAGAACACGATGAACGAAATCGTGGTTCCCATCCGAGGAACCAACAAGTTTTTAGGCGCGATGATCCCGGGCGATTCCGCCGTTGAAGTCGTCTTAACCTCCGGGTTGTTCTCCACGTTGAACATATACAACACTCTGTTGATTGGAAGATTGATCGTCACGTGGTTTCCAGCTGCACCACAGCAAATCGTGTACCCGTTGGCGACTATCTGCGACCCGTACTTGAACTTGTTCCGAGGCATCATTCCGCCGTTGGGCGGAATCGACCTGTCTCCGATTCTCGCGTTTACGGCGTTGAACTTCTTCACGAGCACGGCGGCGGCGTTGCCGGCACAAATTGATGGCGACGGTAACATTGTTGGCGTCCCGGAAAAGAAGAATGTGTTTAAAGGGTTGTTTGCGGAGAAGAAAGAGAAGCGATAATATTTTTTCTCTCTTCGCGTTGCGTTGCTATTGTTATTATCATTATTATCATTTTATCATTATCATTGCTTGCTCAAATACCATTTATTTCTTACAAATACAAAACTGTTATTACATGCGTTGTTCTACTCTCTCTCTCTTATAAAAATGACTTCTTCACAATTCGCGCGCGCGTGCTCTGCTTTTTGACTTCAACAAAAATCATTGTTTTTTTATTCGTTGCCCCCATCGAGTGAAGAATTTAAAGCTCTCTCCACGTTCTTCACGTGACTCTTCGGATCGTAATCTCCAAAGTATCGATGTCTCAACGCATCTTTCGCTGACACTCTCACGTGTGGCGGATACACCAACATCCTCTTCAATAAATCTAAACCAAACTCGTCGACTTTCGGGCACAACTCCTTCATCTCCTTCGCCTTCCATTTGGGAAACTCCTCCTTGTAATCCGGCAGTTGCGACACTTCTGGCCAAACGGTGTCGACTGGAGTCCCTAACCCGCGAAATATCTTAAATAACTGATCGATTTCAGAGTCTCCAGGAAATAACGGCGACTGATTAATCATCTCCGCGAAAATACACCCAATCGACCACACGTCCACCGGCGTGGAATATTGCTTCGCGCCTAACAAAATTTCCGGCGCTCGATACCATAACGTCACTACCTCGTGCGTGTACGCCCTCAACGGAATCGCAAACGCTCTCGCCAATCCAAAATCCGCTAACTTCAACGAGTTTGTTTCCGTATCGATTAATAAATTCTGTGGCTTTAAATCTCTGTGCAACACTCTGTGCGAGTGACAAAACGCGATGCCGGCGCACATTTGATACACGTATCCTTTAATCACCATTCGATCGTTCGATATGTGCGGACTCGCGTCCATGTGCTTTTTCAAATCTAAATCTAAATATTCAAACACTAAGTATAGCTTTTTCTCCAAGTGCACCACGTCCACCAGTTTCACGATGTTTTCGTGCCTTAGCTCTTTCAACAAAGAGATCTCTCGAATGGCAGTTGACGGGACGCCTTCTTCTTCTTGCTCTAAACGAATACGTTTCAAGGCTAAAATTTCTCCGGTCGAGCGCACCCGCGCTTTATACACGACCCCGTACGTGCCTTCACCAATCGTATCCACCTGTTTTTTTTGTTTTATAATAATATAATACGAGAGTAGTTATCATTATAGTATTAAATCGTTGTTCGTAATCTCATCGGACGACGACGACAAAAAGAGAGAAGACGAGAAGTAAAAATTTTTGTGTCGAAGAAGAGATGAGACATTTTTTTTGTTCGTCATCAAGAAAACGCGCACCTTCTCGTACTCCTCCATGTATCTTATCTGTCTGGTATATTTACTACTACTCTACTACCGCTGCTACTTTCTTCTTCTTCTTCTTCTTGTCGTTCTGTTTTTACGAACGAAAGACAAGAGACGCTTTTTAGTCCGGACTTTTCGACGCGATGATGAGAGAGAGATGAGATGATGTTTTTTTTTGAGAAGATTTTTATGCCATTTTTTCAAAGTTATATAGATTTTGTGTGGGCGTTTGTATTACTTTTACAATCGAAGCGCTCTCTTCTCTCTCCTCTCTCTTCTCTTATTATAAAGCTAAGTCTAATCTATTCAACGAGGATCTCACCAGCGCCTCACCAGCGTTCTCGACGAACTTCTCCGCGGTACTTTGTACGTGTTCGAACGTTTCCATTCTCTTATCAAACTCCTTGGCGCGTAAAATTTTCTCGCCTCGAGAGTCGATTCGAGCGCGGATTTTGTCCGCCGTGATCAAGTCTGCGATTTCTTTTTCGAGGTTTTCCACCGAGTCGCAATTGAATGCAGACGCCATGGTAGTTAAGCTCAACGCAGAAAACGGCTTGGTGTATTGAATCAACGCTTTTTGACGGATGAGTGAAAAGAGTTTGTGGACGTGTTTCCCGACGTGGATGTCCAAGAGTAACTCTTTTTTAATCACGTTGAGTTTGGATAAGCATTGCGGGTATCGCGAATTCCAAAAATCTTCGACAATATCGCGCATTTCCGGAGCCGTACTCAGCATGTCTCGAAACGTGAAGTTTTCGTGGACGACGCGTTTCTTCAATTGCACTCGGTCAAACGTGGCCAAAGCGCACAAGCCGCCGTAGACGGCGACGTCTTGTTGAGAGATAACCTCCGCGTACGAGTTTCCAATCTCCGTTTTCAAGCTCGTAAAGTGCTTCGCGGCTTCCGCGTACTTGCCAAAGTGCAAATGCGCCAACGCCGCCGCGCACGTAAACTTTGCTCTCGTTAAATTTTGTTCTTCTTTGTTTTCTCCCGCGCCGCCTATCCCTTCGATGCCGCCTCCCGCTTGTTGTATAATCGACGGTCGTTGCGCCATTTTCTTCTCGGTTTCGCCCGCCGCCGACTGCTGGTCCACGTTCTTCAAAATCGCCAATCCTTTGTTCGCGTACAGCAAAACCTGCGCCATAGAGTTCAACTCCAAAGCAACTCTAATGCTATTCACGCACAGCGCCAACGTGTGTTTCACCGACGTCCCGTACTCTCTGGATTTCGCGTAACATTGGAACGCTTCTTTCAAGTCACCAATGTTGTAGTAATAATCGCCCAAATCGTTGTGCGCTAATCGAATGGACTCTTTCAAAGAGCTCGCTTTCGAGGAAGTTAACCCTTCGTCCAATCGTTTTCTTTCGTTTTGGTTTTCCAAATCCATCTGACGTGACCAATTTTCCACGAAATCTTCTTCTTCTTCTTCTTCTTCTTCTCCTCCTCCGTTGCCATCCATGTTCACATCTCCTCCTCCTCTTAACTCCTTCAACTTTATCTTCCTCTCCCGAATGGACTTGAAAATCTCCGCGTTCCTCGTCCCGCCTCTTTTGCAAATCTCTCCCGCTCTTCTCAGCGCTTCTCTCGCGATCTCAACATCGTAACGACTTTTTTCTTCTTCTTCTTCTTTGTCTTCTTCTTGGTCGTCTTTTTCCAAACGTTTCAGAAGAGCGTCCGCGATGAACTGGAACCGTATCAGCTTGGCGCTGTCCACGTAGTTTTGAGAGATGGCTTCTATCGCTTGCATGATGATGATGATGATCTATCTCTTTGTGTTTCTTTTCTTCTAATCAACCTCGCTAAAGCTACAAAGTAATAATTGAAGAATGTGTGATGAGAGAAGAAAGAGAGGAGAGACTAATTTTTCATTTTTGTCTCTCTCGACACGAACAAACAAAAAACCAAAATATTTCGTTTCCTGCGCTCTCTCCTCCTTTTTCCGAAAAAACCAGTCACAAGACGAGGAAATCAAGAAAATCAAACGAGATTGAGACACGTCTGCTCGAGAAACCCGATGTCCAGTCACGAAAACACAAAAATTTGCCTAAAAACTCTGCTTTCTTTATCAATTCATTCTCGTTAGGAGGAGACGCTTTTCTCATCAGTTGTTTCTTCATAAATAAACAAACACACAACATCTAACACACCTAATAATAAATACATCTCAAATATGGCATTCAGCGTGGTGGCATCTTCCTCTTTGCTCTCTTCGAGAGTCGCGACGACTCCTTCTCTCAAGAAGCAAAACAAAAGAAATTCAAGAAATTCTCACGCGTTTTCGTGCAAAGCGATGAGCGATGCGGAAATCGACGCGAAATATCCCGTCGGAGGGAGCGTTTACAAGGTAAAAGCTTTTTGAACTTTTCCTGTTTTCCCCATCGCGTTCTCTCTCTCTCTCTTACGATTCATCGACAAAACCAATGTCTTCTGTTGATCTTGATGACGAAAGAGAAGAAGAAGCTGTTTGCATTCTCCAATTGATCATTTTTTTTGCCCTACGACGCCGAAGCAGAGATACGAAAATCTCTTCTCTCTTCTCTGCTTCTTTTAGTCAATATCAATCAAAAAATACATCATCATCATTAAAAACTAATAAAATGATTTTTTTTTCCTTACTCATCAATCAAAATATTACAGGTTGTTTTGGACTGCTCTCAGTCGAACATCGCGCTCGGGTTACTGTTGAAACCAGGGGAGGACGGCAGACCGGTGGTGAAAACCGTTCGCCCTGGGGGCAAAGCGCTCGGCAAAGTGACGGTGGGCGATACCATCTTAGCGACGACGTACGTCGGTTTAACGAACATCTCGGAAAACTCCTGGGGTAAAGCGGACCGAGGGTGGGTCGATACCGCGGCGGTGTCGTACGATGACGCGAATGCGGCGATGACTACGAACGCGAACACGATTGGCTTGATTTTGGATCATGAATACAAGCCGTCTGGCGTCGGCGCGAGGGCGGTGACTTCGTCCAACGGCGAAGACGCCAAGGCGTGGGCGAAGGCAAAAGCGGCCGAGTTGAAGGCGAAGAGAAGCAGATAAACGTTTTTTGTAAAAATATTTTTACAACTATGAACCCTCTCTCTCCCCCTCTCTCTCTCTCTCTCTCTCTCTCTCTCTCTCTCTCTCTCTCTCTCTCTGAGTTTGTCGATGATGATGTACTAATTAGCGTGCGGTAAAATGAAGAAGATTTTGAGAGAACGAGAAGAAGAGAATTCAACACTTTTACTTTACTTTTTAATAAATTTTACAAACAAGTTTTTCAAATCACATACAACAACTGTCTAAAGTAGTTTAATCTTGTTCGGCACTTCCTATTGTATCTATTACTATTGTTCCGGACACGGGACGTTACAGGAGACTGGACACGCGGGGCCTTTACTATCCCTCGCGCCACCGTTTGAAACCATAAAGTCCTTATTTTTTTCACACCAACCGTCTTTCGCCCATTTCGCGCACTCGTCCCATTCGTCCACGCACTTGCCGTGTTGTTCCGTGCGTCTCGATAACGCCGGCATCGGTAACTGAGAAGTGAACATCCCATCGAACTTAGCTACTCGTATCCATTTCACTGCGGTCCATTTTTGGCCTTTGACAACTGGGCACGCGCCGTGTAAACTTCCCATGTCCAGTTTATAATCATCCGTCAACGACCAAAATAACAGGGCATCGCCTTTGACAGATTTCACCGGTAAGCCGTGTTTGGTACATTCGGACCACTCGTGAGGATTACCTTCTTCCGTTAAATCAAACGTCTCAGCTCTCGTACCTCTCGGAAATATAGTCTCTCCGCCTTCCTCGGTGTTTTCCAAGTAAATCAGCATGGTGGCCATGCGTTGGCCTCCTCGTTTCGGCGAAGGATTGACCGCGTCGTGGAAGTAATCAAAGTGCGGATCGTATTTCTGACCAACATCGTAGCGCAAGATTTGCATGCCTTCACCGTTCGGTTCGGGCGTCCCCGAAGCCGCGGCTATTCTATATTCTATATTTTCCAAAGTTTTATCCGCGGCTTTGCGAAGAAACATTCCCGCTGAAGTTCGGATGGTGGAAGGCACCGAGGTACCACCGGCGCCAACCACGGTACTCGGCGCCAACTCTGCTTTAGCCAACTTCATCAAATGATCGCACTCTTCCGCCGAGAGAAAGTTTCTAAACAAATACGCTTTCGGTTTAACCGCGCTCAACACCAACGGTGGCATTTCCGGAAAGCCCGGTAAATCTTTGAGTAAGTGCGCTTGCCCGTATACGCTTTGCGGAAATGTTGTTAAGGGCTCGCCGTTTTCCGTCGCACTATCACTACCATCCGTCTCAATCAATCGTCTCCTTTTCTCGTCTTCGTCCTCTTCCTCGTCGTGCGATTTCTCTCTCTCAAGCGCTCCGCCCAACGCCTCTTGTATCTTCTCCTCCACGTCCAACGTATCTCCCGGCGTCTTCTCTTCGTCCTCGTCCGCGTCTTCCAAGTGCGCGTCCAACGCTCGTCTCGTTCTCTCTTTCTCCAGGTGTTCCAGTTCCAGTTTCTTCTTCGCCTGGCCTTTCTCGAATATGAGACGTTCCACGCGACCAAACGGACCTTTAAACTCTCTTTTTTCATTATTTTCACTCTTCTCCGTTGCTGCTGCTGCTGCTTGGCGATTTCTACTTCTGTACGCCCCGGCTAACGGGCCTTTTCGGATTCTCATCCTGTTGTTCTTATTATTACCGTTCTCTTCTTCTTCTTCTTCGTCTGTTTCTTCCTTCTCCTCAGAAGAAGAAGGAACCAACAATTTCTTCTTCTTTAACTTCTTCTCTCGTTTCACCAATTCGCTCGTCACTCGCGCTTCAATTTCTCGATTCATTCGCTCTCGATTGAATTCGACGCTTTGTTCGTTCGACGAAAGCATGGTGACGGTTAAAAACGACGCCCACAGAAAACACACGGCCGCGAAAAACCACGGCGTTTTGTTCGTGGAAAATCGTGTCGTCGCTGATTTCCGAAGTAACCGAGAGGCGTTGTTCGAAGAAGAGGTGGACATCATTTTTGGTTTTTTTTTTTTCTCCAGCAGCCTAAACGGTGATTTTTGTGATTTGTGTGTAAGTTGTTTCATCACAAAGACAGAAATTCTATTGAAAGAAGTTTTTCCTGATCTGTACTCTATCCCCCCACGTTAAATTTTTTTATAAATACTCGTAATAGGAACTGGAACTGCTGGTGTCGTTTCTTTTCCAATGATGCCCAAACTGCCAAATGAATGCTTTTTGTTTGTTTTTGTGTTGCATGATCAACTTGCAACTGCAAGAAAAAAAAAGAAAAAATCTTCAAAAAGTTGTGCTTTTTCTGCATAAAAATAATAATGTTGAAAAGACGCCGAGGACAAAACGCGAGCATAAACCCGGCGTTGGAGACCATCGAAGTGGACGCGGACGTTTTGAGAGCGAGCTTAACGTGCGAACTGTGCAAGAATATACTCAGAGAGGCGAACACGGTGGTATGTTTTTTATTATTGTTTTTTAAATGATGATTTTTAAAAATGTTTCTCATCTCTCTCCTCTCAACTTTTATTACTTTTATCAAACAAACAACAACAGACGGAATGTTTACACTCGTTTTGCTTCCAGTGCATTAGCTCGAAGATGATCGTCGGGCAATCGAATTACTGTCCGGCGTGTGGGTCGTCAGATTCGTCGTCGCAAAGTTTAGGCGTGAACCCGTTTTTGGACAAGAAGATTATCACCGACGGAAGGAAGAATCACTTGTGTCAAACTTTTAGAGAGATGTTAGAAGAAAAAAAAGAAGAAGATGGAGGAGGAGGAGGAGGAGAAGAGAAAGAAGGAGAGAAAGAAGGAGAGAAGAAAGTAGAGGAGCAAGCGTCTATGGAGGAAGCGTAGTAGAGAAGATGTCTTCTTCTTATTCGATATAGTTTTATTACCCGCGCTCCCTACCTAATACCTAAAAATGAAATAATTCATTATTTCTTCGGCTTGCGTCTGCTCCGAATAGATTGCAATTCACTCTTCGGCTTCTCTCCGTCACTATTGATATTACTACTGCTACCTCTCTCTTTCTTCGTCATCGCTCCAATTAAATACGGAAATAGCGGTAACGTCTCCCACTTCTCGTCCACTTCCATCGGGTTAAAGAGCGCTCTGCCGTTCTTCTCTAAAACGTCCACCAACTCGTCCGATTTCGGCTCGACGAAAATCATCGCCGCTTGACCGTCTGATTTCAACACTCTCGAGCTTTCTGTCAGCATCTCTCCTAAAACGTCTCTTCCTTTCTCCTTCAACACTCGCGTAAATGCCCCGGTACTGACCACCGCGTCCATCGACTCCTCCCGCATCCCGGACAAACTCTTCTCGTACGCCGCGGTTTCAATCTGCACGGGAATCTCCGCCTGAACGGAGATCTGCCCTAAAAGATCTCCTTTCACCTCTGGACCTTTATACGTGACAAACTTCACGTTTTTTGGATAATAATACAAGTTTCTTCCGCTGTTCCCGCAATCGTACTCCAGCACTCTCGCGTCCGGTTGAAATATTCGCAACGTCAAGAATTTCGCCGCTATGTATTGCAATCGCGTGTACACGATTATTCGGGCGAGACCAAAACCTACGCCTAATCCTAAAAGTAAAGCGATCGGATACGTCACGTCTAATATTGACGATGATAAAGCTTCTTCTCCTTCCAACAACGCGTTCGTTCTTATTTGGCTGTTGTTGTTGTTGTTCTCGTTCCTTCTTCTTCTTTTGTTGTTGCTGCTGCTAGGTGTTGTTGTTCTTCTCATCGTCAACATCATCATCATCGAATTTTTGTCTCTTCTTTCCCTTCGAAAAGTAGTGATGAGAATACTCTTAAAGCCCGGCCGCGAATGGAGCCGAGCAAAACGGGAGGAGGATGTGGAGGAGAGAGAGGAGGAGGTCGCGGTAACAAAAGAAGAAGAAAACATAATAATAATACTAATGTCTCTCTGTTAAAGTGTTTTGACGACTCTTGTTATAAAAAACCACAGAAGTTCGTATGAATTGGACAAATCAACAACGAATGAAGAATTTTCTTCGTTCGGCTTCACAATTTTTTTTTTCACTTGACTCTCGAATACTTTCAGAATAGAAGAGATGTTCACCACCACCCCTATGAACGCTTTGCTTCTGCGACCTCCTCTCTCTCCTCCAAATCCTCTTCACGCGCGGATCTCCTCGAGCAGAAGGAGTCACGGGAGTAGTCGTGCGACTTTTCGACGCACGACTTTATGCGTGGCTCGTGCGACCGCATCATCATCATCATCAACATCAACAACAACAACAACATCAACGAATAATAGTGTTAATAATAATAATAAGAAAAAAATCATCGTGAAAGTCCAACCGCATCAAACTTTATCGATCGTCTCCAAAGAGAACGGGATATCGATTCCAGATATCGTTCGATTGAACGGGTTAGGTACGCGGAGAACTTTACAAGTCGGAGAGGAATTGATCGTGAGCGATTTTGAAGGAAATGGCGATGATGATGTTGGGTATAAGATTATTGAACGCGCGGAGATGACGACGATGATGATTACGAGCAGCACAGATGAAGAGAAGACTACTGTTGAGAAGGAGAAAGACATCGTTTCATCTTCTTCCTCTTCTTCTCCATCGACGACGTCTCCGGCTGATGAGACGACGACTGAGAAAGAACAAAACGTGAACAAAATCTTACGACTCGTGCCCGAGAACGCGAAAGAAGCAATCATGAGAAAGATTGAGCGGTTAAAAGTGGAGACGACGAATAAAAGCGATGCCAGTACTGCATCCTTAGTACAAGTCGTCCCGCGAAGCGTAACTGCCTCGGTGCCGTTTACGACATCTTTTGGAGTTGGCGTCGGGGCGGCGGTGTTGAGCATGGCGTTGGTAGCGACAAATATCGGTCGAGATGGTAAGGGAAAAGAAGAAGAAGAAGAAGAAGAAAAAGAAGAAGAAGAAGAAGAAAAAGAAAAAGAAGAAGAAGAGAAGAAAGAAGTGGGTTTCGAAGTAGAGAGTAGTGGTATTAGTAGTATTAGTAGTAGTAGGGATAGTAATATTAGCAACGACGCGGGCGCGCCGGTGGTAGAGCAAGAAGAAGAAGAAGTGGTATCCGTAGAAACAAAACTGGTCGAGAAAGAAGTAGTGGAAGAAGTAAAAGTCACCACACCGCTGCCGACGGTAGAAGTTGTCGAAGAGAAAGAAGATGTGGTCGAAGTTGGTCGTTCTGAGTCGTCTCCGGCGCCTTTGGAACGCTTGAAAGGATGGATGGACGAGAGGGACGCTCAGGAAAATTTCGAAAGTTCGATCGAAGAATTTAAGGCCAAGCTGGCGGCAGCGCAAGACGCGCTCATCGTGTTGCAAGATCAACTGGAACAGAGCAAACGAAAGAAGAACAGCCAAAAGTGAAAGGAGTTATTTTGTACTACCAGTATTTTTTTTATGAGATCGTATTTATGTATTAAAAATAAGTGTCGCTTTAACATTTTGGGCACGTCCATTCCTTTGGCGCTCGTCGCAAAGCCGGCTTGCAGCATTTGCCGTGCGCGAAGCAGTTGCACTTGACGCATCGCATCGTAACTTTCACCGTGTCGTTGATTTCATTGCACATCACGCACGTCGTATCGTTTTTTTTCTCTTCTGTCTTCTCTTCCGTCAACTTCAAACTCTTGGTGCTCACTTTTTCTTCCTCTTTGTTGTTCTCTCTTTCCGCCGCTTCGAGCAAAAGCTTTCTTAATTTCATCGTCTTCTTTCTTTCTTTGAGCAACGCCAGCTGCGTTTGCTCTAAAGCGTTGTGCAATTGCTCGAACTTCATCGCTAACGCGTACGACATGCTCTTTTCTTTCTTGTTCTTCTTCATCTTCTTTGACATTTTCTTTGACTTTTTCGCCTTGATGCATAAAGTCGCCGGAGACTTGTTGCTGCTTTTCGTCGAAGAAGGCGGCGTCTTCGCGTTCTCCTTGCCTTCGTCAAATTCTTCTTCCTCTTCGTTACCGTTCTCGTCCTCGTTGGAGTGGTTCTCTGCATCGCTCAACCATTCCATCACGGCTCTCCCGGGAGTCACTTGCGGCTCCGCCAACTTTTCGAGAGCTTGGGCGAGTTCCATCGCTGGCGGCTGCGACTTTAACAACTTTTCGCAATCGTTCAAACACTTCGTCGCTGCGATGTCGTCTTTCGCATCCTCCTCTTTAGTTTCAAACAACGCGTCGCGAATGGCTTTCGCGTTCGGCGTCGATCGAAACAAATCAAAGCCTTCGAGGTTGAAAATCTCGTTCCCGTTCGTATTGGCAGGCGTGTTATTCGGCGCTTGGGGTCGGCTCTTCAACCCACCGCTCGTTAACGGGGCCGTCTTGTTCGTCTTGTTTGTTTCAATCGACGAATTTGGCGATGGCGTCATGTTAGAGTTGTTGTTGTTCGTGTTGTGTGACTTTTTCGTCGCCGGCGTATCTTGCACTTTCCTCGCGCCCGATTTTCTCGTAGGGGGCGTCGTATCTTCGTCGTCCGAACACGCCGGCTTGAACGACACAGACGAACGCCTCGGTTTCTTATTGTTATTATTATTGTTATCGTTGTTCTCATTCTCTTTATCTTCGTTCGAAGACGTCGGCGTCGTCGTCGATGCAGTAGTATTCGTCTTGTTGCACGTAAACGATATCCTCGACGGCTTCCTCTCTCTTTTCCCGCTCAACACGGATAACCCCCAGGACTCTTGCGCCAATCTCTCTGCTTCCCCAACTTTCCTCTTCATAGACCCAGAAATCATGCACGTCACCTCCGGTGTCCCGGTTTGATTCTTTGGAATCAATTTCACTTGAAACTCTTCCTCGTTCGCGAACGATATCGATTTTCGTCTCGGCGAGTCTTGGCCAAAACGAGCAGCCAGTCGTAATTCGAGAGGTTTCAGCGCCGATTTGTGCGGTGATTTCGGCAATATCTCGTTCACTTCCTCTTTCTCCGGCGTGCACTGCGGCTCGTCGTCGTCTTCTTCGTCTTCAGAGGAATCCTCTTTTATGCTCTTCTTTATCTTCTTCTTCTTTTCTCCACCGCCGCTCGAAAAAGAAGTCGTCTTCGCAGCGACTGAATTTTTCTTCTCTGATGATGAAATCAAATTCGACGACGACGGGGACGACGACGACGACCCAATCTTCTTCTTCTCGTTATTAAAACTGCTCGAAGAATTTGACAACGGGTATAATTTCGCGTGCATGGACGGTGATACCGCTTTCACCACGTTCTCGAGCAGTGGTGACGACATGATTGAATATATTTTATGTTGTGTGTGTGAGTCAATGAGGAAATATCTGACGAGAGAGATAAAAAATTTCCCCAAACAGTTGAGCGCTTCCTTCCCCTTTTGTCATCAGTTTGTGTGTCTGCCTTTTTTTTTTTTTTTTTTT